>RCMY010003006.1_pt1 | contig 15080 bp, 12 predicted proteins | sample 2041341 | NCBI WGS metagenome assembly RCMY01 (sample SAMN09708234, study PRJNA481090) | Marine sediment metagenome, whole genome shotgun sequencing project.
GCCAAAGGCTACAACATACGAGTTGGGAAAATAGTTCATTCAGGAAAAAAGCGGGCGGAACAGACAGCGAAAATCTATCACGAGACTCTTTCTGTCAAAACTCCTCTGCAAATGGTCGCCGGCATAAATCCTATGGATGATGTTCGCGCTTTTGCGGCGACCATCGCCCCAGCGTCAGATTTGCTGGTGGTTGGCCACCTGCCGTTTATGCAGCGCTTGCTCTCCTACTTGACCGCCGGGTCTGAAAAACTCAAAATCTATCAGTTTCAGAACTCTGGGATTGTCTGCCTCGATACAAGTGAGGGTGCAAACGGCACATTCGAATGGTTCATCAAGTGGACGATTAATCCGCATATTTCCTGATCAAAAAGAATCCCCGTGTTTTATGTTGGGAAGATACATGGTAGGTTCCCCTGCCTGGCTCATTTGTTTGATCTTTTTTATCGATCATACTTCTTACATGAAAAATGACCTCAACATGACTTCATAACAGACGAGCACTGTGCATCCACAACGCTGCAGGCTTAAACTCTTTACCATTTGACTCTTATGCCTGTTTTTTGTATGAACTTCTCCCTAAGCTTACTCTTTTACCAAGGAACTCCTTTATGACGGATCGGACTAAATCCAGCAATTTTAAGATGATTTACATTGCCTCCTGCGGAGAGGGCATCAATGCTTCTCACCTGGTGGAATCCACCCTGGTACAATTTCCTGACAGTGAAATCACTGTGGCCAAGATACCGCATATTCGTACGGAAAGTCAGATCGACGACCTCCTCAGCCGAATAAAAGATGTCGAATGCCTCATCGCCCACACTATTGTAGAACCCGCTCTGCGTCGGTACCTGGTCAAAAAAGCAGAAGAACACGGCATTGTCACCATTGATCTCATGGGCCAGGTTCTCGATAAGATAGAAAATTTTCTGGGCATGTCCCCCCTCGGCACGCCGGGGCTTTACCGGGAAACACATCAAGTAAATCTCCAGCAGGTGACTGCCATTGATTTCTCCCTCGACCATGATGACGGACTGAACCCAGAGACACTGGTAGAGGCTGAAATTGTACTGGTCGGTCTCTCCCGAGCAGGAAAGACCCCCCTCTCCATGTATATGGGAGTTATAGGCTGGAAGGTCGCCAATATCCCCTACGTACCGGGCGTTCCCATGCCAAAAACCCTGGATGATGTGGACCGTCGTCGAGTCATTGCTCTCAATATCAATATAGAGCAGCTTTTGGCCCACCGAAAAATGCGCCAGGAGAGTTTGGGGACACCGGATATGCATGCCTACTCAAATAGGCGGGAGGTGGAGGAAGAAGTGAGAAACGCCCAGAAATATTACATAACCAAAGGCTATTCTATGATTGATGTGAGTAACAAGCCAATTGAGACCAGCGCAGAGGAAATTACTGAAATGATTACCCGCAGGTTCAAGACCAAAGCCCACAGGGCGGAATAAAAGACTCAAATCGACGAGGGCTGTGTTCGTAAGAACACAGCCCTCGTTCTATCAGCTTGCCATTAATTGTACTTAATCGCCGCCTGAGCCGCAGCTAATCTGGCAATAGGCACACGAAAAGGGGAGCAAGAGACATAGGTCAAACCAGCCTTATGGCAGAATTCCACCGATGCGGGGTCGCCGCCATGCTCTCCGCAGATACCAAGCTTAATATCTGGCCGAGCTTTACGTCCCCCCGCAACAGCGGTCGTAATGAGGTTGCCCACCCCCTCCTGGTCTAACGTTTCGAAAGGATCAGCCAGCAAAATACCATTATCAAGATAATCGTTCATCAAGGCACCAACATCATCCCGGGAAAAACCAAAGGTCATCTGGGTCAGATCATTGGTGCCAAAAGAGAAAAACTGGGCATGCTCTGCCATTTTATCGGCAATCAGTGCGGCTCGAGGAATCTCGATCATGGTTCCATACATATAGCCGATGGAAGTGAGGCTGTACTTGGCGAGGGTCTGTTCATAACAAGCATCGACAATCTTCTTCGCAAAGGCCAGCTCTTTCTCGTTACAACTCACGGGCACCATGATCTCCGGCAATGGATGTTTGCCAATTTGAATGAGTTCTGCTGCCGCCTCAAAAATAGCCAGGACCTGCATCTCGACAATTTCAGGATAGGTAATACCCAGTCGCACGCCACGATGGCCCATCATTGGATTTGATTCTTTTAACTGCTCACTCCTTTTGATCACCTCTTCTAAATCAATCCTCAAGGCGTCAGCAATTTCCTGCTGATTTTCAACGCCTTGGGGGACAAATTCATGGAGGGGGGGGTCAAGCAAACGCATGGTGACCGGCATGCCATCCATAATGGTGAGAGTTTTACTGATCTCTTCTTTCACAAAGGGAAACAACTCAGCAAGGGCTTCTTTTCTTTCCGCCATGGTCTTGCTAAGTATCATTTTACGCAACAAGAACAATGGTTTATCTGAATTTACACCATAAAACATATGCTCAGTTCTAAAAAGGCCAATACCCTCAGCTCCAAAATCACGGGCTCTTCTGGCATCCTCGGGCGTATCTGCATTGGCACGTACCTTCATAGTGCGATAGCTATCTGCAATACTCATAAACCTCTGAAAATTAACATTTTCGGTTGCATCTTTCATTTTCAGCTGTCCTTCATAAACAACCCCCTTAGTGCCATTAAGGGTCAAAATATCTCCCTCTTTATACAGCCGGGTGCCCACTCGAAGCTCCCTGGTCTCAAGGTTGATTTTCAGCGCGCCCGCACCAACGATGCAACACTTCCCCCAGCCCCGTGCCACCAAGGCTGCATGGGAAGTCATTCCACCACGAGCAGTCAGTACAGCTGCAGCGGCACGCATACCCTCAATGTCTTCGGGATTGGTTTCTTCGCGAACCAAAACAACCTTTTTGTTTGCCTTGGCCCAACGAACCGCATCTTCGGAGGTAAAAACGATCTGACCGTAGGCCCCACCCGGCCCCGCCGGCAAACCATCGGCCACCCGAATGGCAGTCTGCTCTGCGCTTGGATCGACAATGGGGTGCAGCAGATCATCTAGAATTTTTGGATCGATCCGGCCGACCATGGTCTTTTCATCAATCCTGCCCTCTTCGAGCATATCCATGGCCATGTTCAATGCTGCTGTAGCAGTTCTTTTGCCCACACGACACTGCAACATATACAGGCGACCTTCCTGGATAGTGAATTCGATGTCCTGCATATCCTGATAGTGATCTTCTAAACGATTTCGGATAGCAAACAATTGCTTGTACAGATCAGGCATTATCTCTTCCAGGGAAGGTAAATGCTCATTCTGACTGTTTTTGGTGTCATTATTGAGGGGATTTGGCGTACGAATTCCAGCCACCACGTCCTCTCCCTGGGCATTAACCAACCACTCACCATAAAATCGATTCTGACCAGTTGCAGGATCACGGGTGAAGGCAACTCCCGTAGCAGAAGTATCACCCATGTTGCCAAACACCATACTCTGAACGTTCACAGCAGTACCCCAACTATTGGGAATATGCTCGATGCGCCGGTAAGCGATGGCCCGTTTTCCATTCCAACTCTTGAAGACCGCACCAACTGCACCCATCAGCTGTTCCCAGGGATCATCTGGAAAATCTATGCCGAGATCTTCTTTGATTTTTTTCTTAAACCGATCGCACAGTTGTTTCATATCTTCGGTGCAAATATCGGTATCAGTATCATAACCCTTATCATTTTTGAGGTTATTCATCACCATCTCAAGCTTCAGGCGGATCCCCAAACCATCTTTTGGCTTAACCTGCTCAGCCTTTTCTATAACCACATCAGAATACATCATGATCAAACGACGGTATGCATCATAGACAAACCATTCATTGCCGGTTTTTTCTATCAGCCCTGGAATGGTCGCAGAACACAGGCCCACATTCAAAATAGTTTCCATCATTCCAGGCATGGAACTTCTCGCACCGGACCGGCAAGATACCAGCAACGGATTTTCGAGATCACCAAATCCCATCCCCATCTGCAATTCTACATTGGCCATGGCCTTTCTGATTTGTGCTTCAAGAGTGCCTGGGAGACAGCCTTCAAGTGCAAAATAATCATTGCAACAAGTCGTCGATATCGTAAATCCAGGAGGCACCGGCAAGCCAAGCTTGGCCATTTCGGCAAGATTGGCACCCTTGCCGCCCAGAAGATTTTTCTGACTGGAATCACCATCGGTTTTTTTAGGACCGAATTCATAGATGTACTGAACCATTCTTTCCTCATATTTTGTTGAATAAATCAGAGCTACGGTTGTAAAAGGAGCAAAGAGTAATAATCAGCAAATTTGATGTCAAGAGAATATTCATTTTATTACTCACCCAGCGTAATTCACCAATTGCAAAAGAGCGCACTTTTGGCGTTAGCCCGCATTTCTCATGAACATTTTGTGCCTCAACTGGTAACAATTTGATTCATAATATGAAATATCACTCATCTTGATTACAGTTAATTTTACAAAATGTTCATGAGAAATGCGGGTTAGCAATAAACAAAATCCCTGTTGAAATAAATCAACAGGGATTTTGTATTGCAGAGCAGGATACTCCCGATCATGGTTGGCAGATCGGGCGCACCCCACTCAAACCTACCAGCTATCGCCAAGTACCAGACTTAAGTCTGTACATTTTTTTCGTTCATCGTCAGTGAGGTCTTCACCTCTTTTAAAACTCTTAAGATCGTCGACATAACAGGCGAATTCTTTACCATTTTTATCGTGTACGAAGATCATGTTTTGATATTCTTGCGAAATTATTTCACCTCTCATACTCATAATGTCACCTCTCTATTTAGTTTAATGTTTTGGTAGAAAAGGCCAACGCTCAATTTTGTTTCAAACAGTTGCCATCCATGATTTCATTTCTCGCTGACCTCCTAATAATATATGACATCTCGCTACAATGACAATGGGTCATAAACAGTAGGTAATTGATAAGTTATTCTATCAATAAAGCGAACAGAATTGCAGAAGATAGCCTCCGTAGGCTTGATTAAACAAAGCGCCACAAACAGTTACAGTACAGAACTGCTATTTTTCGCAAGCTGGTACATTACGACTCTGAGTACCACCTTGCAGTATTGTTTTTTGCCGGCACGATTGGTAAATATTGTGCGCTAACATTTGCCATAAAATTATGCGTGATATACCATGAATTGATGAAACACAGGGCTTTCTGCAGTTATTTAGCATATAATCAATGGTGTGGAGCACAGCTCTTAGAACTCCCTCAGGAGTTGATATCCTCTATCCACATTCTCACTCTTTTGGAGACGCACTGGTATGAAAAAAAATTTCCAGCAACGATGCCCTGAAATGGTGGCACTTTTGCGTCACTCGGAGGATTCCATATTCTTCAAGGACATGGACGGGAGATTTGTCTTAGTGAGTGAAGCCAAAGCGAGAAGATCAGAAGTTAACTGGTTGGATATGATTGGCAGAACCGACTTTGATTTTCTGCCCACAGAGGAGGCAAAGAAATGTCGAGATGATGAAATTTTCATTATGGAGACAGGAGTGTCATTAGTGGACAAGGAGGAAGAACTGACTCGGGCAAATGGCACAAAATCGTGGATCTCTGCTTCTAAATTTCCCTGGAAAGACGCTAACGGAGAGACTATTGGAGTGATTGGAATTTCACGTGATATCTCTAAGCACAAAAAGTTGGAGAACCATATCCTGCGAATGCTTTCTATAGCAACACACGATATGCGATCACCAATTGTTTCCATTGCTTTGACAATCAAGTTACTGGCAAAAGGAAGGTTTGGCGAGGTGAGCGGCAGCGTTAAACAAACGCTGACCGACGTCTATAATCGTACGATGAGACTAGAAAAAATTGTCGGAGACTATTTGACCAAATCAAGCGTAATGAGTTGTGGTGAAATTGGCAAGAAAGAACTGCTTGACCTTCGTGCAGATATTATTGACCCGATTCTTGGAGAATTTTCCCAGGAGATAATGAAAGGGGATATTCGGATTGACAATCATCTCGGCGGCATACCAGGTGATAAGATTATTGTTTCTGCCAATAAAAATTGGTTGGCCATCGTGTATCGAAATCTTCTTTCCAATGCTATTCGTTACACTCAACAAGGTGGTATGATTGCGTATGGCTTTGAAGATAAAGGGAAAACATATCACCTTAACGTCTATAATAGCGGAAAACCAATTCCCCCAGAGAAAAAGAATTTGATATTTGAAATGTTTGAGAGCGATAATGGCTCAGGCATTGGCCTTCCTGTCAGTCGCGAACTTGTGCGACGACATGGAGGGGATCTGTGGTGTGAAGAATCCCCAGATGGACATCCCAATTTTATTTTCAGTCTTCCCAAAGAGTGATAATGGCGCACAGCAGCCAATTTCTTTCTCGATAATCGGGACATAGCCAACATTACGAAAACGACACGGCTCACTTATTCGAGAAACGAATGGCCGTATTTCTTCCAGATTTCAATGGCGATGCTTAACGGTTTCATCATTGGAACAGTATAGGTGTGGAGCTTTTTATCAGCCATATACGCCCTGCACCGGTCCACATAGTCTGAAAAACCTCTAGGGGAGATAATGAGCGGTTTGGTTAATTCTCCTTTTAATTCCACTAACCTTTCGGGCAGGTATTCAGACAGAAGTGGAACCTGCAGGTAGATGGCTGCCACGATCACATCGGTATTGGGATCTTTATCAATAATTCTAATTGATTCCAGAAGCCTCTCATCATCGCAGTTGCCGAAGAGATCAATGGGATTGTTGCCCACATTTCTCAGGATGGTTGCACGGTGACGTCGTTGTTCCGGTTTCAGATTTTTCTCGATCAACGCCTTCATTCGTTTTCTGGTTTCGGGTGAAAACTCCGCAAGCGACATGCCTTCTTCGGTGACCTGATCGGCCAAAAGAATGCCGGCTCCTCCACCAACACTTATAACTGCGATCCTGTCGTTTGCAGTCTTTGGCTGACTTGTCAGGATGGACAGTACATTGACCATGATTTTAGGATCTTCCGTAAGTTCTTCTACCAGGTAGAATCCGGCCTGCTCGCAACAAGCCTTAAAGGCTTCATGACTTCCGGCAAGTGATGCTGTATGGGAAAGCGCTGCTTCAGCTCCACCGCCTGTACCGCCCTTGATGATCAGGACCGGTTTTCTTTTGGCGACCTCTCTACCAATTTTCATGAGTTTCAAACCATCTGCGACACCCTCCAGATATATGGCGATGATTTTGATTTTCGGATCATCTCCCATATGAGCTAAAAGTTCCGGTACTCCAACACTTGCAGCATTGCCAATGGAAACCCATTTACCTAGATTCTGGTTGTCTGCACTGAACATCTCCAGCAGCTCAAGGCCAATACCACCACTTTGGGAAATGACACCCACGCAATTTGGTTTTGCTACAGGGACAGAACGCTGCTCAGGAATATAATTAGTGTTCAGACCTGTAAAGGTATCAATAACTCCCATACAGTTTGGACCGATGAAAGCGACCTTATACCTCTCACTTATCTCGACCAGTTTTTGCTCAAGATCGTACCGGCCCATTTCTGCAAAGCCATCACTGAAAATGATGGCACCTTTGCCACCTATTTTGCAAAAGTCTTCGAAAATACGCACTGTTTTTTCAGAGCTTACTGCAAAAACGGCAACCTCCGGAACTTCCGGCAGATCTTTCAGGGATGGGTAACAGGTGAGACCGTGAATTTTATCCAGTTTCGGATGTACCGGATAAAGATTGCTGATTTTCATACAGTTTTTCAATATAACTCCGCCCTGAGTACCCGGACGGGATGCACCAATCACCGCAACAGATTTTGCATTAAAAATGGCATCAATGCTTGCCAGTTTCCACTGTTTGATATCCTCTGCCATGGGTTTGACAATGTTCTCATCACGAATCAGTCTGGCATCAACAATTGCACAGCCTTTATCATAGACAATGACAGGATTCAGATCGAGCTCACAGATATCCGGATTCTCCGCCATAAGTCTTGAAATATTTACCGCCAGTTCGATGATTTCCTCCCTGTCGTATCTTTGCCCTCTGAACCCTTCCAGAACTCTGCCGGCCTGGGTTTTTGTCAGCATGCGTTCCACATCCATTGTGCTAAGAATCCCGATCCCCATGGCTGCATCGGCATAGAGCTCCACAAAAATCCCACCAATACCAATCATGGTTACCGGCCCAAATCCGGGATCCTGTTTGGCACCTATTAAAAGTTCAAAACCTTTTTCTGCCATACCCTGAACAAGGATGCCTTGTTTATTTCCTTTGGAAAAACCGTTGATTTTTTCTTCAATGATCGTACAGGCTTTTTGCAGTTGCATGGCGTTTTTAATATTCAAGAACACGACGCCTTCATCGGATTTATGCACGATCTTTTCTGAAACAGGCTTCAATACAACAGGATACCCCAACGCATCAGCCGTACTCATTGCATCCGTTATGGAGTACACTTGCCGGCCCTCCGCCTGAATGCCATAGCGAAGCAACAGAGCCGCACTTTCTGCAAAATCCATCAGCCTTTTCGTCATTGTCATAGCTCCAGCTTTTAAAAATTATTTACAGCCAACACAGACCATCAAGCAACATGGTACTTTTGATAGATTTGCTATTCTTTGTGTGGAAATAAAATTCCCCTAATTGTTACAGCAAATAACCTTATTAAATCAATCACTTCGAGAACAGAATTGCCCCAAGATTCGAATTGGACATTACTTGACTTCGATTATCAAGGTGACCACATTGTTGTTCTGTTAGAACCATACAAAAAAGAGAGAGAGAAAACTCTTGGTAAAAGCGTGAAACGTGCTGAAAAAACTTCCTGATGCGTATTGGTATTGTTTTTTCAAAGTTTGCCCCTGTAGCACTTCAGGTAAATAATTATAAATGTTCTAAGGAGTTTGTCATGACCAATATTTTAATCGTCTACTATAGTACGTATACGCATATTCACCAAATGGCTGAATCTATAGCTGCAGGTGTACGCAGTGTTTCCGGGTGCGAGGCCATCTTAAAAAGAGTTCCAGAAACCTTGTCGGAAGATATCCTGAGTGCCATGGGCGCGGTGGACGCACAAAAAAGCATTGCGCACATTCCTCTTGCAACTGTTGATGATTTGGCCGAAGCCGATGCGATTATATTTGGTACTCCGACCCGATTCGGTAATATGTGTGGGCAGATGCGCCAGTTCCTTGATGCCACAGGACAACTCTGGATGAAAGGAGCGTTGGTAGGCAAAGTTGGCAGTGTTTTTACCAGCACTGGAACGCAACACGGCGGACAGGAATCGACTATATTAAGCTTCCATACCACCCTTCTACACCATGGTATGGTCATCGTGGGCCTTCCTTATGCCTTTGCCGGCCAAATGGACAACAGCGAAATTACAGGCGGTTCACCTTACGGTGCTTCCACAATAGCTGGCACAAAAGGAGAAAGAGTTCCAAGTGCAAATGACCTGGCAGGAGCTCATTTCCAAGGCGCCCATGTGGCCAAGATAGCAAAGAAACTGAGCAGCGGAGGTTGATTGTAATTCTGACAGGAAAAGATAGAGCTACCCGGTTCAATGCATAAAGATCCCTATTATAAGGACTTACTCCATTTAGCACCTTTTCCTGATCCTGCGCTTGAGATTTCTCCCTGGCCCGGGAAAGCATCCCTGATCGCACATCCATCGCGACCACAACGGGCATTTCGTCTCAAATACGGTTATCAACCGCGGTAGGGAGGATAATCCGTGTAGCCTTTCGCTCCTTCTGTATACCACAGCGACATATCTTCAAACGGTGCTACTTCCCAATTATTTTGCCAGCGTTTCACAAGATCGGGGTTCGAGATGTAAGGACGTCCAATAGCCACAATATCTGCATCACCTGATTCGATGCGTTGCTGTGCAATCTCTTTTGTATATCCACAATTACCTATAATGACACCTGGATACTGTTCTCTGAATTCAGCTAGAGTCATCGCCTCTCCCTTCTTATGAAAACCAAAAGCCAGACCATCCATAATGTGCACATAGCCAAGTATACTGATCTGATATGCACCAATTTCTATAATGCGCTGAAGACGAAAGAAGATCTGCAATCATACACTTAACGACCGAAAACCAGTTAGGTAATGGTCATAAATATATTGCTATTAACATGCTCGCAATTGTATGATAGGCAAAATAAAACTTGATTTCAAAAAGATTTGATGCAATATCTTGACAGGAGCAAGGCTAACAGGTGCAGGAGAATCCTGAGCAGCCTGTTCAGCAACAACAACAAAAGGAGAGAGAAAATGAAAAAAAATTATGTGTTTGGAGCAGCAGTAATAGGCGCTTCTTTACTCGTAACAGGAATGGCTACTTCCCTGCAGGCCGCCCAAAACACTGGTGACAGCTCACTGCAATTTGGCGGCGGTTTTTTCCATGCGCAAGGTGCCGATGTGGGAACCTTGAACCTGGAGGGGACCTACGGTTATTTTTGGCGCAAAAACGTGGAAGTGGGTTTGACTCAATCATTCGGATACAGCTTTATTGATGACGGCGAGGATGAATGGGTCGGCTCAACCATTCCCTTTGTTAACTATCACTTTCTAGGCTTGTCAACTAACGATACCTTCCAGCCATTTATCGGCGCATTCATCGGTGCGAGCTACAATGAAGACGACATGACCGGAACCTTAGGACCACAGATCGGCTTTAAGTCTTTTATCAGTGACACCACCTTTATCACGGTGAAATACCGGTATGAATGGTTCTTTAGTGATCTGGCCCTCAACACCATCGAAGATAACAGTAGTGATGGCAATCATGTCATCACTCTTGGCCTCGGCTTTACTTTCTAATTTCTCTACATATTCTGTTTTTCAGTAAACGATAATCAACACCCGGCGGGAAGCAGTAACTGCTTCCCGCTTTTTTTTATCTGGCAGGGCATGCAAACTGCACAGACAGTTGTCACCCCACGGGTTCATGCTCGGTTACCCATATACCCCCAAATACGCTATCCCATTTCGCCAGTCATATCCCTGGCAACATAATATTTTTTCCATGTACCATTACGAAATACCTGATCTGCTAACATGCACCAATATCTACAATGCGTTGACGTCGAAAGAAGCTTCATTTTTGAAGCAATCAAACCAGCAATTGTTCAAAAGGTAACGCCTCATGGGAAGAAGGTCGAAAAAAAGTCAAATTTCGGTTATAATCTAAACATAGATTAATCGGACTTTCAGGGAGGAAAGATTCAATTATGACTGATTATACCGAAAAAAAATGCTCCAAATGCAACCAAATGTTACGATTTCCAAATAATATAGGTGGCATGGTTATGGCTTGCCCAACCTGTGGAAAAAAGTTTTATTCGGACTTTAAATTAGGCAAGGTCGGAGAAAGCAGACAACGAGGAGTAATAACGGAAATTTTTGAAATGCCCTCCAGAATTATCGACCGAGTTGGTCGATATTTTTCATCCTGAAAAAAATACGCCACACGAATACAGATAAATCCTATGGATATACTTCTTACTGACGACGAAGTCCGGGTACTTGGCTGTCTCATGGAAAAAGAACTGGCAACACCTGATTATTACCCGCTCACCCTGAACGCCTTGACCAATGCCTGCAACCAGAAATCCAATCGCGACCCAGTCGTTTCTTTTGATGAAGAAACGGTAACATATGCAGTAAACGGCCTGAGAGAGCGCAAACTGATACGACAAAGCAACCTCAGCCGGGTAGCCAAATACGAACAGATCTTTGCCCAGGAAGTAAAGCTGGTTCAGAGCGAACAGGCAATCATCTGCATTCTGTTGGTCCGCGGCCCGCAGACCATCGGCGAAATCCGCAGTCGTACTGAGCGCCTGTATGCTTTTTCCGATCTTGAGGAAGTCCAAAAAACAATAACCAACCTCGAAGACATGCAACTGGTCACTGCATTGCCCCGGCAACCGGGCCGCAAAGAGTCTCGCTATACACATCTGCTCAGTGGCAAGCCACGGGAAAAGACTGTTGCTACGATCCTCCGTCCGAAAAATGACGACGCACCACATTCGATCAAGCCAAATCAGGCTATCGACCGGATCGATGAACTGCAAAAGCAGATAGACGAACTGCGCCAGGAAATGCAAAAGCTTCATGAAGAATTTGCGGCATTCAGATCACAGTTTTAGTTGATCGCAAAAAAAGTTAAAACTATTCTCACTATTTAATCGCACATGATCAATTGAAATTCCCGGCATCATGGGTATATTGTCAGGGAAAAGATGTTCGTATTTCGAAGTATATGAATTCTCTCTATCGTGTTCTTTTCTAAGTCTCAAAGGGAGTCTATTTTATGGGTCGAAAACGTCTTACGCTGACCAATACCATTGATCATCTCTCCATCCTGGATGAAAACGGCAACCTCGATTCCGAGCTGGAGCCTGATATTACCAACGAAACACACCTGAAAATGCTCCATGCCATGCTGCTCGGACGAAGATTTGACGAGCGAATGCTTGATCTGCAGCGTCAGGGTCGAATCGGCACTTTCCCGCCCATCAAAGGCCAGGAAGCAGCGCAGATAGGGCCCGTGGCACTGCTCCGTGACAGCGACTGGCTGGTGCCTGCTTTTCGGGAGACCGCCGCGGAAATCATGCGCGGCAGATCGATGGAAAGTGTCCTGCTCTACTATAACGGCTATAACGAAGGCACCATCATTGCCGAAAATCAGCGGGATATGCCGATGTCGGTGCCGGTAGCTTCCCAGATCCTCCATGCTGTCGGCCTTGGCCTGGCGATGCAATACCGGAAGACCGATGAGGTCGTGATGACCTTTTTCGGCGACGGTGCTACCTCTGAAGGCGACTTCCATGAAGGGCTGAACTGTGCTGCGGTCTATCAGGCCCCAGTGATCTTTGTCTGCCAGAATAACCAGTGGGCGATTTCCGTCCCCCTTGCCAAACAGACCCATTCCGAGACACTCGCCCAAAAGGCTCTGGCCTACGGGATGCCCGGTATCCAGGTTGACGGCAACGATATTCTGGCGGTCTACGCGGCAACAGCAGAAGCGGTTGAACGGGCCAGGTCCGGTGGCGGCCCGACCTTTATCGAATGCGTGACCTACCGGATCATGATGCATACCACCGCCGACGATCCCAAAAAATATCGCTCGGAAGAGGAAGTCGAATCCTGGAAGAAAAAAGATCCTCTGCCTCGCTACCAACAGTATCTGCTGACAAAAAATATCGTCGGAAAAACTGATCTTGACGCTCTGGAAGAAGAGGTCAAACAGCAGATCCAGACCGCTATCGACCGGGCGGAACAGCAGATGAAAGACCTCGGCGCCCCGCTTGCAATGTTTGACCACCTCTACGCTGAACTACCGATGTCTCTTACGAAACAGAAAGCAGAACTGGCCCGCGAACTTGATGACATCGACAGGGAGGTTGACCATGGCTAAGATGACAATGGTTGAGGCTCTTAATCTGGCATTGCGACAGGAAATGGCCAAGGATGATTCGGTACTCCTGCTCGGGCAGGATATCGGTCGCGATGGCGGTGTATTCAGAGTGACCGACCATCTGCTCGACGAGTTCGGCAGTGAGCGGGTCATCGATACGCCATTGGCCGAAGCGGCCATTGTCGGCATGTCGGTGGGCATGGCCGTCTACGGCCTGAAGCCGGTCTGTGAAATTCAATTTTCCGGTTTTTCCTACCAGAACTTCCACCAACTGGAAAACCACGCAGCCCGCATGCGCTGGCGAACGCAAGGCAGACTCACCGTGCCGATGGTTTTGCGCGCCCCATATGGCGGCGGCGTCCGGGCATTGGAACACCATTCGGAAAGTCGTGAAAGCTACTGGGCTCACACCCCCGGCTTGAAAATGGTCATCCCTTCCGGGCCGCGCAACGCAAGAGCTCTTTTGGTCAGTGCCATCCGCGACCCTGATCCGGTTATCTTTTATGAAGCAAAGGCCTTATACCGCGCCTTTCGTGAAGACGTCCCGGAGGAGGAAGAAAGCCTGCCCATCGGCAAGGCACATATTGTCCGCGCGGGCAACGATCTGACCATCATCGCCTATGGCGCCATGCTTCGTCCGGCCCTTGAGGCGGCGGAAGAACTCCAGCAAAAAGATGGGATTGCGGCGGAAGTCATTGACCTTCTCACCCTCTCTCCGTTAGATGAAAGCGTGCTGGTCGAATCGGTGAAAAAAACCGGCCGGGCGGTGGTCGTCCACGAGGCGCCCCGAAGTTTCGGGCCAGGTGCGGAAATCGTCACAAGGCTCATGGAAGGAGCATTTTACTATCTCGAGGCTCCGATAGAAAGAGTCACCGGCTTTGATATAATCATCCCCTACTTCAGCAGAGAAAAGAGCTATCTGCCAAGTGTAAAAAGAATAACGGCAGCTGCGCGCAAGACTTTCAATACATCAATATAGAACGCAATACGGAGCAACTATGACCACGTCTTTTCGGTTACCGGATCTCGGAGAAGGTGTGCATGAAGCAGAGATACTCGCTCTCCCCGTGACCATCGGCCAGACTGTCGCAGAAGGTGACGTTATTATGGAGATCGAGACCGATAAGGCCGCGGTGGAAATCCCCTCTCCCTATACCGGAACAGTGCATGAGATTCTGGTAAAGGTCGGGGATATGGCCATAGTCGGCGATGTGCTGATAACCTTTACCACCGATGCAATCCAAGATACCGCCCCACCACCCGCTGACAGGTCCCCACAGCATCAGGATACAGGAGAAAAACTCGCCGAACAGCCCCCAGTGTCCGAAGGAAAAAAACGAAGGCCGGTCCCGGCCTCCCCTTCCACCAGAAGACTGGCGCGGGAATTGGACGTCGACCTGTATGCGGTGACGCCAACCGGCTCCGGTGGTATTGTCACAAAAGAAGATGTTGAAGCCCACGCCAAAAAGAAAACAGTCCCCGAAGTAACCAGCACAGCACCCGAGCCTGCGGCACCAGCAGAGCCGGCAACTATTAACGCTTCTCCCCCCTTAACGGACCGCCTGACAACACTGCCGGACTTCACCAAATGGGGTACAATTGAGCGGTTGCCATTTCGGTCGATCAGACGGGCAA
>RCMY010003007.1_pt1 | contig 15078 bp, 11 predicted proteins | sample 2041341 | NCBI WGS metagenome assembly RCMY01 (sample SAMN09708234, study PRJNA481090) | Marine sediment metagenome, whole genome shotgun sequencing project.
TTCAAGGGATTCCCGTTCGGCTTTTGTACTGAGCAAGACGATATGGTCAACCCAAGGACGAAAAGAGCAAACAAACAAATTTTCATAGGTTTTCGATTTTAGAGACAAGAGTCTTCTATTGGTCATCGGTCATCGGTCACCCGTCATCGGTCAAACTTGCAACCCTCAAGCTTCCTCATAAATTTCCCCTCGATGTGGTTTTAGGGCATCCCGGACAGGAATCATCTCACGTTCTTCGACGACCATAAAGGCAAAACTGAGCATCTCATTGACATCATGATGGCCTGTGATATTCAAGGCCGTTTCTTCGATAGCGATATATTCCCTGAGATGTTTTTCGTGATGTTCGGCGGTTTTAGCGGCTGCGGGACCCCGAAAGTCCCATATCAGTTTTATTTTTTTCCCCATTGAAAATAGTTTAGGAGTTTATTGGTTTAGGAATTCAGAAAAACTTTTTATACGTCACCCGTCACCCTAAAATTAGTGAACGAAATTAACGAATAATCCCGCCCTTCCCCAAAATTCTGTTAAGTAATAATAAGGTATACTTGCGCACCGTTAGGCTTTTGTTATTTTTGCGCAATGAAATCAGTAATGCCTTCCCTAACATACGTATTGTGCTGTCTTTTCGCGACGGTGCTTTTGGGGGCCTGTGACTCTATATGGAAAAAAGAGCAGCCCAAGGCGCTGGCGAGGGTCGGCGAAAAATACCTGTATGTAGCCGATGTAAAAGCGCTCATGGGCAAGAACCTATCGAAAGAGGACAGTGCTTCTTTTGTGACCAACTACATCAACAACTGGGCGTCAAAACAACTGCTTCTCGATAAGGCAAAAATCAACCTGCCCGAAGATAAATTGGCAGAGTATGATGCTTTGGTGGCCGATTATCGCACCGATTTGTACACTCGGGCTTACAAAGAGGCCTTGGTGCAACAGGTTAATGATTCGACCGTGAGCAAAGCAGAGCTCGAAAGTTTTTACGACAAGGAAAAAGAGAATTTCCGTTTGAAGGAAATGTTGGTAAAGCTTAGGTTCGTAGCGCTGCCCAAAGATTTTTTGAACAAGGTAGAAGTCGCCGAAAGACTCAAGAATTTCGGGGAAAAAGACCGTACAGTTCTCGACTCCATCAGCGTTCAGTTCCGAAAGACGAGTTTCAACGATTCTATTTGGATCACGGCGTCACGGATCATCGATGAAATTCCTCCCTTGACTTTTGAAAACGTGGATAAACAACTAAAGAAATCACAATTTTTAAATTTAGAGGACGATAACGGGGTATATTTGGCTAAAATCCTCGATGTGAGGAGCGTTAACGATATCGCGCCGCTATCCTTTATTGAACCTACCATTGAACAGGTGCTTTTAAGTCGGAGGAAACTGGACTTTATACGTAAACTCGAAACCGACGTAATAGATGAGGCAATCAAAGAAAAAGAATTTGAGGTATATGAATAAGATGAATAGAGTAGCAGTATTTACAATGTTTTTAGGTGTTTGTGGAATGAGCTTTGCGCAGCAGACCGACGAATTGCCCGACACCCAAATCGAACCGGACGAGCCCGTCTTGGAGGCAAGCCTTGATGTAAAAAAGGATACTACAAATAACTTCAAGAAGATAAAATTGGATGGTATCGCCGCCGTTGTGGGCGATTATGTGATTTTGGATTCTGACATCGAAAAGACGCTCATAGATCTTAAAAGTCAGGGCGTTTCCACTGAGGATGTCACCCGATGCGGACTGTTAGGAAAATTAATGGAAGATCGCCTATATGCCCACCAGGCGGTACAGGACAGTCTTCTGGTTTCCGACGATGAGGTATCCGCGACCACCGAAAGGCAGATTCAGTCTTTCGTACAGCAGACGGGATCTATGGAAAAATTATTGAAGTTCTACAGGAAGGAAGATGAGGCCAGCCTGCGCGAGGATATCAACAAAATCAACAAGCTACGCATGCTCTCCGAAAAAATGCAGACGAGCATTGTCGAGAAAATTGAGATAACACCAGAAGAGGTGCGACAGTTTTACAACAATATTCCCGAAGACGAGCGCCCCGTTTTCGGAGCGGAAATGGAAATCGCACAAATCGTGAAAGCACCGAAGCCGACCGAGGCGGAAAAACAGAAGACCGTCGACAAACTTAATAAGATAAGAGCCGATGTGTTGGATAATGATTCGAGTTTCAGCGTAAAAGCTATTTTGTACTCCGAGGACCCTGCATCTAAGCCTAATGGTGGTTTTTATAGCATCACCAAAGATACCGGATTCGACAAAACCTTTAAAGACGTTGCCTTTAGCTTAAAGCAGGGTGAAATTTCCGAGCCCTTTGAATCGGCCTTTGGTTATCATATCATATTTATGGAGAAAATCAGAGGTCAGGAAAGAGATTTACGCCATATTCTGATGCAGCCCGAAGTTTCGCAAACCGCACTTGCCGAGGTGAAGAATGAACTCGATACCATCCGAAAGCATATTATCGAGGGTAAGTATACCTTCGCCGAAGCCGCGCTTAATTTTTCCGATGAAAAAGAGACCAAGTTCGATGGCGGACTTTTACGGAATCCCATTAACTATGATTCCCGTTTTGAACTGACCAAGATGGATCCTGCGCTTTACAATCAGGTGCGTAATTTGAAGGATGACGAAATTTCCTATCCTCTTATCGAAGAAGACCCAAGAGGCGGCGGCCCGAAATATAAGCTACTGAAAGTAACGAACCGTTACGACGAGCACACGGCCGATTTTGCCAAAGACTATACCAAGATCCAAGAATTAGCCAAGACGGAAAAACAGTATAAAGCCATCAAAAAATGGATGGACAAATATATAACGGATACCTATGTCAGCGTAAGTGAAAGCAACAGAAGCTGTGATTTCGCCAATGATTGGGTAAAGGAGTAAGGTCATGTCAGACGTAGCCGCAATCAACAAACTGGTAGAAAGGCACAAAGCCCTTAAAGAAGAAATTGCCAAGGTCATCATAGGTCAGACCGTGGTGATCGATCAAATTCTTTTGAGCATTTATACAGGTGGGCATTCCCTACTTATCGGTGTGCCGGGTTTGGCGAAGACCTTGATGGTCAATACCATCGCCCAAATCTTGGGCCTTGACTTCAAACGCATTCAATTCACACCGGATCTGATGCCCAGCGATATCTTGGGCAGCGAGGTCTTGGACCAAAACAGGAATTTCAAGTTCATCAAAGGTCCCATTTTCGCTAATATTATCTTGGCCGACGAAATCAACCGTACGCCACCAAAAACTCAGGCGGCCTTGCTCGAGGCCATGCAAGAGCGGGCGGTGACGATTGCCGGGCAGCAGCATAAATTGGAACTGCCTTATTTCGTTTTGGCCACACAGAACCCGATTGAGCAAGAGGGTACTTACCCTTTGCCGGAAGCACAACTCGACCGTTTCATGTTCGCGATAGAACTGAAATATCCTTCGGTAGCCGAAGAAATGCAGATCGTAAAAAGTACAACTTCCGACGTCAAAGTATCCGTCAACGCTCTTTTTAATGCCCAAGAAATTTTAGAGGTACAGCATCTGGTCCGTCGTATACCCGTGCCGGACAATGTTGTGGAATATGCTGTAAGATTGGTCAACAGCACACGACCTAACTTGGAGTCCGCATCCGATTTCGTCAAACAGTTTATAGACTGGGGCGCTGGTCCCCGTGCCTCCCAAAATTTGATTTTGGGCGCAAAGGCAAATGCGGCCATCCATGGAAAGTTCTCCCCCGATATCGAAGATGTACAGGCTGTTGCCATGGGTATTTTAAGACATCGTATCATCAAAAACTACAAAGCCGAGGCCGAGGGTATTTCTGAGGAGGATATTGTTGGGAGGTTGTTGTAAACAATTTTTTTGGCTCCTCCCTTAGGAAAAGGGAGGTGGCAGCTTTGCTGACAGAGGGATTCGTTTAAAAAGTGGAATTTTTAACCTACAACTCGATTTAAACAAATAGACTTAATCCCGCCCGTACCCCGCCAGAATGACTCTGTCGGGCTGGCATTCGGGCGGGCTCCCCGACCGCCATAGCCAGCCACCCTCTTTGAAAAACCTGTACTGAGCGCAGTTGTAGTAGAGGGGAGCCGAAAAGGTCTCCGATCAATTTGTGAAATCTCTGCAAGATTCCCTTAAATCACTTTACTGCTTTTGAGAACATCCACAAAATTTCTATAACAACGTCGGGTGAATCGATAGCTACAGACACCCGACAAATAAACCCAGTGCCTCAATGCCCCCCACAAGATTCCTCATAGGTCGGAAAGACAAATAAATAGTAAGCAATCCAAACAGAACGCTTACAAATTCTACCATTGCAAAACACCATTTTCGCAAATCCTAAAAATCCCCTGAAATCCTAAAAATCCTAGTCCTTTTTTAGTAGATTTGTAGGATTGACATAACTTAAATAAAACATAGAATGGCATTCGATATAGACATGATCAAAGGGGTGTACGCCAAGATGGCCGAACGGGTGGACAAGGCTCGTGAAGTAACCGGCAAACCCTTGACCCTTTCGGAGAAAATATTATACTCTCATTTGTGGGACGGCAACCCCACCAAGGCATTTACCCGTTCCAAGGATTATGTCGATTTTGCTCCCGATCGTATCGCCTGTCAAGATGCTACGGCGCAAATGGCGCTTCTGCAGTTCATGCAGGCTGGAAAACCGCAGGTTGCCGTACCGACTACGGTACATTGCGATCACCTGATACAGGCCAAAAGCGGTGCTGTGGCCGATTTGAAATCCGCTAACAGTACGAGTGCTGAAGTTTTTGATTTCTTGGAATCCGTATCCAACAAATATGGTATCGGATTTTGGAAACCGGGCGCAGGTATTATTCATCAAGTAGTTTTAGAAAATTACGCGTTTCCCGGAGGGATGATGATCGGTACCGATTCACACACCGTAAATGCCGGAGGATTGGGTATGGTCGCCATTGGCGTAGGTGGGGCCGATGCCGTTGATGTTATGGCCGGGATGGCTTGGGAGTTGAAATTCCCTAAACTTATCGGTGTGAAACTAACTGGTAATATTTCAGGATGGACCTCCGCAAAGGATGTTATCTTAAAAGTAGCGGGTATCCTTACGGTTAAAGGAGGTACCGGGGCTATTATCGAGTATTTCGGGGAAGGTGCCAAAAACTTGTCCTGTACCGGTAAAGGAACTATCTGCAACATGGGTGCAGAAGTAGGCGCAACTACGTCTACCTTTGGCTATGATGACTCCATGGAGCGCTATCTTCGGGCTACGGATAGAAGTGATATTGCCGATGAAGCCAACAAAATCCGAGAATATCTGACTGCCGATGATGCCGTATACGAAAATCCGGAAAAATACTTCGACGAACTCATCGAAATCAATTTGGACGAACTGAGACCACACCTGAACGGACCTTTTACCCCCGATTTAGCTACTCCTGTAGGCCAATTGGGTATTAAGGCCAAAGAAAATAATTGGCCGATCAATGTCGATTGGGGCTTGATCGGTTCGTGTACGAATTCCTCCTATGAAGATCTAACCCGTGCGGCATCCATTGCGAAACAAGCTATTACTAAAAAGATAAAGCCGAAATCCGATTTCGGTATTAACCCCGGTTCCGAGCAGATTCGCTTTACCGCCGAGCGTGATGGCCTGCTGCAGATTTTTGAAGATTTGGGCGCGACCATTTTTACCAATGCCTGCGGCCCCTGTATTGGACAGTGGGACAGGAGCGATATGAAAGGCGACGAAAAAAATACCATCGTACACTCCTTTAACCGGAATTTTTCCAAAAGGGCGGATGGCAATCCCAATACCCACGCTTTTGTAGGTTCGCCAGAAATGGTGGCGGCGATAGCGATTTCCGGAAAACTGGATTTCGACCCAATGAACGATACTTTGATCAACGAAGATGGCGAAGAGGTGAAATTAGACGAGCCGATGGGCATCGAATTACCCCCAAGGGGCTTCGAGGTCGAGGATGCCGGATATCTGGCACCCCGTGAAGACGGCTCTAGTGTGGAGGTCAAAGTGGCCAAAGATTCCGAACGTTTACAGCTGTTGGAGCCCTTCGAGCCCATTACCCCTGACGAGTTACAAGGTGTGAAGCTACTGATCAAGGCCTTCGGTAAATGTACCACCGACCATATTTCAATGGCAGGACCATGGTTGCGTTTCCGTGGGCATTTGGATAATATTGCCAACAATACCCTTATCGGTGCGGTCAATGCCTACAATAAAAAGACCAATTTCGTCAAGAACCAGTTGACCGGCGAATATGGCGGAGTACCTGACGTACAAAGAACGTATAAGGCAAAAGGCATCAAAACCATTGTTGTCGGCGACCATAACTACGGCGAGGGATCGTCGCGGGAACATGCGGCCATGCAACCCCGTTTTTTGGGCGTTGCCGCCGTATTGGTAAAATCCTTTGCCCGTATCCACGAGACGAATTTGAAGAAGCAGGGCATGCTAGGCCTGACTTTCGCCAACGAAAAGGATTATGACCTCATCAAGGAGGACGATACCTTCAACTTTGTCGATATAGCAGACTTCGCACCTGATAAACCATTGACCATCGAAGTGGTACATGCCGACGGGAGTAAAGATGCCATCAAGGCGAACCATACGTATAATGCCGCCCAAATTAGTTGGTTCAACGCAGGTTCCGCGCTCAATGTCATCAAGAGAGATAACGCGGCCTAATTTGGCGTTTTAGATTATAGAGAAACTCCCTTAATTTTTAGGGAGTTTTTTAGTTTTTTTGGCTTAGGAACTTCACCAATAGTCGGAAATACCTATTGGCTAATGGACTCCTTGCCGGCCGAAGTTGGGCTAAAGCCCGTGTGAGTTGTATCTCGAGAACCCCCGGATAAACCCCCGGGGCAATTGAAAACGGAAAGAATTCAATTACAAAGTGCCTTAGGCCATGGTTCTCGTGGGTATTAGTGCTTTCAAGCCTTTAGCCCAACTCAACTGATCAATTGTAAAGACGATTATTGACAAAGGGCCCCAGGTCAATTAGTTTTAAGCTATGAAACGGAAAACCATTTACACCCTTCTTGTAATCGTTTTTATACTCTCTTTTTTCTTGACCCCCTTAGGCGATTTAGGAAAAAGTTGGCTGATGCGGTTGTTCGCTTTCCCACCAGATATCATTTCAGTAGAAAACCAAGAACGACTGTCCAGCTACGATTGGCGGTTAAGGGATGCCGAAGGAGACTATTTTAATTTTGAAAAATCAAAAGGCAAGGTGGTTTTCGTCGATTTCTGGGCTACTTGGCATACACCGAGCGCTGCCGAATTACGGGATATCCAAAAACTATATAACGACTTTTCCGAAAAGGTCGATTTTTATATTGTTACGAACGAAGAGCAATTTCCAGTGGAGGAGTTTATGGAAAAAAAGGAATATTCGTTCCCGATCACCTTTCGTATTATGGATGAACCTTCGCCCCTTGAAATTCCCGATCCTTCGGGTGCCTATCTTATCGATAAAATGGGAAATATTGTTGTTCAAACCAAAGAAATCAAAGATTGGTACAATCAAGAGGTAGCCCAACTTTTGGATAGTTTGCTTTTGGAATAGGGAATAGGAAAGATTGAAAAGAGAAAAGAATAGGATAATAGAGCCGAACACAGGGCGAAGAGCTCGCATCAGATTTTAATCTTAATTAGACTCAAACACATGAAACGTTCTATTGCATCAATTTTGTTAATCGTACTCCTAGTGGGTGCGGGCACGTATTTTTTCACACCTCTAGGTCCAAAAGCTAGAGGATATGCGGGTAGATTATGGTCTAAAAATGCCGTGGCCCTCAAAACCGATCGACAGGTTTCTGAAGATGCGTATGGGTGGCAGCTGACCGATACCGATGGTAATTTACATAGTTTTGGCAATGGAAAAGAAAAAGTGGTCTTCCTAAACTTTTGGGCCACTTGGTGCGCACCATGCTTAAAGGAAATGCCCGATATTCAAAAGCTATATGATGATTATGGCGAGAAGGTAACTTTCTTGTTGGTTACCCAAGAAGATACCGCAAAAGTTCTGGCATTTCTGCAAAAAAAGAAGTATAAGCTACCGATTTATTTTACGGACGAAGCTGATATTCCCGACGAACTCGCATCGAAGTCCATGCCCACCACCTACATCATCGGTAAATCCGGAAAAATTGCTAAAGCCGAGACCGGAGTTGCGGATTGGAATGGTGAAGAAGTACGAACCTTGTTGGACGGGTTATTAGGGGAGTGATTTTTTTTAACTCCCCTCTTTTCTAATGCGGGGAGCCCGCCCGAACGCCAGCCCGACAGAGTCATTCTGGCGGGGTACGGGCGGGATTGAGTCATTTGCTACCGGCCAAATTTTCTCAAATATGGTTTCTAACTCGACATCAGGTCACTAATCCCTCCGTCTTCGCTAAAGCGAATCCGCCTCTCTTTGGAAAAGAGAGGAGCCTTCAAAACCTTTAGCCCGTCCCCATCCTTGTCAAAGTTTAGCTACTTCTTAAAATATTTGAACGGTACGAAAAGCATCCCGAAACACTCACCATCCATTTTGCCCAAGTGTTTGTGGTGCATTTTGTGTGCCCTTCGCACACCCTTCGCATACCAATTATTCGCATTTCGGAATATCTTAAAACGCTGGTGTATAAAAATATCGTGTACCAAGAAATAGGCGATTCCGTAAGCGAGAATGCCAAAACCTAATGGCCATCCGTACCAGAAATCGGTCTGGGCGCCTAAATAAAAGAACACCATACTGACCGCAGCATAGAAAATAAAAAATGCATCATTACGCTCGAACCATGAATCATGGTCCTTCTTATGGTGGTCTTTGTGCAAACTCCACAAAAAGCCGTGCATGATGTACTTATGGGTAAACCAAGCCATAAATTCCATAAACGAAAAAGTTCCCAAAAAAATCAATATCCAAACTGCTATTTTCATTACTGGGCTTAATTATTGGTTACTAATTATTGATTGTCGTGTTGTAGTTTAAGTATTTTACCTTCAAACTTCAAACTTCAAACTTCAAACTTCAAACTTCAAACTTTGAACATTGAACCTGGCGAAGGCAGTATTAAACACCTGCCCTGAGCATGGTCGAAGGGTTAATTTATTCAGACCAACCTCAACTTATACTTGACATACGATCGCGCCAAAAGTCCGAATTTTTGGTAGTCCGGTACGCGTATACGGGCACTTTTAATTTCTAGCGGAGGCGTGTTCTGCAATTTTCGGAGGAGTTTATGGTAGTATTTATATGCCGTGTATACTCCGAATTTGGCCTCGTTGGGCAATTTGATGATGCCGGAATAGCCCAGCTTGAAATCGGACTTGATTTCGTTGACGATCCGAGTTTTCGAAGCTTCATCCAGTTCCATTAGATTGGTGTTGGGGAAGTAACTTCGGTTCAGGCCCTCATAATCCGCTTTGAGATCCCTTAGAAAATTAACTTTCTGAAAAGCGGAGCCCAAGGCCATGGCACTTTCCTTCAGTATAGCGTATTCTTTTTCATCCCCCTTTACAAAGACCTTCAGGCACATGAGGCCCACAACATCGGCCGAACCGTAGATATAATCCCTGAATTCCTGTTCGGTGTGGTACATGGTCTTGTGCAGGTCCATCCGCATACTTTTTAGAAAGGCCGCCACCAGATCATACGATATGCCATACTTGTGGTAGGTATGTTGAAAGGCGTTCAAGATGGGGTTTAAACTGATTTTGTCTTCCAAGGCCTCGTTCAAACTGCATTCAAACCTATCAAAAAGTACTTCTTTATCGTAGTCGTGAAAAGTATCTACGATTTCATCGGCAAAGCGAACGAACCCGTAAATATTATAAATATCCGAGCGTATCGAAGTCGCGAGCATTCTTGTGGCCAAAGCGAACGAGGTGCTGTACGATTTGGTAACGATTTTGCTACACTGGTATGAAACTTTATCGAATGTGGCTTTCATAGCTAGGGGGTAGTTTATAGTTTTTTCAAAATCAAATCGGCTACTAATTTTCCCGAAATCAAGGCGGGGGGCACTCCGGGACCCGGCACGGTCAACTGCCCCGTGAAGAACAGATTTTTTACTTTACTGCTCTTTAATTTTGGTCTTAGAAAAGCTGTTTGCGATAGGGTGTTCGCCAACCCGTATGCGTTTCCGCTGTACGAGTTGTATTGCTCGACAAAATCGTTCACGCAGAAAGACTCTTTAAATATAATATTATTTCTCACATGCTGTGTTGTAATCTCTTCAAATCTGTCCATAACGATATCGAAGTATTGCGCCCTGAGTTCTGGAGTATCGTTTAGTCCCGGAGCGATGGGAACTAGAAAAAATGCTGTTTCACAATTGTCCGGCGCCATAACGCTATCGGTCACGGAAGGGAAATTGGCGTAGAAAAGCGGATCGGTAGGCCATTGGGGCACATCGTAAATTTCTTGGGCATGCTTTTCAAAATCGGTATCGAAAAATAGGTTGTGGTGTTCTATGTTTTCTAGTTTTTTATCGAATCCCAAATAAAATAGAAGTGCTGACGGCGCAAAGGTCCGGCTTGCCCAATAGGCTTCCGAATATTGCCGATGTTCTTGGTCGATAAGTGTCTCCGAATGGTGGTAATCGGCACCACTTAGTACAATATCAGAAGTTATGTATTTTCCATTAACCGAAATACCTGTCGCTTTTTTATTTTCCACAAGGATTTTTTCCACGGGACTGTCGGTGTTTATGTTAACTCCCAAGCTAACCGCCAAGGTCTTCATTGCCTTGATGATTTCGTACATACCGCCCTTAGGATGCCAGGTGCCGAGCCCGAAATCGGCGAAGTTCATAAAACTGTAAAAGGATGGTGTTTTACTGGGTTTGGCGCCCAAAAACAGCACCGGAAACTCCAAAGTGGATACTAAATTAGGATTTTTGAATTTCTTTCGTACCTGGCCGCTAATGGTCTTGAAAAATCGGTCTACCCGCATGGCCGTCTCGGGCGTGACGAGTTCAAAGGGTGAGAGACCGGGTCGCAAAACCACTTTGTTGATGGCAATGTCGTAATTCTCTTGGGCCTCGGCAATGAATTTTTTTAGATGAACCGCACTTCCCGGTTCGATCCGCTCGAATTCAGCGCAGATTTTTTTCATGGAGTCACCAATGGTTATCGTATCATCCGAAAAGAAAATTTTGTAGGCGGGATCGAGCTTGTCCAATTGATAGTAGTCAGAGGTTTTTTTTCCGAAATCCCCAAAAAAACTATCGAAAATATCGGGCATCCAGTACCAACTAGGTCCCATATCAAAGATGAATCCATCCCTTTTCAATTGCCTTGCCCTTCCGCCGACGGTAGCGTTTTTTTCAAAGATACTAACCGCATGGCCTGCCTTCGATAGATAGCAAGCCGCCGCCAAAGATGAAAATCCCGAACCGATAATGGAAATTATTTTTTGCATTTATTGTTTCAAGTTATAATCTTTAGAAGTTAAAGTCTTTCGATAACCTTGTCTAAAGAAGTAAAGATTTTCACGAAATCAGGCAGTTTTTCTTCGGCAATATGTTGAGTCTGACGCCCTAAGAGCCAAAGGTTAGGGTTAGTGTATCCCTTTGTCATAGCTGCAAAATCTTTGATATACCCACTAATTTTATCTTTGGTAGGCACTACAGTGAGATACGAAACAAAATGGAGATTGTCAAAGTACTTCATGATATCCGCCAAATTCTCCAACGGAACGGTCTGCCCGAGGTAGATGGATTTATATCCCCTTAAAACGATTTCATAATTAAGGTAAAGCAACCCGATATCATGTATTTCGTTCTCAGGAAGAAAAGGAACGAATATCTTGTCTTTGTTGACCGGTTCAATATGTTGCAGTTTTTCGGTGTTCGTCAATATTTTTTGCTTGATCAAATAACTGATGAAGTGTTCGTGCGCAGCACTGATGGTATCCGTTTGCCATAGTATACCCAGTTCTTCGAGCAGGGGAATGAAAATTTCCCGGAAAATTTCCCCGAACGAACGATCTGTCAATAGCCCGTTATATGTTTTGGTGAAAAGGGATTGGTCAAAATTGATCATGGCAAGCTTAAAAGCGCTGATCGAGTGGTTTTTCGAATTATTATTGGCAATTATTTCACGTACCACTAGAGGAATGTTCTTTTCCGGAATTTTCGCGATTTTCGAAATTTTATAACCACCGTTGTAGAGCAGGGTGACGTTCAATAGTTTTTGTAAACTATTAATGCTATAAGAGCGAATGTTGGTGCTCGTTCTTTCGGGGGATAGCAAATTATACCGTTTTTCCCATATTCGGATGGTATGTGCTTTGATCCCCGATAGATTCTCCAAATCCCGGATGCTAAAAGACTTTTTATGATTGTTCATTAATCTTGGTAAAACGTTAAACAAATCTACGATTAAAATCAGGCCGAAGGGCAACCTTCTGCTAAATTTCTGAATAACTTTTCATATTCAAGGGCTTTATGGCATAAAGCCCTTGAAAAGTCCCCATCAAATTTATAATCATTTTCAAAACGTGATAGAAAGCGACCAGTACAAATAATAAATGAATGTAAGTTAAGTTGTATAACCAAATAGGATAGACCTCACTTTTTGTAAGATAAACCTATTAGAATTCTGTAATAGGTAAAAAAGATCGATGAAATACAGTTTTTTTAATGATATTCGCGGCTTTACGGACGTCGAAATTTAGAATTAATCCGTAATTAACAATGTAATTTAGTTTCTTTAATCTTATTTAATTTTAATCTTTTGATTCCCCTACATGAGGACAAAACTACAATTACTCATCCTATTAATTTTTTCAACCTATTACAGTATCGGACAATCCGATTGCACCCCGATTCCAGAAGTAAACTTTCCCGGCGGCCGGGTCGTTATGAGTTTTGATGGAAACGTGCACGACGATGACGATATCGTGGCCATGGGCTATGCGGCCGGACTTTGGTGGGCGGCCGGCCTTCAGGACAAGGTCGTTCAGATCGAGTACAATAACCATATATGCGACACCGACGTAAGCGACACCGACGGAGTCGGTGCAGGATCTGGCGATGACAGCCGTAATATGAGGACGACCGCATCGGGCGCCATAGAAAATTTTGGATACAGTTCCAGTATTTTTTACGATCATGAGAGGCAAGCCAGTGCCTCGACCGCCAAGATGGCCGCAGAGATCGAGAAATCAACGGCCTCCAATCCCTTATGGATCCTTGCAGGCGGCCCTATGGAAACCGTTTGGCGCGGACTTGAAGCAGCGAACGGGGGCTTTGACCACGTTACGATTATTTCACATTCGATATGGAACGAAAACCACACCCACTGTAGCGGTGCCCACGATTGGAACGACCTTAAAACCGAATATCAATCAAAAGGCGTGTTTTTTGTCGAAAATTGCGATAGCGGTGGATGCAGCGCTTCAAACAAGCTGAACGACCAGAACGGTGGTTTCAACTCGGCCCTAAACAATTGGGAATGGATGCTCAACAGTGATAAGGAATACAACCGCTGGATCTATAGCCGTAACCCATGGAGTTCACGATTTGATCCCTCCGATGCTGGTATGTCGTATTTCTTGATTACCGGCGGCCCATTTAACGGGGGCAATAAAACTCCCGATCATAATGATGCCCGAAAGTTGCTCGAGAATCCCTGTCAGAACATCAAAGCCCCCGTTGAAAACCAAGCACCGAACCTTAGTTTCAAGACACCTTCGAAAGGAGCATCCTTTAAAGTGGGCGACGCTGTTTCGGTAGAAGCGAACGCCGGCGATACCGATGGTACCATCACCGAAGTTTCCCTGTACCTAAATGACGATCTTGTTAGAACCGATATGCAGGCACCCTACCAATGGGGCAATCAAGACAGTGGCCTAAAAAATCTAAAAGCTGGGGAATATCGTTTGAAAATGACGGCAACGGACAACGACGGCGCGACAAGTACAACGACACTTGTCTTTTCGATCGTGGAGGTTGCTGCGCCAGAGCCCAAAAACGTTCTTCCCGTGGTTTCGATCGCCTCCCCGCAAAACAATCAGATCTTTTATACTGGTGATGACGTATCCATCGATGTATCAGCAAAGGACGACGGCAATATCGTGAAGCACCAAATTTTTGTGAACGGTAATCTCCAATATACCAATAGCGGCAATTTTACGCCCTATGTCATAAAAAATATTGCAAAGGGATCGTATACCATCCGGGTAGAAGCCACTGACGATGATGGCGGAAAGACCGTCAAAACCATCGGCATAAAAGCGGAAGACGATGAAACGGTGGAGGTTCCCACCAAAGGAGAGGAAGAGGTGGAAACACCCAATACCGAAACCCCAACTTTCAATTTTATATCCCCTCCCGACGGATCCGATTTTGTCAGTGGTGGGACCATAACCGTAGACCTGGCGGCAACGAACGGAAGTGATATCGTAAAATACCAGGTTTTCATCAATGATAAACTGGTAGATACCGATCCGGCGAGCTTTACCCCGTACCGTATTACGAATGCCCAAAAAGGAACCTATACCATAAGGGCGGAAGCGACGGGAAGTAACGGAACAAAGACCGTTAAAGAAATCGACATTAGCATAAAAGAAAAAGCAAACGAGGATAATTCCGACGATGATGGGAAAAAAGAGGAGAGCGAAGTGGAAGAAACGGAAACCCCCGATACCAAAAGCGCCGCTTTCAATTTTGTATCCCCTGCCGACGGATCAGGTTTTGCCAGTGGTGGGACCATTACCGTAGACTTGGCGGCAACCAAAGGTAGCGACATCGTAAAATATCAAATTTTCGTAAACGATAAATTGGTAGATACCGATCCGGCAAACTTTACCCCATATCGTCTTACCAACGCAAAAAAAGGGAGGTATACCATAAAAGCGGAAGCAACGAATAGCAGTGGTGCAAAGACCGTTAAGACCGTTGTCGTAACCGTAAGTGGAGAGGGTTTACGGAAAGAGGATACGGGCACGGTAAAACTGTCCGAAGGGAATCCTGCTGAAAATGATGGCCCGATAAGCCTTTCCGTATCGCCCGAGGACGGCTCTTATTTTGTGGAAGGTGCAAGCGTATCGGTAAATGTATCTGCTTCTGCAAC
>RCMY010003008.1_pt1 | contig 15074 bp, 12 predicted proteins | sample 2041341 | NCBI WGS metagenome assembly RCMY01 (sample SAMN09708234, study PRJNA481090) | Marine sediment metagenome, whole genome shotgun sequencing project.
TACATGTGTTCAGCATCCTTTGGATAATATTCTTGAGCGCGGATTTGTTGCAGGTCATGGTTCTTCACGTCCTGCAAAGCGTATTGAGACAGCTGCTGTACTGGCTTGTATTTCTCTTGAAACATGTCAGAATGAGATGCACGGAGGACAAGCAATTCCTGCATTTGATTTTTATCTTGCTCCTTATGTGAGATCTTCATATATTGAGGAAGTGAAGAATCTTGAAAAACTTACAGGTAAAGATTTGTCAACCTTATATAATACGGAAATAAAGGATTATGTTGAAAAGGTACTTGATGGTCTTGAAGGTGATGAACGTTTGTGCCAACATGCAATCAATAAGACTGTTAATCGTGTGCATCAGTCTATGGAGGCATTTATCCATAATATGAATACTATTCATAGTCGTGGTGGAAATCAAGTTGTATTCTCTTCGATAAATTATGGAACAGATACTTCAGCCGAAGGTCGTTGCGTAATGCGTGAATTACTGAAATCTACCTACGAGGGTGTTGGAAATGGTGAGACTGCAATATTTCCGATACAGATTTGGAAGAAAAAACGTGGTGTAAACTATCTGCCAGAAGATAGAAATTATGATATTTATAAGTTGGCTTGTAAGGTAACTGCACGTCGCTTTTTCCCTAATTTCCTGAATCTGGATGCTACATTTAATCAGAATGAAAAATGGCAAGCTGATGATCCAAAGCGTTACAAGTGGGAGATAGCAACTATGGGTTGTCGTACACGTGTGTTTGAAAATCGTTTTGGACCTAAAACAAGTGTAGCACGTGGAAACTTGAGCTTCACAACAATTAATATTGTAAAGTTGGCCATAGAATGTATGGGTATTGAGGATAAGACTGAACGTATCAATGTGTTCTTTGATAAGTTGAAAAGTATTCTTGATATTACGGCAAAGCAACTTGATGAGCGTTTCCAGTTTCAGAAGACTGCTTTTGTCAAGCAATTCCCATTGCTGATGACAAAATTGTGGATAGATTGTGATAAATTGGATCCTGAAGAGACAATAGAAAAGGTAATCAATCAGGGTACTCTTGGTATCGGATTTATAGGATTGGCTGAATGCTTGAAAGCTCTTGTTGGTAAGCATCATGGAGAGAGTGAAGAGGCACAGGCTTTGGGTGTTAAAATCGTAACATTAATGCGTGATTGCGCAAACGATTATTCAGAGCACTATCAGCATAATTACAGTATTTTGGCTACTCCGGCAGAAGGACTTTCAGGTCGTTTTACAAAATATGATAGAAAGCAGTTTGGTATAATTGAAGGTGTTACAGATCGTGACTATTATACAAACTCTAATCATGTTCCTGTATATTATAAATGTTCAGCAATGCACAAGGCGCAAGTTGAGGCTCCTTATCATGATCTCACACGCGGTGGACATATTTTCTATGTAGAAATAGATGGTGATGCAACACATAATCCTGATGTAATATCTGGTGTAGTAGATATGATGGATAAGTATAATATGGGCTACGGAAGTGTGAATCATAACCGTAATCGCTGTATGGATTGTGGTTATGAAAATGCAGATTCAGAGCTTGAAGTATGTCCAAAGTGTGGAAGCACTAATATAGATAAGTTGCAACGAATAACTGGTTATCTTGTTGGCACTACTGATCGTTGGAATCATGCAAAGCTGGCAGAACTCAATGACCGCGTAACACATATAAATTCAAACAAATAATTTTTTCTATATAGTGTCCCTCCTCAATAAGAGGAGGGATTTTTTTTCGATTATGATTAGTATATTGGATATAGTTCATGACACAATGGTTGATGGTCCTGGTTTTAGAACATCTATCTATTGCGCAGGTTGCTCAAATGCTTGTCCTGGTTGTCACAATCCTCAATCATGGGATATTAACAACGGTAAGCTGATGACAACAAAGGAAATAATGGATATAATAAAAGCAGATCCATTTGCCAATGTTACGTTTTCTGGTGGTGATCCTATGTTTCAGCCAGAAGGCTTCACCGAACTTGCTGATGCAATACGCACTGAAACAGCAAAAACAATATGGTGCTTCACAGGTTTTAATTATGAAACTCTAATTAAAAATCATGCTCAAAAGTCTCTGTTAGAAAAGATCGATGTTCTGGTGGATGGTCCTTTCGTTTTGAATTTAAGAGATACAGACTTGATTTTTCGTGGAAGCAGTAATCAACGTATTATTGATGTGAAAGCATCTTTGAAAAATGAAAAAGTGGTATTACTTGATTATAATCCAACAGAACTTTAAGCAAGCAAAACACGGTTTATCTATAAGCTATTAGCTTAGCATTTCATCCAGAATCATCATGGGAAACTTTATAGTAAATTGATTTGTTGACATATTACTATAAGGTATCTCTGATGCTTCTGGATTTAATTTTTTAATTATTAGGTCATTCATGACATTTGCTGAAAAACATAAAAAATAGGGTAGTATTAGCTTCTTTACTTCTATCGTATTTATGTATGCGTGGGGTAGTTGTCATCAGTAAAATTACATACTCGCAATTAAACTTAATGGGCCCCAATTACAGTAAACTTTTCGTAATTTAGAGTATGTTTATTCTTAGTATCTGATGTGATCAGATAGAGGCAGCAATCAGAATTTCTAATGCTAACTCTAGTAATTTTTTGAATATTCAAGAGCAAATTGTCTTTCAAAAAATGATGAATGAAGAGCTAAAATACGTTCTAAAATGGGTATTAATATAGCGATTAATATTTCGTTTATCGCGTTAAATAACGCAGTGTTTTGTCAGATATTTTTGTAGTCTGGAATTTCAGTCAAAAATAAATATTTTTTACTAGCATAATCCATTTTGCAGCAATAGTGTTGGAGTCCGTTTGTGACGATAAGATAGTCTACATGAAGCAGCATATTATATACTGTAATCTGATCGAATACCTTTTGAGTTATGTTTATGCTTGGTGCTTTATATTCAATAATCATTCTAGGTTTCAACTCTGTAGAGTATAATACACTATCAGCTCTGAGTTTTTTATCACCCACATTTAGTTTTACTTCGTTGGCGAGTAGGGTAAGTGGGTAACCTTTATGCTCAATCATAAAATGAATAAAATGTTGACGCACCCATTCTTCTGGTGTAAGTGCTATGTATTTTCGACGAAGAACGTCGAAAATAGTAGGCTTATCAGGAGTTCCCGATAACTTTATTTCGTAATCTGGTAGGTTTAATGGAATCATTTTGCTATTTTTGCAAAGATAAACAAAATAATTTAAATAGAAAGATGCCCGAAAGAAAAAATACAGGAGTATCATATGAAACGGTGATGCGTGATCTTACTGCGCGTAAGTTTTCACCTATTTATATATTAATGGGAGAAGAGTCTTATTATATTGATAAGATTTCAGAATATATTGCTGAAAATATACTGAAGCCCGAAGAAAAGGATTTTAATCAGAATATTGTTTTTGGTGCTGATATAAGTGCAGCGCAAATTGTAGATCTGGCTAAAGGTTTTCCCATGATGTCAGAATATAGAGTGTTGATTGTGAAAGAGTCTCAAAATTTGAAGAATACTGAGCAACTAGAAAAGTATTTCAAAAATCCGGCAAAATCAACCATCTTGGTATTCTGTCACAAAAACGGCACTATTGACAAAAGAAAGAAAATTATTCCTTCAGCACTTGAGGGTGGAGCCGTGATTTTCGAAAGTAAGAAATTGTATGATCGTGAACTTCCTGGTTTCATAGAATCATATTTGAAAAATCATCGTGCTACTATTGATGCAAAAACTGCTCAAGTAATTGCCGAACATGTTGGAGCTGATCTGAACAGATTGACTTCAGAGTTAGACAAAGTTTTAATTTCTCTTTCTGATTCTGATAGAAGAGTGACAGCAGATGTTGTTGAAAAGGAAATAGGAGTGAGTAAAGAATTTAATACTTTTGAACTCAGAAATGCGATTGTCAAAAGAGATGTTTTTAAGGCAAATCAAATAATAAAATATTTTGACAGTAATCCGAAAGCAGGTTCACTCTTCTCAATTCTCCCGTTGCTCTTTTCATATTTCGAAAATCTTATGATCGCATATTACTCTCCTAATAAGATGAACGAAAATTCAGTTGCAGAATTCTTAGAATTGAGAAATGGATGGGCTGCTAAAGATTACGTTATTGGTATGAGAAATTACTCAGGAATGAAAACTATGCAGATAATTTCTAAGATAAGAGAAATAGATGCCAAAAGTAAGGGACTAGATAACCCAAATACAAGTGCTGGAGACCTAATGAAGGAGCTTATTTTCTTCATTTTGCACTAAGATAGCTCCTTTTTTTGCTAATTTTGAGCTAGATTGAGTGCCCGCTAGGGCACTTTTTTTGTGCTTAAATCCTTATAAATAAGTAGTTTAACGCCATTTTACCCCCTTCAAAATTCGCGTATTTTTATTTTTTCGATAGCTTGTTCAGATAATCAAAGTTTTGAGTATTTTTCGTTATTCTGCTCTCTTAAAATTTAGCGTTAACATTGATTATGATTTAGTATTTTATAATTTACATTTTCGTAGTTGTAAATACTAAACTGTATTTACGTTTTAAAATCTAAACTATCCAAATATTATAGATATTTTGATATCCAAATTTAAGTATCAAAACTTAAATATTTACGTTTAAAGTTTTACACGGATAAATATTCACGATGACTTATTTAGCCATAATTGACTGTAAACCAATAATTTAACTGCTTTTATTTCTAAAAACATACCTAATATACAGTATTATACAAACCGAAAAGTGTATATAGGCTTTATAATCGCTTTACAATCAACAACTAACTATAAAATAACTAATTAGTTAGCTTTTTCCTCTAAAGAAAGGCTTTGCTACACTTTACGACTCTAAATTCGGATTTGTAATTCAAAACTACACACTTCACGCTTTAGATATTTATAATTGTAAAGTATCAAAATCAAAATCTAACATTTACTATATTAAATTTGTTCTACAAATGTTGTTTGTTTCAATTTTTTGTTTTACTTTTGTAAAGTCAACGAAAAAAGGCATAATAGAGCCTATTTCTATAAATACACACTTATGAAAGATAGAATAAAGATGATAATGGAGAGTCAACACATGACTCAGCAGACCTTCGCTCAGTTCATTCAAATGTCACCAGCTTCACTGAGTAGTATTTTTAATGGTAGGACAAAACCTACCCTCACTATTGTTGAGGCTATAAAAAACAGAATCCCTTCATTATCTTTAGAATGGCTTTTATCTGGTACAGGACCTATGTATATGGATCAAGCTTCTGCGTCTGATATGTCAGAGCATAATGAGCCTACAGCACCACAAGATGGAATAATAGACTTTGATTCGCAAGTTGATAGTCCTACTCTATCACTTTTTGAGCAACCAAATATGCAAAGTGTAAATAATACAGCAATAAATCAGCCTAAAACATCGGTTAAAATAATAGACAAACCACAACGAAAAATATCAGAAATAAGAGTGTTCTATGATGATAAAACATGGGAGACTTTTGTGCCTCAAAAAAGTTAGTTATTGTTTTATATCTAACTTATTTCATCTTTGTATATTCTAAAGTTGAACATTCATACTTGGTGCTCCTATTTTTCTATTTATAGAATTTAGCTTTGACTTCATTTGGCTGTAATCGCATTCTATATATATTATAAGATAGGTGGCATCAAAACAATAAAAATTAAAAAAACCTTTTTTTATTTTGTATTGTGTTCGGCTTGCACTACCTTTGCATAAACATTATTGCAAAGAGCAAAGATGAAAAAATACGTTCTAGACCTTACTGTCAAGTCTGTAGAGACTCTAAGTCCTAAGCATGTCGTTATTAAGCTTACGTCTGATGAGGTTCTGCCTGATATGGCACCGGGACAATTCGTGGAAGTTCGTGTTGACAATTCGCCGTCAACATATCTTCGCCGTCCCATTTCAATAAACTTAGTAGATTATAATCTTAACGAACTATGGCTGCTTGTTGCCATGATTGGTGACGGAACTCGCCAATTAGGAAAACTTCATGCTGGTGACAAACTAAATTGTCTTCTACCTTTGGGCAATGGCTTCACAATGCCTGTTGACAAAAACGAGAAAGTTTTGCTTGTCGGAGGTGGCGTTGGTGTTGCACCTTTGTTATACTTCGGTTGTGAAATACGCCGAATGGGTGGTCAGCCAACATTCTTGTTAGGAGCAAGAAGCAAGTCTGATTTACTTGAACTCGAATATTTTGAGAAGATAGGTCGTGTATTCGTTACAACCGAGGATGGAAGTCTTGGAGAAAAAGGATTTGTAACAAACCATTCTGTATTGCAGAATGAAAAGTTTTCTAGAATTAGTACGTGTGGTCCAAAGCCTATGATGGTAAGCGTTGCTAGATATGCAATGTCAAACAACATAGAATGTGAGGCTTCACTCGAGAATAAAATGGCGTGTGGTGTTGGCGCTTGTTTGTGCTGTGTAGAGAAGACTGTAGAAGGTCATGTGTGTGTATGTACTGAAGGTCCAGTGTTAAATATTAAGAAACTATTATGGCAGATTTAAATGTAAAAATAAATAACCTAGAAATGAAGAATCCTGTAATGACAGCTTCAGGAACTTTTGGTTATGGAATTGAATTTGCTGATTTAGTGCAGCTAGATGAAATTGGTGGCATTATAGTAAAAGGTACAACGCTACATGCGCGCGAGGGAAACGATTATCCTCGTATGGCGGAAACTGCTAGCGGAATGCTTAATTGTGTTGGACTGCAAAATAAGGGCGTAGATTATTTTTGTGAGCATATATATCCTCAGATTAAGGATATAAATACAAATATGATTGTTAATGTGAGTGGAAGTGATCCTGAAACTTATTCAGAATGTGCTGCCCGTATTGACGCACTTGATAATATTCCTGCAATAGAATTGAATATCAGTTGTCCTAATGTGCAGCATGGAGGTATGGCTTTTGGTGTAACATGCTCAGGTGCTGCTAGCATAGTCAAGGCTGTGCGCAAAGCCTATCATAAAACGCTTATTGTAAAGCTTTCACCTAATGTAACTGATATCGCATCAATCGCGCGTACCTGTGAAGATGAAGGAGCTGATGCTGTATCTTTGATCAACACGTTGATGGGAATGGCTGTTGACATAGAAAAGCGTGAACCAATGCTTAGTATTCGTACTGGTGGATTAAGTGGACCTGCTGTTAAACCAGTTGCATTAAGAATGGTTTATGATGTAGCTCATGCAGTAAAAATTCCTATAGTTGGTCTTGGAGGTATAAGTAATGCTACTGATGCCATTGAATTTATAATGTGTGGTGCTACCGCTATAGAAATAGGCACAGCCAACTTTGTAGACCCAACGGTAACTGTTGATGTAAAGAATGGTATTAATGAATGGCTCGACTCACATGGTTGTAAGAGTATAAACGAGATAATTGGTGCTATTAACGATTAATAATATTGCTGCTTATCGGATTTTTAAATTAAAAACACTATCTTTGCACAAATTAAATTATATAATAAAAGGTAATAATGGACAATAACCAAAACAAGTACATCGCCGTTTCATATATGTTGTATGACGTGACTGATGGCAAGCAGGAACTGATTGAGCAGACTAGCGAAGATCGTCCTTTCGATTTCCTAAGTGGCTTCGGTTTCACTCTTCCTGCATTTGAAGAGGCTGTAGTTAATTTGAAGAATGGAGAAAAGTTTGAGCTCACGCTCACACCAGCTCAAGCTTATGGCGAGCATATTGAAGAGCATGTGTTGGACTTGGACAAACAGATATTTTCTATAAACGGTAAGTTTGATGACGAACACATAGTTGTAGATGCCATCGTTCCTTTGCAGAATGAAGACGGTAATCGCTTCAACGGATATATTCTTGAAATTACAGATGATAAGGTTAAGGTTGATCTCAACCATCCTTTGGCTGGTAAGACCTTAAAGTTTATTGGTAGTATAACCGAAAATCGTGATGCTACAAATGACGAAATAGGTAAATACATGAACATGATCAACGGTAATGATGGTTGCAGCGGCTGTAAAGGTTGCGAGGGCGATTGTGAAGGCGATTGTGGAGATGATAAGAAAGATGGTGGCTGCTGTGGTTGCCATTAAATAAAATAAAGAGCGCTTCATTTTCTATGGAGCGCCTTTTCTGTTTTATTATATTAACCATTATGAGAAATAGTTTCGGCAATATCTTTATTCTTACTACATTTGGCGAAAGTCATGGAATGGCTGTCGGAGGTGTAGTTGATGGCATGCCTGCAGGTGTTGATATAGATTTAGATTTCATACAGAATGAATTAAATCGTAGACGTCCTGGACAGAGCAAGATAACAACAAGTAGAAATGAACCTGATAAGGTTGAAATTTTCAGTGGAGTCTTTGATGGTAAGTCTACAGGAACTCCTATAGGTTTTGCTGTATACAATACTAATCAGCATTCTAATGATTATGACAATATGCGAAATCTTTTTCGCCCATCGCATGCTGATTTTGGATATTTCAGTAAGTATGGCATAAGAGATCATCGTGGAGGCGGGCGTTCTTCTGCGCGCATAACCATTGCACGTTGTGTAGGAGGGGCACTTGCCAAATTAGCTTTGCGTAAATTGAATATAGATATCAAGGCATACACATCACAAGTCGGAACTATTGCATTGGATAGGGATTATACAAAATACGACCTTGATTCCATAGAAGATAATATTGTGCGTTGTCCAGATCCAGATAAGGCTTTACAGATGGAAAAACTTATTTCTGAGGTAAAGGCTGATGGAGATACTATTGGCGGTGTTATAGCATGCGTAATAAAGGGATGCCCAATAGGATTAGGCGAACCTGAATTTAGCAAATTGCATGCACAATTAGGATCAGCAATGTTAGGGATTAATGCCGTAAAGGGATTTGAATATGGCGAAGGCTTTGACGGGGTTTCAGCTCGTGGAAGTCAACAGAATGATGTTTTTGTTAATTCTGAAGGAACTATTGAAACCAAAACAAATCATAGCGGAGGTATTCAGGGCGGTATCAGTAACGGACAGGATATATATTTCCGTGTTGCTTTCAAACCAGTTGCTACATTATTAATGAAACAAGACACTGTTGATATCAATGGCAATCCCACAACGATAACAGCTCGTGGGCGTCATGATCCATGCGTGCTTCCTAGAGCCGTACCTATCGTAGAAGCTATGGCTGCTATGGTTATTCTTGATAACTACCTTATTAATAAGACAATACATATTTGATAACGAAAGTTTGTTAACCAACAACATATATATAGAGGATAGCTACAGGCTATCCTTTATTTTGTTATATATGGCATCATATTTTATATTTTTCTACCGTAAAGAGGGTAATACTATGAAAATGAAAGTTAATTCTTTGATTTAGGTCAAGAAATGTCGCTGTTTGCGCAAACAGTATGATAAAATGCTTGCGAGATAAATAAAAACATCATATCTTTGCAGTGTCTTACAGAGATAAAGACATTTAGGATAATAACAGATGTATAACGAACCTCAGAGTCAAATAGGTAATAAAGAGGTTCAAAATGATGAAAGGTAAAAAGATTATGAAAAAGATTATTTTGACATTCGTAGCTCTTATGAGCATGACAACAATCGCATTCGCAGAAGGTGAAGATGCAAAGGCAACAAACGCAGTAGCAGTTTATGACATGACAGTAAACTATGGCAAACTAGCTGACGCACTTGGACTTTCAATGGACCAGCTCGAAAGCGTTGAGGATGTACACAAAACATTCTGTGTAGAAATGATGAATGCAGCAAACGCTTCTAAAGATGAGCGCAAGCCAATGGTTGACAAGGCCATCGAGAAGAATCTTAAGTACATGCACTACATTCTGAATACAAATCAGTATCGCAAGTATCTTCTTCTTCTCAACACCACAATGAACAACCGTGGTTTGAACAAGTAAAGAAAGAATAAGATTAAGAGAGAGAATAAATTAAGGCTACATGTCTGATCAATCAGATATGCAGCCTTTTTTCATGTCCTTATGTTTCTGTATTTACATCAACAATGGAACTAGATACTTTGCTAAACAGTAACCTCCAACAATTAACCAGCAATATAATATAGAAGCTAGTATAAATGGTTTGAAGCCTGCTTTCTTAAATTTCTCTATACTTGTTTCTGCTCCAAGTGCTGTCATTGCAATAGTAAGCAAGAAGGTGTCTATATTGTTTAGGAATGCTACTATTGATTCTGAAAGTAATCCTAAGCTATTAAAGCATATCACTACAAGAAATAATATTGCAAACCATGGAATTTGTATCTTGCCACGTCCAAATTCATCGTTCTCAGGATTGCGACGAGCTTCACGAGCAACATTCCAACTAATTACCAACAATACAGGAACAAGCATCATCACACGTATCATTTTTACAATAATCGCAGAATTTGATACTGTTGTACCCATTGCATTTCCTGCACCAACAACATGTGCTACTTCATGGATTGTTGCACCTGTCATGATACCCATCTGGTCGGGTGTTAAATCAAATATGCCGCTTCTAAACAAAATAGGGTAGATAAACATTGATAAAGTTCCGAATATAACTACTGTTGATACGGCAACGGCAGTCTTGTAAGGCTTTACTTTTATAGCTGATTCAACTCCTAGTATTGCTGCTGCACCGCAAATTGCGCTGCCAACTGAAGTGAGTAATGCTATTCCGCGATCCATTTTTAATAATCTTCCGATTAAAACTCCTCCGCATATTGTCACTACAACTATTATGGCGTCCATACATATTGCTGGAAGTCCTACTGCTGTAATGTCCTGGAAAGTTAATTTGAATCCATACAGTATAATACCAAGTCTCAAAATCCTTTTAGAACAGAATGCAATACCTGGTGTCCATGTTTCAGGAAGGTTGTTGCGTAAACTGTTTGCATAAAGCATACCAAGGATAATACCCACAATCATTGGTGAGAATGATATAGCTTTGGCCATGTCAGTTTCACCGATGTAAAAAGCTGCGCATGCAAAAAGAGTCATAAGAAGTACTCCGTGTAGCATGCTACTGCGTTGTTCTGATAATTTCATAATACTTATCTTTATTTTTTTTATCGCATGCAAAGATAAGTAAAAAAGTCATTGATTGTTTATATATTATAACTATGCCTTATAACTGTTGGTTATAAAGTGCTTGAATACTTTTTGTAGTCCAATACTTTCACCACGCTTTTCAATATAAGCAAAGTCGCGCATCATCTTTAAGCCTTTTAATTCAATAATCTTGAATCTGTTTTCCAGTAGTTCGTGGCTAACAGCCATGATAGATATAATCCCCATCGTTTCAGTGTGTTCTACAAAATGTTTAATACCTTCTGTGGTTCCAAAACTCATTACGATGTTAAGATCAGATAGTCTCAAATTGTTTTGATGCAAATAGTTCTCTATTACTTGTAGTGAGCCAGAACCGTGTTCGCGAATCACGATAGGAATACTTTTAAATGTGTCAAGATCAATCTCGTCAAGTTCCGACATTTCGCTACCTTTTCTAACTATTGCTACAAGTTCATCTTTCATGATATTCGTATATTTCAGTTCAGGCTGCCTACTTATGCCTTCCACCATACCAACGTCAATGCGTCCATCTTTAAGCAACTGCTCAATATTTCTTGAGTTGTCAGAAATCGTATTTATATTGATGTCGGGATAAAGTTGCATAAATTTAGCAAGCATTTCTGGTAAAACGTATTGAGCAATAGTCGTACTTGCGCCCACTCTAAGGCTTCCTCCATATTTTTTCTGGATATTATTCATGTCAAAGTTCATCTTCTTGTACTGCTGAATAATAATTTCTGCATTGTCTAGCAGAATCTTTCCTGCTTTTGTCAGTTGTATGTGTGTGCCCATACGTTCAAACAGACAAGTGTTGTATTCACTTTCCAGTTCCTTTATATGCTTGCTTATAGCTGGCTGGCTTATAAACAGTTCTTGTGATGCTTTTGTGAAACTCAGGTTACGAGCTACACTTAGAAAAACTTTAAGACGTATATCTATCATATTGCAAAGATAAAGCAAACATCATACAATGCAAAATTAAAACAAGATTTAATTTGCATCTTGTATTATAACTTATGATGATACACTATATTTAATTTTAATGCCCCTAAAGTAATGATGTCACAAACCCTTTATTGAGATGTCTTTAGCCAGATATGTGCTATTGACAATATTCTCCCTAAATTGACGAAGAACTGTGATTTTGCGCATAGTCCTTTGGGGACATACCAAATTCTTTTTTAAAGCATTTTGAAAAATACTTAGGGGTGTTGAATCCAACTTTCATTGCAATATCATTGATTTGAATGTCAGGCTGTCTTTTAATAATATTACAAGCCTCTTTCAGTCGAATGCTATTAATGAATTCAATAATTCCTTGTCCTGTCAAAGCTCTCAACTTATTGTATAGGGTTGATGAACTCATCATCATATCACTGGCGAAAGTTTCTCTGTTGTATTCTGCATCTGTGATATTTTGTCTAACGCATTGCATCGCCTTTTCTACGAAAGTCTTGTCTGGGTTGCTATAGTGCATCTCATCAATTTGATCTATTTCAGTTTGTTGTCTGAATCTTTCGCGTATTCTCATTCTATTGGCGATAATGCTGTCTATACGAAGTTGCAGGTTTTCTAGTTTGAAAGGTTTTGTTATATAGTCGTCTGCTCCAGTTTCATAGCCTATATTTTCGTCGGTATCGCTAGTCTTTGCGGTAAGCATAATAACAGGTAACTGAGCAAAGTCCTTACTGCTCTTAATATTTTTCGTAAGTTCTATTCCATCCATAACAGGCATCATGACGTCAGTCACAACAATATCCAGTTCTTCCTTGTTGATAATGTTTAATGCTTGCACACCATTCTTTGCAGTTGCCACATGATACCTTCTCCCAAGAAGACGCTTCATTATATTCAGCAGTTGTTCATTGTCTTCAACCAGCAAAATTTTATATCCGTCTCCTGATTGCAGTTCTCTAGCGTGCAGAGAGTCTTTGAGAGTCACCTCACTTTCATGATTATATGTTGTCTGCTGGTTTTCTATAGTTTCTTTTTCTTTATATATTTCTATCTCTGTGTAGTCTTCTTTTCTTATAGGAATAGTGATTGTGAAGGTTGTTCCTATTCCTGATTTACTTTCACAATTAATGTCTCCATGATGCAGTTTCACCAAATCATGGGTAAGAGAAAGTCCTATACCAGTACCTAAAGTTTTCATCCTGCGATAGTCTCCATCTAGGAATCGTGAATAAAGATGTTTTAGTTTGTCTGGTGAAATACCTATTCCTTCATCAGAGACCTTCAATATAGCTTTTCCATTTTTAGCCTCAAGTTCAACTGTTACGTTTCCTCCCTCACGATTGTATTTAAAAGCATTTGAAAGAAGATTAAACAATATCTTATCTAATTTGTCAGTATCAAACCATGCAAAGATTTCGTTCTGTGGTATATTCACAATCAAATTGTTGTGATGTATTGACGACATAGGTCGAATACTTTCACAGATATCCCTTATAAATGCAGCAATATTATTTTTGCTTACTAGTAGTTTTAATTGTCCTGCCTGTGATTTTCTTATCTCAAGGATCTGTCTCAACAATCTAGTGAGTCTTGAAACGTTGTTTTGCATCAAAGTGTAGCTGTCATCAAACTGTGGAGCCTTGTTTCTTAATTCGTCAACGGCAGCTGTAATCACTGTTAATGGTGTAAGCAGTTCATGAGTAATGTTTGTAAACACTACTGTCATCTGAAGTCTATTCTTTGTTTTAAGATAGTTCTTATACCATCTTATTCCGAAAATCACTCCTAAGCCAACAATAAAAACATATATAATATAAGCCCACCATTTAGCCCACCATGGTGGTAAAACCATTATTTTAATGGCATAGTTCATTTCGTGCCATTTACCAAAACTGTCAGCAGATTTTATATGAAGATAATAATTACCCCAAGGTAAGTTTTGATAAGTAGCCCTTCTTCCTCTATAGTTTGTGTAAGCCCATTCTTTGTCATATCCTTCAAGTTTGTAGGCATATTTATTTTGTTTTGCATTGCTATAAGTAAGCAGGGCAAATTCAATACCGAACTTTTTAATGTCACTTGATATTGTTATTGTTCTGGTGTAAGCTGGATTTTCATCAGAAATCTCTCTTCGTTTCGCAGAATCAAGTTGAATATATGGAATGTCATTAATCAGAATGTCGGTAATGCTAATGTTTTTATTAATATTTTTTTGTTTGTTTCTATTCCATTTAGAAGGTGTGAATGAGAAAAATCCTGTTCTGCCTCCGAAAAATAGCTCTCCATTGTATTTGTATGACGAATTTGGACTGAACATCATCTCGCCAATTCCATCTTCACTAGCAAAACTTGTCACCTCAGGGTAGGTATTCTTTTTTATAGATAGCTTAACCAGTGCGTAATCAGTAGTTAACCACAAGTTATGATTATTGTCTTCGTTAATTGAGAAAACTCTGTCGCCATCTATGTGGTACTCTCTATTAACAGGTATAAAACAGTCCTTTGCGTTGTAATATCTAAATAGTCCTCCGCTGTTAGAAATTGCCCATAATATACCTCTGCTATCTTCGTAGCATGCAGTTGCATCATCTATTGCATAGTTTCCGTTCAGCGGATTATATTGTTTGAATCTAATAGATTTGGGGTTAGCAATGTTTCCCCTTATTCTAATAATTCCCTCATTTTCAGTAGATAGCCATACATCTCCGTTACGTGTCTGTATAATGTTTCTCACGTCGCATTGCGAAAAATCTCTCTTTGCATCATGAGGTCTCAGTAGCACACCTTTGTTGTTAGGGTATACGATAGATATTCCGCTGCGTTGTCCAATCCACATCGTTTTGTCTCTCGATTCAAATAGAGTACACACGTAGTTGTCGGCAATGTATTTATGTTTTTGATAATTAATAACTTAAGTTTCTCAAATGAATTATGCTACATTTTTTAGGTTATAATTATGCATAATCCTATTGAATCGTTCATTTTTCTGAGTGATAGA
>RCMY010003192.1_pt1 | contig 15074 bp, 15 predicted proteins | sample 2041341 | NCBI WGS metagenome assembly RCMY01 (sample SAMN09708234, study PRJNA481090) | Marine sediment metagenome, whole genome shotgun sequencing project.
CGTACGGTATTGAATATAGGGGCGGGAACTAAATTACCTTTGGGTGATTCGGATATCCTCTCGGAACGGGGCATTCAGCTCACCGCGGACCTACAACCGGGCAGCGGTGCTTGGGATGGAATTGGATGGACATCGGTTTCAAAAGGACTGAATTTTAGACCTTCCGCCACTTTATCAGGTAGTCTTACCTATAGGCTTACAGGGGTGAACAAGTCTTATTTGAACGATACCGCGACCTACGAATTCGGGGATGAAATTCAGACCAATCTTGGGTATACAGATCAATTTCTACTCTTCAACACCATTTTTAATCCGGGACTGGTCTTTAAGTATAGAAGTGCTTTCGAAGATAAGATAGATGATCAAGGGATTCCCAATACCGGGGGCGAGTGGGTATTTATACGCCCTGAAATAGCGGTACAACTTACCCCGAATATTGCTATCAATTCCCGTTTTGAGTTGCCCCTTTATAGTTATGTCGAAGGTACCCAGCTGACCCCCACATTTCGGTTCTCGACCGGCATATCATTTAATTTGAATACTAAAAAGAAAATACTAATCAATTAAATTAAATTATTGGCTATGAAAAATGTATTTGTAATTGTTTGCATTACTTTGTTGCAAGCATGTAGTTCCTCAAGTTCGAGTGAAGAATTGGGTCCTGTTCAAGGACAGGACAACAACGACCCCACCCCTGTTAGTTCGGAATGGAGTATTCCAAAATCCGAAGTTTTGGATGGCGGCCCAGGAAAGGATGGTATTCCGGCATTGGTAAATCCGGACCTTACTACGATTCAAAATATCAATTATCTCTCAGAAAACGATCTTGTTATCGGTATTAAAAATGGAGATGATGTTAGAGCCTATCCCCATGCGATTTTAGACTGGCACGAAATTGTAAATGACGATCTGGGCAATGTCTCGGTTGCCATTACCTATTGCCCGCTTACCGGAACCGGTATCGGATGGAACAGAATCTTAGACGGAAATCAAACCACATTCGGAGTTTCGGGGCTACTGTACAATACCAATCTAATTCCCTATGATAGGGCTACAGGAAGTAATTGGTCGCAAATTTTGAACGAGTCCGTTAACGGAGAACTAATAGGAGAAAAAGCGGATTTGATCAGCCTTTTTGAAACCGATTGGAAAACTTGGAAGAGCCTTTTTCCAAACTCTCAAGTTTTGAGTGTTGATACAGGGTTTTCAAGAACCTATGGCACATCTCCTTACGGCGATTATAACACCAATAATGACCGGTTTTTGTTTCCGGTTCCCAAAGACCCTAGGCTGCCCTCAAAAGAAAGGGTACATGCCATTGTAGACGGACCTGATGCCAAAGCTTACCGATTCTCGGATTTTACATCCGATAATATCATAAGGGATTCTTATAAGGGTAAAAACTATTTGATCGTGGGTAACGCAAATTTTATTGTATCGTTTGAACTCATGGGGGAACAAACAATGTTCGACTTCGAATACGTCCACAATGGTTCCGAGTTGTTGGTCAGGGACAATGAAGGCAACGAGTGGAATGTTTTCGGAGAGGCCGTTTCGGGCCCCAGGGCAGGACTATTTTTGGGACACTCTGCTTCTTTTATGGGCATGTGGTTTTCCATACCGGCTTTCTATACGACCGAACTTTATGGGGGATAGACTTTAAGGGGAGGTCGACAATTTGGTAATCACCTGTGTCTCACTGTGCAATGTCTTATGTACCGGGCATTTATCGGCAATTTGCAACATACGTTCCCTTTGTTTTTGGTCCAATGCGCCGGTCAATTGTATCTCCCTGTGAAACGTGTCGATTTTTGCGGTAGCATCCTCGCAGTTTTCACAATCGGGGGCATGGGCCTTGCCATAGGTGGTATGTACCGATACATTCCGCAAAGGCCATTTTTTACGTTTGGCATACATTTGAAGGGTCATTACCGTACAGGCCGATAATCCGGAGGACACCAAATCGTATGGGGAGGGGCCAAAGTCGTTTCCGCCAAAATCCGTCGGTTCATCGGCGACCATGTAGTGGTTTCCAACTTTCATCTTTGTTGTGAATCCGTCTTCGGCATCAAGACTGGCCACTACCTGATGTTCCGTTTTCGGAAGTTTTTCTTCACTTTCAATATCCAAATAACGTTTCGCCCAACCCGAAATGACCTCGCCCACGTACAGGGAATCCTTTTTGTCCATTAGTAGGTGATCCGCCCCGTCCAAAGAGACAAAACTTTTGGGATGATGGGCCGCCCTGTACATGTCCTCGGCGTTTTTAATGCCCACGGTAGCATCTTGTGGGGAATGCATGATCAAAAGGGGCTTGCGTAGCTGTTTTACGGTATCGGGCAAGGATTTTGTTTTAAGGTCATCCAAAAACTGTTTTTTGATGGTAAAATCCCTTCCGCTTAAATTTACGACGGCTTTTCCGTTGGCCTCGATTTCCTCTAGGTTGCTTTTTAATAAACGCTGCACGTGTGAATGGTCGGAGGGCGCACCGACCGTGGCAATGGCCTTTACGGAAGGTATTTCGGTTGCGGCGAAGATTACGGCCGCACCGCCCAAAGAATGGCCGATAAGTAGGGTAGGGGCCGTATGCTTTTCAGTAAGGTAATGTGCTGCGGCAACAAGGTCCTCGACATTGCCCGAAAAATTGGTATCGGCAAAATCACCTTCGCTTTCGCCCAATCCCGTAAAGTCGAAACGAAGTACCCCGAAGCCGTTCGAAGTTAGGGCCCTACCAATATTCTTTACGGCCAACAGATTTTTGTTACAGGTAAAACAATGGGCAAAAATCGCATAATTATGGGGGTGTCGGTCTACCGGAAGTTCTAATCTGCCTTCTAGCAGTTGCCCATCAAGGTTCTTAAAAGTTACTTTCTGTAAATTCATTTTAAAAGGTTTTAATGGAGTTCATCGTGAAAAATGCATGGCGTAAACTATCTTAAGAAAAATACGAAAAGTTCTTGAATGCCGATTATTTGTTTTCTTCCACCTTGCTATGTACGGTAGGTAATACTATCGTAGATCACACTTTTTTCCGAACTACCGTTCAGGCTCCAATCATACTCCTTATACTTGATTTTGGCTTTCGGGTCTATTTCTACATTGGTATAGGGCTCGATGAACTGAACTAGCTTACCGTTTTCAAAATCTCCTTTAAACCACTTGAATATCCGGGATAGTTCCAAATTTTCTCGGCCAATGCCGTTGTTGTCCGAATTCATAAAACCACGGGTCGCCTCTTCTAACTGTTCATCCAGTTTTTCCGGTGTAAAGGCCTCGTTCAATAATTTCGGACAGGATGCCGAGGCACAATTGATAGCAAAATGGATACGGGGTTCGTTCATCTTTCTGAGGATACTATGCTCCAATGCCCCCAGTGAAAGCTTCTTGTCCCCGATCGTAATAATATCCTTGGCCCAAGGCCTGTCGATGTCCTTGATACTTTTTACGGGATAATTCTCCAGTATTAAATTTACCGTGTGCGCATTGTAAAGATTGACATAATAGGCCAATTGTTCCTCTACCGACCAAGCGTTTTTCGGAACCTGTTTCGAAAGTGCGTTCAAGTAATCGTCCAATTTGTTTTTCTGCTGCAAAAATCCCTTATAATCAACTTTACCATCGTCGCCAACATATTTCTTTAGCAACGCCGTCCATTGCGAATGGTCGGTGCTTGTCTTCGAAATCGGAGGGGCGGAAGCTAAACTTCCCTTTACTGTTTTGGCCGGTAGGCCCTTGCCATTAAGACCGGCCATTGAAAGTAGGCCATATTGATGGTTCAAATAAAAGAATGCGCCAAGTACCAGAAGGGTACCACCTAAAATGATTATGCTTTTCATGGATTTATTCATTATAATTTGGAATTCTGTTTGTATTAACTGTGGGAATAGACGATCAAAAATCGAAACCTGACAAGATACAGAAAGCATAATAAGGAGTTTAGCATACGCTTCTTGGATGATCATACACCCAATTCGTCCATACGAGGTATTAAGGTCGCCGTAAATTCCGGACTTGTTATTTGAAACCTTCCAGCCCTTTCCAAAACCAAGGTTAATAACTTCCCAATTACTGTTAAAATTTGTCATGAACCAATTTTCGGGCGTCTACTTTAATGAACTTAAAAAAAACAGATTATGTCCGACAACACATTTCATATCGGTTTGGAACCGGTAACCCTCGAAAATGCAGACGAACGCCAAAAGCCAATTTTGGAAAAAGCAAAAAAAGCCAATGGTATGATTCCCAACATGTACAAGAACATGGTAAACTTACCAGGATTACAGGACACCTATGATACCGGCTACGCCCACTTTAGAAAAAACAGTGGATTTACACCGGCGGAACAGGAAGTGGTCTTTCTTACATCAAGTATAGAAAACGGCTGTGGTTATTGTACAGCGGCCCATAGCTATTTGGCAGATGAGGTTTCAAAAACGCCGGTAGAGGTAACCAATGCCATTCGCGAAGGGAAGGAGATTCCCGATGCCAAATTAAGGGCCCTTTCGGAATTCACGAAGGTAATGCATACAACTAGGGGCAACCCTTCACCGGAGCAGGCTCAATCCTTTTTGGATGCGGGATATACCGAGAAAAATATACTGGGTATTATTTTGGCCATGGCGGTCAAGACGATCAGTAATTATTCCAATCATATTTTTCATACGGAAATCGACGATGCGTTCAGCGGAAGAAAGTTGGAAAGTGTTTAGTGTTCATTTTGTGATTGGGGGAGGTGGCGACACCTCCCTCTTTATAGTTTTATAAAAATACTGTCCCAAATAAGCATTATAAACACGAAAAGAGAACGACTGTGAAATTTATCCCTAAGAGAAGGAATACAAATGATCCGCGACCATTTTTCCCATATGAGATTGCTATGCTAAAAGTACGGGTTTTTCATCTGGCTTTCGGCGGTAAAAAATTTTAAGGAATTCCAAAATTGCGATTTAGTTATGCGATTTATCCTAAAAAAGTCAATTGTAATGCTGCTTAATACCGCTGTTGAAAATTTGGTCGCACACTAACGAATAAAATATATTGAAGCAGATGTTAAACCCGGAGAATTGGATAAAGAATTACAATGCCTATCTCTATAATTTTACCTTTGATAGGGTAAATGATAAAACAGCCATCCAAGATATTGTACAGGAGACCATTTTGTCGGGGCTAGAATCTCTTCATTTATTCAAGGGAGAAGCTAGCGAGCGTACTTGGTTGACCGCAATATTAAAGAATAAAATTACGGACCATTATCGTAAAGCGAATAGCAAAAAAGGGCAAATCGAACGAAAGGTGAGGTACTTTTCCGATGGGATTCCATATAGCGACCGAGTTCTTGGAGAATTAATTTATGACCCCTGTAGTTTTTTGGATTATCTATTTGCCGAAGAATTACAATCCATCTTGAAAGAGGCCACGAACAAGTTGACCCCACAGGAGTTAATTGCCTTTAATTTTAAGTTCGTGAATTATTACAGTACGGAAGTCGTATGTAATGAAATGGATATTAGTAAGGAGCATTTTTGGGTGCTCATTCACCGGTCACGGAAAAAAATCAAAAGCCACTTAACAAATTATTTTTGAATTTGGAGGGGAGAATAATTTTGAAAACACCGAGCTGCAAGCTTCTTCAAGAGGAATTTCAACTTAGAACCATAAATTAGGAGAGAATATTTTTCCTATGTAACGCGCATAAAGCGAGTGGCAATGTTTTCCGGGGTTTACAAAATACTGAATGCCAAAATATATTACTAACACTTAATTCCTTAATCAAGATGTTTTCAGTCTATCGCATCGGGTACTTGGCGGCCATTTCGGTCTTTGTTTTGGTTTTATTTGGTCAAACAATGACGGCCCAAGACCTTAAGGGATTTGACCTGGAAAATTCCATCATACCCTTGGGGGATATCAAGGATGGTGGTCCTCCCAAAGATGGAATCCCCGCTATAGACCATCCAAAATTCATGGCGGCATCAAAATCACGTATAAAAAACAATAGCAGGATATTGGGGGTCTTTCATAATGGTATAGCAAAGGCGTACCCGATATCCATCTTGAATTACCACGAGATCGTAAACGATTTTTTCGGCAAGGATCCGGTGGTCATCACCTATTGTCCGTTATGTGGAAGCGGTATTGCTTTTGATGCCAAAATAGGGGACGGGGCCAAGACTTTTGGTGTGTCCGGACTTTTATACAATAGCGATGTTCTCCTATATGACAGGCAGACCGAATCGCTTTGGTCGCAATTGATGTCGAAAAGTATTTCGGGGCCAATGGTCGGGGAAGTACTGTCCATGTTGCCTACGGAAAATACAACATGGGGAAAATGGAACGAAAAACACCCAAATAGCTCGGTCCTCTCCTATGATACCGGCTTTAACCGTGATTATGATAAAAATCCCTATCCGAACTATGAAAGTTCCACTTCGGTTTTTTTTCCGGTAAGCGACCGGAATCCGCTTTTTCATCCCAAGGAATATGTTTTGGGCGTTAAAATAAATGGGAAATTCAAGGCGTATCCATTTTCAGAGCTAGAAAAATCAAAGGTTGGTGTTGTCAATGAAACATTTCAAGGACAAATTCTAAGAATTGTATACGATGCAAAGCACAAAAGTGCCGAGGTCTTTGATGATGCCGGAAAGCCCGTTCCGGCAATTACCAATTTCTGGTTTGCGTGGTACGCCTTTCATCCTGATACGGAAGTATATCAACGATAACCAAAGAAAAAGTGAAATCTTTGTAGGCAATTGTCAGGATACCATTTTGCTCCTTCTATAGGAAAAGAACTATGGATTTCGGACGGAGAAGGAAAAAAGAAGTACAGAAAAAAGTATGCAAATTTAATGTCACAATGATTGGTTTGTTGGTTAGAAAGCCCTAGAAGTTTGGGATATCGATATAAAGTTTCCTCATTGATTTCGATATCCCTCTTTTAGGCACTACCACAAAAGGATGTCAATAAACCAAGATTTTAAGTTTATCAAATAAACATTTTATTCTAAAACTGTCAGGATTTTCATTCGCTGCGTCTATTCCCACGAACAACACTAATAATAATATATATAATAGTTTATGAATACTAAGATCGCTCGGCCATTGCTTTTTGGGAATCACGGCAGCCGTATTTATGAAAATCATTATACAGAATCGATAAAATTATTAACAGGATATTTATAGGGTTAGTTTAAAAAAACAGCTTCAATATTTATCAAATACTGTTAACATATACTTTGTTTAACATTTAAATATTTACAAGATGAAAAAAGTTTTATTTCCCTCGTTGTTTTTTTTGATAGCGTTATTTAGTTGTGATCGCAGTGACGACGTGGACAATCCGATAGCAGAAATTGAAGGAAATTTTTCAGAAGCCAGCTATCCGGAAGTAGTCAATTTTACCAGCAGCAGTAGTTCAACAGAAGGAATGGTTTATGAAGTTCTTCCCGGGCCTGCCGCACTCAACCCCGATATGGGCCCTACCCCCTTTTCGAATAATACGGAAATGACTACTGGGGTATATGATTTTGAAGTAGCCGATCTTAGCTCTGAAGATTCTGAAGGTTCCGAAGATAAGGTTACATCGGTAAATATTGAATTTACCGCAAACAATGGTGCCCAATTTCTTATTGATGAAATTCGTGTGATACACAAACCTGAAGGAGCAGGCGACCATACATTTTTTGGAGGCGTAGGGCTGAATAAACAAATGCACGGTAATACAGGAATTGGAACGGGGCTTATGCCCAAAACGCTGGCCTATATAACCATTTGGGGAATAGCCGATCTAAAAAATGCCAATACCGGTGAAGTTATAGCTTCAGACAGGCTAATCCACATCATGAGCGCAACCAATGTTCGTGATAAAGACCTTCAATTGGTTCCGGGTGTAGAGGAAGACAAATCGGACTATGATATAAAAAATGTCCATACCCATATTATTCTTGCTCCTCAGGATACAGAAGGAAATTCCGACCCCATTCCAGGAACAGACCATGGTTTTATACATATGATGTATGAGGACGTGCTCTTAACAGGTGGCCAGCGCGACTGGAAACTTGCCTATGAAATTTTACCTGGACCCGCTGTTATTAATCCCGATATGAACCCAACACCATTTTCAAACAAAATAGGCTTAGGGGCGGGATCCTATTCGTTAAAAGTTTCAGATTTGTCAGAGCAGGATTCCCAAAATTCCCAAGATGAGGTAGATGACTTTTCACTTACCTATAAAAGGCAAAACGGTGAGACTTTTAGGATCAATAGTATTCAGGTAATCCATAAAGAAGAAGGTTCTGGTGATCATACTTTCTTTGGCGGGGTAGGTTTGGACGAAACCATGCATGGAAATTCAGGCATAGGGACAGGGCTAATGCCTAAATTAACCTCGTATATAACCTTATGGGGAATTACAGATCTCTTGGATGGCGAAGGAAATATTTTAGCAGAGAACAGATTGATACATATAATGGTATCTGCAAAGGTAAGGGATGAAAACCTAAACCTTATCTCTAGTGTAACCGAAGACCTATCGGATAAGGATCCTGATAAAAGGGAGACACATATAATAATACCCCCTCAGGATTTGGATGGCAACCAGGATCCCGTTCCAGGAACCGGCCATGGGTTCCTTCATTTGATGTTTGAACGAGTTGACTTAGGCATCAAATAATTCGATTATAGAAAAAATTCTGTTTTGTGAAGACCCGATAGGCTTTGCTCTTCGGGTTTTTTTGATGAATCTGGCTTAAACTTTTAGCGTGTAGGGCATTACATTTGAATCTTCATTTTCCAAGAGTTCAGGAGTAGGTTGAAAATCTGTTTTATTTTTAAGTTACCAGACAGATTATGGAGTACGTTTTAAAATAGGACACCCTAGTATTGTATGAATTAATAGACGCATTTATCGACCTAAGTGAATACCGTTGATCAAAACACCATTCGAGCCGGAAAGGATTATTTTTTTCATTCAAACTGTCAGGATTTTCATTCGCTGCGTCTATTTATTCATACAACAAATATTAACCTAATAAATAAACACATGAATACCAAAGCCTTACAATCGTTGGTTGCCGGAATCGCCGCAACCGTAGTAATGACAATCGTAATGATGATCGCCCCCATGATGGGGATGGCCAAAATGAATCCACCTGCCATGGTTTCAGGTATGATGGGAATGCCCATCGCCGTAGGATGGGTTATGCATTTTATTATTGGAATCGTTTTTGCCGCTTCCTATGTTTACTTTTTCCGGTCTATACTACCCATCGGGAACAATGTCTTAAAAGGAGTGGTTTTTGGAATCATCATTGCCATTTTGGCAAAGATCGGTATGACCGTTATGGGTGCCATGGCCGGTGGCGGAACACCAGAAACGGAAGGTTCTATGGTTCCAATGATCATGGCTTTGGTTTTGGGCCACGTAATTTTCGGGATCGTTACCGCGCTTGTGGCAAAAGAACCAAAAATCGCCCCAGAGGTTTCCGCTTAGAAATCCAAACCCCGTACCCCCTAATATTTATAGAAATCGTCTATAATCGGTTTTACCCAAAGGGGTTCGGGTATTTACTCATAGTATCCCATCAGTATATGGTGGGTAAAATTAGAGTCGCAAATTGGTAATCTTTTTCCGTTTTAATATAGCTACCTGAGCAAGTCTTAATTAATCCTTATATCTATAAGAATCCATTGCACTAGTTATTTTAACGAAAAACTAAAAGATCAAAAGGACATGAAAACTAAAAGCTTTAATAATCTCAAAGCAGTATTTGTAAACTGTACCCTGAAGAAATCTCCAAAAAAAAGCCATACAGATAATCTGTTTCAGGTATCCAGATCCATAATGGAGAAGGAAAAGGTAACAGTAGAAGAAATCCGGCTGATAGACCACGAAGTCGCGACAGGAGTTCAACCGGATATGAAAAAGCACGGTTGGGAAAAGGACGAATGGCCAGAACTTTTCAAAAAAATATTTTCTGCGGATATCTTAATCGTGGGAACTCCAATATGGCTGGGTGAGAAATCATCCATAGCGCAAAAACTGATTGAACGCTTATATGCAATGAGCGGAATGACCAATGATAAAGGACAATATATTTTTTACGGAAAAGTAGGCGGCACCATCATTACCGGTAACGAAGATGGTGTAAAACATTGTGCGATGGGTATTTTATATGCTTTGCAGCACATAGGTTATTCTATTCCACCTCAAGCAGACGCAGGGTGGATCGGAGAGGTTGGCCCAGGACCCAGTTATGGCGATACAGAATGGAAAGGGAAGAAACTTTCCCCACCTCTGGGTACCGATTCAGATTTTACAAATCGGAATACCACATTTATGACCTATAACTTGCTTCATTTAGCAGCTACACTTAAAAAGCAAGATGGCTATCCAGGTTATGGAAATTCCAGAGAGGAATGGGATGACGGTACACGATGGGAGTTTGAAAATCCTGAGTATAGGTAATAATAAACCGGCTTTAGACAGGGAATCAATTATTTTTAAAAAGTATTTTGACAGGAACTGCCGCAACCATTGCAATGATAGCTATGATAGCTATGATGATAATCGCGGCACAATTAGGTATGGCCAAAGTGGAGCCGTCAAAAATGATGGCACTACTATGGAAACCGACCTGCTACCAAATACCAAAACTTATTGAAATGACAGCGCGACAAAATCCTATATAATATGTATTACATAAATCGGTTAGAAGATTTAAGCTATTTCAAAAACCAACACCATGTTCAGCATTATCATTCCGACCTATAATGAAGCTGACCGGATTGCACAGACCATAAGCAAGATATATGTGGCCAATCGCAATCATGAAGCAGAAATCATTGTGGTAGACGGCGGCAGTACCGATGATACTATAAATATTGCGAATCAGTGCGGGGCCGCTGTGGTAAAAAGCAAACGCAAAGGCCGTGCAGCTCAAATGAATATGGGCGCATCGGCTGCGAAATACGAAATCCTTTATTTTTTGCACGCCGACAGCATTCCGCCCCATAATTTCACATCAGCGATTTTTAATGCCTGTAACGATGGTGCAAAAAGCGGATGCTTCCGACTGCGGTTTGATTCTGATCACTGGTTCCTGAAAGCCAATGCGTGGTTCACCCGATTTAACGTGAATGCCATTCGTTTTGGCGACCAAAGCCTGTTTGCTACAAAAGAAATATTTCAAAAAGTGAACGGTTTTCGTGAAGATCTGATGATGATGGAAGACCAAGAAATCATCGGCCGCCTGAAAAAGTTCGGAAAATTTGAAGTGATTGATGATTATGTTACCACTTCAGCGCAAAAATACCGAGACAACGGAATCTATAGGATGCAGGGCATTTTTTTTCTGATTTGGGGTTTCTATTATCTCGGTTATTCGCAGGACAAATTATTACAGCTTCATCAAAAACTGATTAAAAACGATAATATAAATCGCTCTGAAGAAATAAAAACAGCCAACTTAAACTGACAACAACATGAGTAGTAAAATGTATGATATAGTAGTAATCGGTTCCGGTTCGGCAGGGTTAAGTGTTGGCCTGACCATGAATACGCTTGGTTTTAAAGTCTTGATGATTGCAAAAACGGATCACGAAATTGGCGGGGAATGCCTTAATGATGGCTGTGTGCCGAGCAAGGCTTTGATTCATGTGGCAAAAATACTCCGGCAAGCAAAAACGGCGGAGGCGTTCGGATTGCATCTCACCGGAAAAGCAGATCTGAAAAAGGCCATGGACTACGTCACGCAAAGGCAGGAAATCATCCGTAAACATGAAAATGCCACGGAGCTGCGCGAACAAGGAATCGATATCGCATTAGGCGAAGCAACATTCACGGGCAAAAAAGAAGTAACGGTCGACAACGTCAAATACAAGGGAAAGAATATCGTCATCGCAACCGGATCGAAACCTCGGGAACTTGATGTCCTTGGCGTAAAAGATGTAAACTATTTCACCAACAGCACTATTTTTTCAATTGAAAATTTACCTAAAAATCTCTTGTTCATCGGTGGCGGTCCCATCGGAATCGAATTAGCGCAAGCATTTAATAGTCTAGGTGCCAAAGTCACTGTCGTACAACACGGCAATACAATCCTAGAGCATGATGATCCAAAAGTCACTTCCGTTCTTTTGCAGCAACTCAGACAGGAGGGAATCGAAATCTTGCTCAACGCCGAAGTGGAGCGTTTCACTTCATCTGAAACGGCCAAGATACAATTGAAGGATGGGGCAAGCAGAAGCGAAAATTTTGACGCTGTTTTTGTAGGCATCGGACGTGAATTGCCTTTAGATGTCTTACAGTTGCAAAATGCGGGAATCGAGACTAAAGACGGAAAAATAGTTACCAATAAATACCTGCAGACCACTAACAAAAATGTTTATGTATGCGGTGATGTCGCCGGTGATTTGATGTTCTCCCATGCAGCTGAATTTCATGCGCGGATTCTGGTCAACAACTTTCTTGCCCCATTCAAAAAGAAATTGAGCAACGAGCATATGTCGTGGGTCACATTCACCGATCCTGAAATTGCTACGTTCGGACTTAATGGAAAACAATTAAAGGATAGGAAAATTGCATACGAGAAACTTGAACACTCGTTCAATGCTGATGAAAGGGCAATCACCGATCAATATCAATATGGACAGATGATACTTTATGTAAGCAAAGGAAATTTTTTCAAAAAAGAAAAGATCCTCGGTGGGACAATGGTTGCCCCAAATGCTGGGGAAATAATACAGGAGTTGATCCTAGCCAATACTTCAGGACTATCGACCCAAGATATTTTCAATAAAATTTATCCGTATCCTGTGGCTTCAAGAGTTACCCAACAGCTGATTGTAAAGCATAAGCAAAAAATAATTTCTCCGCGATTGAAAAAACTAATACAAATCGCCTATAAAATATTTAGCTGATGGAACTGTTTGAAACTTTTAAGGACCGGTTTTTAAGCCTTGGTGAAAAATACAATGTCAATCCGTTTATTTTTGGAGGGATATACTTGGGTGCGATTCCATTTTTCTTCCTCTCTCTATTCTGGACAATTAAAAATATCAGGAATAAAAAATCATTTGTACTTCCTGCACTGTTGACCGGACTGTTTTTTATTTCGGCCTATCTATATCTCTTGATCGCCGGAAGAAATATTCCTCTTTGGGTTTATTTTTTTATCGGCATAATGGTGGTATACGGTATTTATTCAACTGTTAACAAAATAAAGAAAAAAACAAAAAATGAAACCGAAGGATGATAATGCAAAACTGTCCCCTGACCAAAGACTATTAATGGGTATTGTGGCGACTATGGCAGCAATGGGGAAAACCATAATCAGCAAATATATACCAATACTTTTAGCGGAATCGGTCTTTGTAAGGGGAGGTGAAGAGGACAGAGTTTAGATTACACCCTCGTAGGGAACTAATCCCTACCTTCCTACTCGATTCTAGGTACAACATTCGATTTTCTCTAGTTTTCCATATTGATGAATATATTAGTATGTTTCACGATTAAGAATCGCCTTAGTCGTTCCTATTTGGATTTCAGATGAGCTACTTAAGTTGTCAAACTAAAGTATTTTTAATGCATCAATCCACAGACCACCCTGATGCCCTCCTTTCCTGTCTTCAGGACAATGGTTCCAACTCTGTACTACCACAACTTTCACGCTTTCAGTGCATACCTATTATAATATTAGTTGCTTTGAAGTTCCTTTTTGCATTTACTCTAGTACTTTCGCATTGCCTTTAGTAACTGACAAGATACATTATGAAAAAAGGGTTCCTAATCCTGCTACTACTTGCCGCTGCAACCAGTAGCGGCCAAGATTCACTAAACCTTGATTTCGAGAAGGTCGACACCGCAAAAGATCAAATCGGCTTCAAAGTTCTTAAAGCAGGCTTCCTCCATTCCGAAAACAGTTTGGGAAATCCAATAGGTCCGATGTTATGATTCCCTGACTCGTCACTTCCAAACTTGGATTATTCGACTTTTTTCCAAACCTCGTGCCAGCTGTTATCGATTCCTGTCTGCGTCAATTTATTACCATTGACCTCCATTTTGAATTTGAAAGTGTTGGAAATCAATTCGGCAGTGCTGGATGCGGCAAATTCTATCGTTTCGGTATAGATGCCGTCCCTATAAGTATAGGTGCCGCCATGATGGAACTTTACAAGGCCGGTTTTTGGGTCGGGTTGTGTGATGGTCCAATGGTTGTCCGCTATAAATTTTAATCTATACCTCACATCCCCAGTTGCGGCCTCCTCACCTTTTTTACTGTGATACACCCATACTCCCGTAATATCATCGGCGGCATTGTCTACTTCAACCGTTGCCATGGCGCTATCTTGTGCCAAGGCAATCGACAAGGACATGAGAAAAAAGAGAAGGAAACATTTCTGAATCGGTTTCAAAGAATTACTCAAGGATTTCATGATAGTAACTTTTAGGAATTAGATAATCGGAAGATAAGCATTTTTGCCAATTTGTTATTCTTTATTCCGTCGAGTAAATAATCCTCGGCGCAAGCCCACGAGGCATTCAGAGAATATATCTTTTTGATTGATGAAAACCGTCCGTTTTCAATCTTTCCTCTAAAATACCGGGCAAGCCTAGGGGATTAAACCCAATAGGGATTAAAATAAATTGCTGGATTGAATGGTCCAGTAAAAAGAACGTTTTTTGGAACAAACAAAGCCCCCAAATCTTACCATAACTTACCTGCGCGTGGATCCTGTCCGGTTTTTGTAGTGTTCCGGCAGATAAGCGTAAAGCAAAAACCGGATAGGGCGCATCCCGCATATGCTCGTCGGAAGATCGATTATTCCTTCCCGTCTAGTTTCTGTCGAATGCCGTCCAGTTCTGTTTCATCTATTTCCACTTTGAAATAGGGTTTTCCAAAGGTGGGCTCTACTCTGACAATTCTATCTAGCACTCTCGAAAAAGTCCGTCGGTCATTGCCCCTAGCCATTATGACGCTATGGTACTTGTTGAAAGAAACTTTTCCTTCTTCCATGTTCCATTCCTCCCTGGTCATTTGGATAGAGGCCTTATCCAGAAGCAAGGGTTGCTGCTTTTT
>RCMY010003009.1_pt1 | contig 15073 bp, 10 predicted proteins | sample 2041341 | NCBI WGS metagenome assembly RCMY01 (sample SAMN09708234, study PRJNA481090) | Marine sediment metagenome, whole genome shotgun sequencing project.
GTCAATGGCAATTCGATTATTATCCATGATCACCAATTTATCCTTGGGGATTTTATTGATAGCGCTTACCGCTTCATCCGTATAACTCACATGTTTCAGTGCTTCGGTCTTAAAATGGGGCATGATAATAAAGTAATCATAAGAGCTCCTATTATTTTCGAGCAGGTTGATAAATAATGAATTTTCACAATGGTAAATTTGAAGGTCGGTGTGTGAATTACCACCGATACTATTCACAAAGCTGTTATAAATACGCATCTTATACGTACTTAACTTATTGATCATAAATAGGATGTTAACTTTCGACAATAACTTCGTTCGAGTTATATAATAGCCTTTGCCTCTGATAGAAGTGATTATCTGACGTTCCTTTAATATGGAATATGCTTTTTCAACAGTATCCCTTGAGAGCAGATATTCTTCGCTGAAACTATTGATGGATGGGATTTTTTCGTCGATTTTCAGGTTTCCGACCGAGATATTATAAATGATAGAATCAACAATTTGCCGATATTTAGGTATTCTCGATTGGCCGTCGATTTCTACATACTTGAAAATCTCCATGTTCCTCATCTTAACAATCGGTAAGTTAACGAACTCTTTTAAACAAATGCATTCTCCATTAATTTTAACATTACAGTACAGTACAGGATACAAACTTGACTTTCACATCTTATTTTAGCAGGAAATAATAACAGTAAAACAAACATTATGGGGAATCCAGTTCAAAAATTTCAATATGTAGACTACCTCTGGGACGATAAAAAAGCGGCCGAACTGGGTGATAATCAGGTCGAACTTTTTTTATACCGATCGAATATTCTCGGGGCCGACCTGCGAATAACCAACTATGGTGGCGGAAACACAAGCTGTAAAACCATTGAAAAAGATCCCTTGACCGACGAAGAGGTGGAGGTCATGTGGATAAAAGGTTCCGGTGGCGATATCGGTACTTTAACACGGGATGGTATCGCCGGTCTCTACGTCGATCGATTGCGGGATCTTAAAAATGTTTATGGTGGTTTGGAGGATGAAGATCGGATGGTCGGATTGTTCAACCATTGTATTTACGACCTCGATAGCCGTGCGCCATCGATCGACACCCCTTTACATGGATTGCTTCCCTTTAAACATATCGACCACCTCCATCCGGATGCCCTGATCGCGGTAGCCGCTGCGAAGGATAGTGAAAAAGTTACCAAAGAAATCTGGGGCGATTCGATGGGATGGGTGCCTTGGCAACGGCCCGGCTTCGACCTCGGACTGCAGTTGGAAAAATGTCTAAATGACAATCCCGGTATCCGTGGCATCGTTCTGGGCAGTCACGGCCTGTTTACTTGGGGCGATACCTCTTACGAAAGTTATATGAACAGTTTAGAGGTTATCGAAATGGCATCCGAATATATCGCTAACAAGATAGAGGAAAATGGCGCCATTTTTGGCGGTCAAAAAATCGAGAGCCTACCCAAAATGGACCGTTCGGAAAAAGCGGCCCAGCTGATACCGATGCTACGTGGACTTTGCTCCGCCGAAAACCGTATGATCGGCCATTTTAACGATAGTGATACGGTTTTGGAGTTTATCAACAGTAATGATATGGCTCGCTTGGCGCCTATGGGCACTTCTTGTCCCGATCACTTTCTTCGCACGAAAATCCAGCCGTTGGTACTCGAACTCGATGCCAAAGCCGACCTAACGGATACCGATGCGGTTTTGAAGCAGTTAAAACCGGCCTTCGAAACATATAAAAAAGAGTACGCGGACTATTACGAGAAACATAAGCATCCGAACAGTCCCGCTATGCGCGATGCAAGTCCCGTAATCATCATCTACCCCGGCGTGGGCATGTTCAGTTTTGCCAAGAACAAACAAACGACACGGGTCGCCAACGAGTTTTACGTCAACGCCATTAACGTTATGCGGGGCGCGGAGGCCATTTCCGAATATACTTCCTTGCCGAGGCAGGAAGCCTTTGATATTGAATATTGGCTCTTGGAAGAGGCCAAGTTGCAGCGCCAGCCCAAGGAAAAACCCTTGTCCCGAAAAGTAGCTTTTGTTACCGGTGCTGGCGGAGGAATCGGCAAGGCCATTGCGGATAAGCTGGCCGAAGAGGGCGCGAACGTAGTACTCACCGATATTGCCGAAGACCGGTTACAGGAAGCTATGGATAGCTTCGGAAAAGATACGGCCACTTACGCCGTTTGTGATGTGACCAAGACGGAATCGATCGCCGATGCTTTCAAAAAAGCCTGTCTTGATTTTGGAGGTGTAGATATAGTTGTCCATAGTGCGGGGCTTGCCATCTCAAAACCGCTCGAAGAAACTACCGAAAAAGATTGGGACCTGCTACAGAACGTGCTCGTCAAGGGCCAATTCGAACTTGCCAAACAGGCCGTTGCCATTATGCGCAAACAAAATCTTGGCGGCGATTTCATCAGCATCGCCAGTAAAAACGGACTCGTATCCGGCCCCAATAACGTGGGCTACGGCACTGCCAAAGCAGCACAGCAACACATGGCGCGTCTCTTGGCCGCAGAATTGGGCGGCGACAAGATTCGGGTAAACACGGTCAATCCCGACGGAGTAATCGTAGGCAGTAAGATATGGGAAGGCGATTGGGCCGAAGGTCGGGCCAAAGCATACGGAATTACGGTAGAGGAACTTCCCGCGCACTACGCCAAAAGAAATCTGTTGAACGAAATTATCTATCCCGAGGATATTGCGAACGGGGTTTTTGCTTTGGTCGCTATTTTGGATAAGAGTACGGGGAATATTATTAATGTCGATGGGGGAATGGCGAATGCTTTTGTGCGGTAAATCGAATGTATATGAAAATAGACAAACAACAGATAGAAGACGCCAACCAACAGTCCCTCGATGACCACCTCGAAGGTTTTGATTATATCGCGAACCGATTGACCAAAAACGGAGTCGAGGTCGAAAATGTCGTTCAAAAATTGGCCGACTTTCAGGTGGCCATTCCCAGTTGGGCGTTAGGTGCGGGCGGTACACGCTTCGGTCGCTTCGGCTTTCATGGTGAACCGGGTACACTGGAACAAAAAATCGATGATGTCGGTGCGATTCATGCTTTGACCCAAACAGCGGGAGCCATTTCCCTACATATTCCATGGGATGTTCCTAAAGATTATACCGCCATCAAAGAATTAGCGCAATCGCACCAAATAATTTTTGACGCGGTCAATTCCAACACGTTTCAGGACCAAAAAAATGCTACGGAGAGTTATCGGTACGGATCACTGAGCAATATCGACGAAGCCGTTCGCCAACAGGCTGTCGAGCACAACAACGAAGTTATTAAAATTGGGGATAAATTAGGTTCGAAAAGTCTGACCGTTTGGTTGGCCGATGGTGCCTCTTTTCCGGGACAGACTAATTTCCAGTCCGCATTGGGACAGACCCAGAAGAGTCTGAAAGAAATTTACAGATCCCTGCCGGATGATTGGAAACTGTTTATCGAATACAAACCCTACGAACCGAACTTTTACAGTACAGTAATACAAGATTGGGGCACCTCCTTTATGTTGGCCAACGCATGTGGTGAAAAAGCCTATACTTTGGTAGACCTTGGCCATCATCTACCCAATACGAACATCGAGCAAATCGTTTCCACCCTCATGCTGAAAGGCAAACTGGGCGGCTTTCATTTTAACGACAGCAAATACGGCGATGACGATTTGACCGTGGGCAGCGTAAAACCCTACGCGCTATTTTTGATTTTCAACGCCTTGGTCTATGGCATGGAAAACAATCCACAGAACCCCTACCCTGCTTGGATGATCGATGCCAGCCACAACATAAAAGATCCTTTGGAAGATATCATACAGTCTTTGGAGGCCATCCAGGAGGCTTACGCCAAAGCTTTACTTGTAGATCAAAAAGCCTTGGACGAAGCACAGCAAAATCACGACGTTGTCAAATGCCAAGAAATTCTTCAGGATGCCTATCGTACCGATGTCCGGCCATTACTGCAGAAAGCACGCTTACAAAACGGTGGGGCGTTGCAGCCGTTGAACGCCTATCGCTCGTTAGGTGTTAGAAAACGCTTGATCGACGAACGAGGGGCACATTCAGTGGCCACCGGACTTTAAAATCAAAATCACCAGAACATTACAATGCAAGAAGTAACCGCCATATTCGACATCGGAAAAACCAACAAAAAGTTCTTCCTTTTTGACGGAGACTATCAAGAGGTATATCGGGAATATATGCGTTTTGAACTGATCGAAGACGAAGATGGCCATCCCTCCGAAGACCTGAAATCCTTAGAAGTCTGGCTCAAAGAAGTTTTCGACCGGATTTTAAACGCCAAGGAATTCAATATTACGGCCATCAACTTTTCTACCTATGGCGCCAGTTTTGTCCATTTGGATGAAAACGGGAAGGTATTGACATCCCTTTATAACTATACAAAATCAATGGATGAAGCATTGACTGCATCCTTCTATACGAAATATGGTCCGGAAACCGAATTCTCGGCCCATACCGGATCGTCGAATTCCGGAATGTTAAATTCAGGCATGCAGCTGTATTGGCTCAAGCATACCCGACCGGAAGTCTTCAAAAAGATAGCTTATTCGCTACACCTTCCGCAGTACGTCAGCTATTTGTTTACGGGTATTCCCATCAGCGAATATACAAGTATCGGCTGCCATACCGCTCTGTGGGATTACCGTAAAAAAGACTATCACGAATGGGTCTATAATGAGAATATCCATCGTATCCTCCCTCCTATCGTTTCCACGGAAACCAGCATCAACATGAACTATAACGGCAAACGCATTAAGATCGGTGTCGGTATTCATGATAGTTCGGCGGCACTTCTTCCCTATGTGCGCAGTGAGAAAGAAAAATTTATTCTCGTCTCGACCGGGACCTGGAGCATAGCGCTCAACCCGTTCACCGAAGAGGCGCTCTCGGAGGATGATATGGAAAAAAACTGTATCAACTATATGCGTATCAACGGAAAAGCGGTCAAGGCGAATCGCATGTTTCTAGGTAACGAATATAGCCTTCAGTTGTCGGCGCTATCTAAAAAATACAATGTCCCGGTGGATTTTCACAAAACTGTGTCCTTCGATTATCAGGTGTTTTATGAAATTATCAAGGATTTTGAATACGCTTTTCGGTGGATAAGCATCACCGATAAAAATATGCCCGAAGAGACCCGTTTCAAATATGACCGATTTGAACATGCTTACCATCAGCTCATGATCGAGTTGGTATTGCTTCAGGTGGAAAGCATCAAAATTGCGGCCGGTGAAGACCACATCGAAAAATTATATATCGACGGCGGTTTCAGTGATAACGATGTTTATATTAAATTGGTATCCCATTATTTAAGGAATATGGAACTGCGTACGACAGATTCCTCTCTAGGTTCCGCCCTTGGCGCAGCGATAGCGATTTCGGACACCAAACTGAATTCCAAATTCCTAAAAAAGAATTATTCCTTAAAAAAGCACGTTCCCATTATTCTAAACCACTAATTTGTGGCTCGTTAACCAATAAATAATATTGAGATGGAATTTAATTCCGATTATCCTTCCGTAGACGATTTAAGGAACAAGGCCAAAACCCGGGTTCCAAGATTTGCCTTTGAATATTTGGATGGCGGCTGCAACGAAGATGTAAGTATTTCCCGAAACACTTCGGAAATCCGAGAGGTTCAATTACAGCCCCGTTACCTGAGAAACCAGGGCATAAGCTCGACAAAGACCAAGGTGTTGGGCATGGAGTTCGATGCCCCTTTTGGGATAGCTCCGGTAGGACTTCAGGGATTGATGTGGCCCAACTCCCCCGCCATTTTGGCCAAGGCCGCCCACAAACACAACGTACCCTTTATTCTGAGTACCGTTACAACGATGGATATCGAAAAGGCCAGCGAACTTACTGAAGGTAATGCCTGGTTTCAGTTGTATAATCCCGTGGCCGATGAGGTCCGCAATGATATCATCGATCGCGCCGGTGCTGCCGGATGTCCCGTTTTAGTCTTGCTTTGCGATGTGCCGACCTTTGGTTATCGCCCTCGGGATTTTAAGAACGGATTGGCATTGCCTCCGAAAATGTCCGTAGCGAACATTCTGCAGATATTGGGCAAACCAGCGTGGGCGTTCAACACCTTAAAATATGGCCAACCCACTTTTGAGACCCTAAAGCCCTATACGCCTGAAGGTCTGAACCTAAAGCAGTTGGGGGCTTTTATGGACAAAACCTTTTCCGGTCGTTTGAACGCGGAAAAAATAAAGCCTATCCGCGACAGATGGAAAGGCAAGTTGGTACTGAAAGGCGTCGCCTCGGAACAGGATACCGAAGATGCCATTCGTATGGGGTTTGACGGCATCATCGTCTCCAATCACGGAGGAAGACAGTTGGATGCCGCACAATCGACCATCCATTCCATGCAAGAAATTGTTGCCAAATACAGTGACCAGATCGAAATTATGATGGACAGTGGGCTGCGCTCCGGTCCCGATATCGCGAGGGCCATGGCCTGCGGGGCAAAATTTACGTTTATGGGTAGATCTTTTATGTATGGTGCCGGCGCCTTGGGCAATAAAGGCGGAGATCATACCATATCCATATTAAAGATCCAGTTCAAGCAGGTCATGGATCAGCTTTGTTGTGAAAGGGTCGAGGATTTGCCGAAGCATTTGATAACCGATTGACCTGTTAGGATAAAACTCAATCTAGCTTTTGCCTGGCGCCAAACGCAAAAAGCGTACTGCGAATATCGATAAAAAATGCAGTGACGGTAAAGAATCATCGGCTTAACAAATGCAAAACAGAATAAACCATTAGAGCGAAACCAAATGAGCCAAAACCAACACGAAGAAGAACTGATCAAGGAAATAGCGGGCGGAGAATTCGAACGCGAACCCGTACCCCGATCCAAACTGAAAGGCTGGAAAAGTTTTTTAGGAATGTATGCCGGCGAACACGCCGCTGGAACGGAATTCATGATTGGCCCACTCTTTTTAACGGCGGGAGTGAGCGCCTTCGACCTGATTGTCGGCCTTTTGATCGGCAACCTTTTGGCGGTGCTCAGCTGGCGCTTTCTGACCGCAAAAATCGGGGTTGAAAACCGCTTGACCCTTTACTATCAACTTGAAAAAATCTGTGGTAAAAAATTGGTCATCGGCTACAATCTGGCCAACGGCATACTCTTCTGCTTTCTGGCGGGGGCCATGATAACGGTTTCCGCAACGGCCGTCGGCGTACCCTTTGATATGGAAATGCCAAAACTCACGGATACTATGCCCAATGGTGCGACCTGGGTGATCATCGTTGTAATAATCGGAGCCGTGATTTCCCTTATTGCTTCCAAAGGTTACGACACCGTGTCAAAGGCAGCCAACTGGATGTCGCCCGTCATAGTTGTTGCGTTTTTAGCCTGTGGCATCGTAGCTCTAGGTCAACTCGGGGTAAAGAACTTCGAAGACTTTTGGAACATTTGGGGTGAGGGTTCCGAACCCTTTCCGGGTCAATTAAAATATACGTTTTGGCATGTGGTCATCTGGTCTTGGTTCGCCAATGCTGCCATGCACGTGGGCATGTCCGATCTGTCCGTGTTCCGTTTTGCCAAAAATGAAAACGCGGGGTGGACGACTGCCGCCGGTATGTACGTTGGACACTATATGGCTTGGATCGCCGCCGCTTTACTTTATGCCGTCTATTTAAAATCCCCGGAGGCACAAGCCTTTCTATCCGCAGGGGAAGCACCGCCTGTAGCCCCCGGCCCCTTGGCCAACAACGCCATTGGAATTTTCGGAATAATAGCCGTAGTCTTAGCGGGATGGACGACCGCCAATCCTACCATCTACAGAGCCGGACTCGCCTTTCAGGCCATTATGCCAAAAACTTCTACTTTCTGGGTCACTATAATCGCCGGTACCGTCGCCACTGTAGCTGGACTTTTTCCCGCGTTCGCCATGAAACTCTTAGGTTTCGTCGCCCTCTACGGATTCATCTTAGCCCCCTTTGGAGCTATAATAGTATTCGAACATTTCTTTTATAAACAAGCAGGTATAGTTAAGAACTACGCCGAAGTGGCGAACATCAAATTTAACAAGGCGGTATTTTTAGCGTGGGCCATCAGTTTCGGGCTGTTCTATTTTATATCCCTACAATTCGATGTTTTTCTTTCGTTTGTCACTTTACCGGCTTGGTTGCTGTGCGGGGTTCTGTTTTTGATTTTTAGTAAGCGGTTTCAACAAAACCTGCATTAGGAATTTATGTGGTTTTCAGTACCACATAGGAGTATAGCCAATCAAAAGTTCAATACTTTTCTTGCGGTAATTTTTTAAAAATCTCACCTTATAAAACATAAAAAGAGTATTCATTTGAATTTTCTTATTACTTTTAAATGTGACAATTTAGAAAACAACATGCCTTTCAAAGTAGATAAACGCGATATTTAGTCTATATAACTCGCAACCGAGAGCCCAGAATCCCAGTAGTTTTCGTTAAAATTATGAATTCAAAACCTGTAAATCAAATGAACTGAACCGATTAAAAAGAGTACGCCGCTCGAAATTTTTCGCATCCCTAAAAAATCAATCCTAAACTTATAACCATGAAAATAGAGCCTTCGTTTTTCAAGCTGTTACATGACATTTTCAAAAAAGTGCCCACATGGCATCTTTCCATACTCATTTTTGCCATCAGTGTAAACAACGTATCTGCAAATACAACCGCTAAAACCTTCTATCTACAACAAACCCCTATCACCGGAACAATAATGGATGATACGGGCGCCCCGCTACCGGGTGCAAGTGTGGTGGCGAAAGGCACAACAGTAGGGACTACGACCGATTTCGATGGTAACTTCGAAATTGCCATGCCCGAGAACAGCAACACCTTGGTAATCTCTTACATCGGATTCAAGACCCAAGAAATTGATATTACGGACCAGACCGATGTACAGGTAAATATGGATATGGATGCGGCGGGACTTGATGAAGTGGTCGTGGTCGGCTATGGCACGCAGAAGAAAACCACCCTCACGGGATCCATAAGCTCCATAAAAGGGGAGGACATAGCGGAAGTCCCAGCCGCCAATATATCACAATCCTTGGCAGGGCGAATGTCAGGGGTCAGTATGAGACCCAATGGAGGTACACCTGGTAATGATGACCCCGATATTCAGATTCGGGGTGTTGTAACGACCGGAAATAATAACCCTTTGGTCGTGGTCGACGGCATAAGACGGGATAATATTGGACAGATAAACCCCAGTGTCATTGATAATATAACGGTACTTAAAGATGCTGCCGCGGTCGCACCCTTTGGTATCGGTGGCGCCAATGGAGTAATACTTATCACTACCAAAAAAGGAAAAGCCGGTAAGCCACAGGTCAGTTTTAATACTTCCTATGCCTTTCAAAGTCCTACCTACCTGCCCGATATGCTCAATGCCCAAGATTATATGGCACTACAAAACGAAGGATATTATAACTTGAATCCAAACGGAACGACACCTCCGAACGATGCTAATCTAGTCGCCAATTACAACGAACTACATCGCGAAGACCCATTCAGATATCCAGACTCCAACTTTTTGGATGTCTTTAAAAAGAACGGTACCATGCAAATCGACAACCTCGAAATTAGCGGGGGAACCGAAAATGTAAGATATCACGCAGGCTTGGGATACTACAATCAAAAGGGAATTTTCGATCCCGTAGGCTATAAGCGATACACCTATAATCTTAATTTAGATGTAGACGTTACCCCTACTACCAAAGTCGGTATGTCTCTTTACGGTTCTATCGAAGATACCAAAGGCATCGATGCAGATGAGGCAATGACGCACCTCTTCCGAAGTTTCTATAAATTTATTCCAACGCAACCCATATTATATCCGGGCGGTGATAAATGGGGGGAATCATCTGGCAATACTCCCGTAGGTGTTTTAAACTCCGATGGATACAGAAAAGATGCCGATAATACCATGCTCAGCTCCTTTTCCGTCGAACAACAACTACCTTTTGTCGAGGGATTAAGTGTAAAGGGGGTGTTCAGTTATGATGCCTTACAGGAAAACAACAAGTTATGGCATGTTCCCTATACCTATGATATTATCGACTTAACGTCCCAGCCTTATACCTTTACCGAAGCCGTATCGCTGCAGGAAGGTAATGGGCAACCTTATACCTGGCTTCAACTCGAAAATTACCAGGCCAAAAAATTCACCTATCAAGGCTATGTCAACTATGACCGAACCTTCGGCGACCATGATATCTCCGCCCTTTTCGTCGCAGAGGCTAGGGAGACCAAGAACGAGTTTTTTACTACCAGAAGAAACAATTTTGCCATTGAAATCGATGAATTGAGTTTCGGCAGTTCCGACAAGGCGGATTATGACAATTCGGGATCGTCAAGTACAGGAAGTGAAATTGGTTATGTCTATCGACTTGGTTATACCTATAAGAGTAAATATATTATAGAGGCCTCAGGAAGATATGATGGTCATTATTCCTTCGCCCCGGGCGAACGATGGGGCTATTTTCCCGCCTTCTCTGCTGGCTGGAGGATATCAGAAGAAAAGTTCATGGAAGACCTTTCCGCAATCAACAGCTTAAAGATAAGGTCCTCATGGGGTAAATCGGGAAACCTTCCTTATATCAACAACGAACTGGCCGCATTTCAGTATCTAGCAGGTTACGATCTTCGTGGTAACGCTTATGCATTCGGGAACGGTTCGCTCGTACAGGGTTCCCGTATACAAAATGAGCCCAATCCGAACATTACCTGGGAAATTTCCACTAAATTCGATATCGGTTTTGATTTAACAATGTGGAATGGGCTTCTGAACGTGGAGTTCGATTATTTTCATGAAGATCGCACGGGAATGCTTCTTACTCCGCAGGTTACCCTACCCGTGGAATATGGTCTTGCCCTTTCTCAGGAAAATAAGGGGGTGATGGACAACAATGGCTTTGAAGTAAGCATCGGTACCCAAAAAGCATGGGAAAGTGGCCTCAAGTTCGGGGTTACTGCCAATATGAGCTATGCCGAGAACAATATGATCGAGGTATTCCAAACGGATGCGGAACGGGACAACCCGAACAGAACTAGAGTGGGCCAGCCATTCGGTACGCCCTACGGCTATAAATCGCTAGGTTTATTTTCCACTACGGAAGATCTTAACGATGACGGAATTATCAATGTGGCCGATGGCTACGAAATCCAGCAATTTGGAGATCTTCACCCCGGAGATATTAAATACGCTGATTTGAGCGGCCCTGATGGAGTGCCCGACGGCATAATCGATTCAAATGATGAAACGGTCATCGGTTATCCCGTTTACCCGGCAATTACCTACGGCCTGAACACTTCGTTGCAATATAAGGGATTTGATCTATCCCTATTTTTTCAGGGTGCAGATAATTCAAACATAAATATTAGACAGTTTATGACCGTACCCTTTGAAAACAATGGAAGCAACACGGCTTATGAATATTTTGACAATCGATGGACCCCTGATCATCAAAATGCAAAATATCCAAGGGCTACCCCATCCCCATACGCCAATAATACACAGAACTCCGATTTTTGGATGGCAGATACCGGTTATCTCCGGTTGAAGACGGCGACGCTAGGCTATAAACTTCCCAACAGTGTTACCGAAAAACTAAATATAGCGTCTATCGGGTTTCATTTGACCGGGCAGAACCTGTTAACTTTTAGCTCGCTTGACCATATAGACCCCGAATTGGGATATGACGACCGTGAGAATTCGTATCCGGTAATGAAGTCATGGGCTTTTGGCATGAATGTTTCATTTTAATCTAACAATTGTACATTATGAAAAGGTTATTGAATAAAAAATGGGCTAAGGGTATTTGTTCACTATTTGTGTTGATTTTATTATCCTGTGATAGCGAAAGTTTTCTTGAAAACGAGGATAAGTCAAAACTTACCGACGATACTCAGTGGCGATCCGAAGGTAACGCCGATATTTTTGTCAACGATGTCTATAGCGAGATCCCCCGGATTTCCACTTTAGCGGAACAATTGGACTACTATACGGATGACTATAACATAAGCCACTATTATACGGCCTCCAACTGGCGACAGGGAATCTGTCAAGCCCCCGCACAGAGCAACGATAGTCCATGGGGAGGTACCTATGGACCTACCAACGCTTACACTTGGGAATCCTTTTTCGAAAAAATCAGGAAATGCAATACCGGTATTCAAAAGTTGGAGGAAAACAAGGATAATTACCCGGAGGAATATACCAATGCGCGCATAGACGAAATGCGGTTTTTAAGGGCCTATTTTTATAGCGAATTCTTTATGCAGGTAGGCGGACTTCCCATACTGACCGTACCTTTAGATCGCTCGACAATGACTGAGGAAGAAATGCAAATTCCAAGGAGCACATTTGAGGAGACCTTCAACTTCATGACCGATGAGCTTGAGGACATAGTGGATAATAATTATCTGCAGATCAAATATAACAATGGTGACGGCGATGCCGGACGCGCTACTTTAGGAGCGGCCCTGGCCTTAAAAGGATGGTTGGAACTGTTCGCCGCCAGCCCCTTGTTCAACAGCGGATCGAGCTATTTGCCAGATCCCAATAACGTTGTCCATTTTGCGACCGCGGATGCCGGTCGATGGGCCACAGCCGCCGCGACCAACAAGAGGTTTATCGACGAGTACGGCGGTATGTACGCACTATTCGATGACTTGCCCAATCTGTGGAGGGCATCCAACGAATACAATCCGGAAGTAATCTGGGATCGACAAATCGTTGCCAATATCGGTGGCATGGGGACCAATTACGAAAGGCGTGGGGGACCTACTTACGTGCTGGACCAGTATGTTTCATGGGGCAATTACAATCCCACACAGGAAATAGTGGATGATTTTGCCATGGCCAATGGATTGCCAATAACAGATCCCGCATCGGGTTACGACCCACAAAATCCTTATGCAAATCGAGAGAAGCGCTTTTATGACTTTATCGTTTATGATGGAGCGCCCTATAAAATGGATTGGATGCCAAAGACAGATACAATCTATACCCGTATCGACCAAACCTACGTCAACCCCGATAAGACTAATCAAATAGACCTTGCCGGGTCTACAGATGTCGGCGATTCGGGCTATTATCAGAAAAAAAGGTTGAATCCAGATGCCGCTCCCGGAAACGATGCCAGTGGCCAAAACGACCTTTTTTATCGGTATGCAGAGGTATTGTTGAACTATGCCGAAGCCCAAAACGAAGCTGTTGGACCTGATGCGTCCGTTTATGAAGCGATAAACAAAATAAGAAACCGTTCCGATTTGCCCGATTTGCCCGTGGGATTGACAAAGGAGGGGATGCGCAATGCCATTTACAGCGAACGACGGGTGGAACTCTCTTTTGAGAACAAAAGATACTGGGACAATAAGCGTCTCATGCAACAGGAGGAAAAAATGGGAGTCCCTAGACACAATATGGTTATCAGGAACACCGTACCTTCAGATAATTCCGGAGAATGGGTCTATAGTGTAGAACCGGAGGTAAAGTACACCCCTAAGTTCGATGTAAAACAATATATGGGGCCCATACCACAGAATGTCATAGATCAGAATCCGAACATACAACAGAATCCTGGCTATTAATTTTGTGGTTCTACCATCGAATGTTGTTGAACCGGTTCGATATATGCGCCAATCCAACCCGTTGACGAGATCGGCGCAAACCGATTCAAGAAAACGTTTTGGCACAGAAAAAGTCGCTTTCCATATAAAACATCCTAAAATAAATGGTTAATTTTGGAAAATCAAGAATGGCATCGTGGCTGAACGGCTAGGCGAGACTCCGCAAGAGTCTATATAATGGTTCGAATCCATTCGATGCCTCTTCCATTACTTCAACTAAACAATTTTACTATGGCCAAAATCGAAATTAAGGGGACTCCAGAAAAATTGGAGCGTATCGCTATTTTCCTCAAGGCGAACAATATTCAGCACGCTATTATCGATGATTATGGCAACCACTCCCAAGAAGACCTGGCCAAATACCGCAGTTTGATGATGAAGCATAACGCTTAAACTCAAGCTGTATTTTCTACGAACGTTTACTTCGCTAAACCCAATTATGAATTCTGAATACGAAAAGAAAGCGGCAGCGGCCAGATCATTGGATTGGATTGAAGATGGTATGCTTGTCGGACTGGGATCAGGTTCCACCGCCGCCCATATGATTCGGAGGTTGGGAGAAAAAGTCGCTAATGGACTTACCATCAAAGCAGTGCCTTCATCCGATACTACTGCAGACCTTGCCCGGGAAGTCGGAATCCAATTATTGACCTTAGAAGAAGCGGGAACCTTGGATGTTAACATTGACGGTGCCGACGAGTTCGATGCCAAATTACAACTTATAAAGGGCGGTGGCGGTGCACTCTTACGGGAAAAAATTGTGGCCTACAATTCCAAATTCAATATTGTTATCGCCGATTCGGCCAAGCAGGTAGAACGCTTGGGGAAATTTAAATTACCGCTAGAAACCATCCCGTTCGCCACGAAAAATATCATTACGGAACTTGATAAAATGGGATTACGTCCCGTACTTCGAAAAAAAGGGAATGAATCGTACACGACCGACGAGCAAAACTATATCGTAGACGTTGATGTTCTTGCCCAAAACGATTTGGTGGCGTTGAACAACAGGCTCATCAATATTCCCGGTGTCGTTGAAACCGGACTTTTTTTAGATACCACGGATGTGATTATTATGGGAAAGGATGATGGTACCGTCGTTCTTGAATCACCTCATCTCCACAACCAACGGATGCTGTAACTTCTCCGCAAACTGATCCAAATAATTTTCCCATTCCGTTTGGTTCATGAACTGGGCGCTTTTTTTCCAACCAAATCCGGCATAGTAGACGGCTTTACCCTCATCGTTTACTTTAATGTGCGCGTACAAATTGCTTCGATCTGTTTCCTCGGTTTCGTATTTTTCATGGCCTATCATATTGCCGTCAGGCACCACGATGCCCATACCAATTTCAGAATCTACATGGGGCTCCCAGTAGCTGACCCACCCTTTTTC
>RCMY010003010.1_pt1 | contig 15072 bp, 12 predicted proteins | sample 2041341 | NCBI WGS metagenome assembly RCMY01 (sample SAMN09708234, study PRJNA481090) | Marine sediment metagenome, whole genome shotgun sequencing project.
ACTCGGCGTCGGGTTTGCTGCCCATCTTCTCGGTGCGCGCGAGGATGCGGCCATCGGCATCCAGCAGGATCAGCGCACTGGTGTGGTTGAACTCGCCATCGGCCAGGGCGCGATAGCGGATATCGAGAACGCCCGCCACCGCACGCACGTCACTCGCGGCAGGGCTTGCCAGCGTCCATTGGGCAGGATCAAGCTTGCGCTTCGTGGCGGTCCTGGCCAGCAGCGCCGGCGTGTCGCGCACGGGATCCATACTGATCAGCGTGACGCCGAGCTTGGCGCGCTGCGCCTCATCCAGTTGCTTCTGCACCGCCTTGCCGCTGTCGATGATCAGCGGGCAGATGTACTGGCAGGAGGTATAGAACATCGAGACGAGATGCGGCTTGCCGCGCTGGTTACTCCAGGCGCTTTTTCGACCGTGCTGGTCGGTGAGCTGGACCTTCAGCTGGTACACCGAGTCACGCGGCAGCGGCGCATTCTGCGCCGTCTTTTGCGACGCGGTGGCCGGAGCAGGCGCCGGGACCGGTGCCGCGAACGCGTTGCCAGCCAGCATGGCCAGCGCGAGGGAGAGGGCGAGTCGTTTCATGGTTTGTCCTTGACGCAGCGGAAACCCAGATTGGCGGTGGTGGATTCGGCACTCAGCGACGACAGCATCGCGACCCGCATCAACACCGCGTAGTTGTCGCGGTCGTTCATCGACAGCGCCCCGGCGCCGCAGAAGCGGGCGTTGTCCGGATCGCCCTGGTTGCGGTTGTCCGCATCCATCAGCATCGACGAGAAGTCCTCGGTCCACTCCCAGACCAGTCCGTGGAGGTCCTGGATCCCGTAGACATTCGCCGGCTGCAGCCCGGCACGCGGCAGGGCGGTGTTGGAGGGTCTGGAGTACCAGCGCAGAATGCGCTCCCGCCAGACCCGGTCGCTGCGGGCGTCGCGGCGCGTCTCATCGGCGGCGGCGGCGTACTCCCACTCGGTCCATGTCGGCAGCCTGGCGCCTTGCGCCTCGCAATAGGCATTCGCTGCGAACCAGCTGACCTGCACTGCCGGCTGGGCGGGCTTGGCCGCTTCACCTAGGGTCTGCGGGCCGGCCCAGTGCGACAGGTACCGGGCTTCGGCCATCACCGACGGCACGCGGTCGCGTCGCCATGCCGGGTTGGCTTTGGTGAAGGCGAGGAAGTCCGCATTGGTGACCGGTGTGCGCATCATCCAGTAAGCCGCGACCGGCTGTTTGCCGGGCGCGTCTTCGTAGTTGAGGGCACTGGCAAAACGGCCCGCTGGTACGGGCAGGTAGTCCCCTTCGCCGGCGAGGACGCCGACGAAGGGGATCGCTACCAGCAGTGCCGCAGCGATCGCCCGTTTCACGTCAGTGGCCTGCCGAGGCGTTGGCCGGTGGGGTTTTGCGGATCTCAGCGGCCTGCGCCTTGGTGACCTTGCCGCCCGGGTTGTTCCAGCTGTTGAGCACGTAGGTGGAGATGTTGGCCACCTCGTCGTCGGTCAACTGGCTCATCGGCGGCATGATCGAGTCGTAGTCGGTGCCGTTCACCGTGACCTTGCCCTGCATGCCATGCAGGATGACGCGCGGCACGGAGCTAGGATCCTTCTTGATGTAGTCCGACGCCGCGATCGGCGGGAACACGCCGGCCATGCCTTCGCCGTTGCCCTGGTGACAGGTCGAACATGTACCCATGAACAGCTCCTTGCCCGCTTGGATCTGCTCCTCGAGGGTCAGATCGCCGGTGGCCTGCGCCGCGGCTGCTGCAGCTACGGCCCCCAGGCTCGGGCTGGCACGATCGCCGATGTACATCTCGTCGACTTCCAGGCCGGAGTAGATCTCCTTGTTCTCCGGACCGTCCGCCTTGAGGATTGCCAGCGCGCCCTTGTTGAAGGCACGGAAGATGCTGTGGTCGACCAGCACATAGCTGCCTGGAACTTCCAGATGGAACTCCATCATCGCCGCGCCGCCCGATGGGATCAGGGTGGTCTGGACGTTTTCCTGGTAGTTGGTGCCGCCTTCGTACCAGACCTTGTCGAAGATCTCACCGATGACGTGGAAGCTCGATACCAGGTTGGGTCCACCGTTGCCGACGTACATCCGGACGGTCTCGCCGACTTTGGCCTGGAGGGCGTTGTCACCGGTGGTGGAACCTTCCGAACCGTTGAACAACACGTAGGTCGGGTTCTCGTCGATGGCCTTTTCCATGTCAAACGGCTGCAGGCCCTTCTCGCGGTACTTGCCCGTGGTGTAGAAATCGCCCTGCATCACGTAATACTCGCGGTCGACCTTGGGCAGGCCTTCCGGCGGCTCGACCAGGATCATGCCGTACATGCCGTTGGCAATATGCATGCCGACCGGCGCGGTCGCGCAGTGATAGACGAACAGACCGGCGTTGAGCGCCTTGAAGGTGAACTGGGTGCGGTGGCCGGGCGCGGTGAAGCTGGATGCCGCGCCGCCGCCGGGGCCGGTCACGCCGTGCAGGTCGATGTTGTGGGGCATTTTGCTGTCGGGCATGTTGCGCAGGTGGAATTCCACCGTGTCGCCCTGGCGCACGCGGATGAAGCTGCCCGGCACGGTGCCGCCAAACGTCCAGAACGTGTAGTCCACGCCCTCGGAGATCGGCATGACCTTCTCGATCACGTCCAGTTCGACAATGACCTTGGCCGGGGCGGTGCGGCCGGTGGCAGGCGGCACCATTGGCGGGCTGGTCAGGATCGCGTGGATCGGCTCCCCCTGGGGCGGGCCGAAGTCGCCCTTGCGCGAGCCGACGATTTTATCGCCCGAAGCATCGGCGACAGGGGTGTCAGAGCTTGAGCTGCTGCGGTCACAGGCTGGCAAGGCGAGTGCCAGCGCCGCCAGCAGCGGTATCAAGTAAAGGTTCTTGCGCTTCATCCGGGGCTCTCTGTGGTGGTGTGAAATCGGTAGGTAAAAACGCGATGCCCTGGTGAAGCCACGCGGGCGACGCATTGGAATTGCGGCAAGGGTCGCAGCAACCCTGCCAAGGAATTTGATCAGGATCAATTTTCGCTCGATCACAGGCGAGCGTTTGGCGGGATCTTGATCCAGGTCACGCCGGGACGACCTGCGTCGACCGGGGCGCTGGCGGAACGCTGAGCGACGTGCTTGTTTACACCGGACGCGAGTGACGGTGCATCCCGAATCCCGAGCCCGCAGGGTTACCACAAGGCGGGTAAAGTGCACTGGCTACCGCACGCCTGCTAGCTGTACGCGAGCGTACCGGCTGGGCATTTGACGCGGGTCAACACATTTTCCTCGCCAAACCGGCAGAATCCATTGTTTCCCATGCGTTGTGTGACCACATGAATCGACCTTCTTCATTCGACTACGAGCAGTTGCTGGCCTGCGCCCGTGGCGAGATGTTCGGGCCCGGCAATGCGCGCCTCCCGCTTCCGCCGATGCTCATGTTCGATCGCATCACCGATATCAGCACCGAGGGCGGCAAGTACGGCAAGGGTTTTGTTCGCGCCGAGATGGATGTCCGACCGGACCTGTGGTTCTTTCCGTGCCACTTCGAGAGCGACCCGGTCATGCCCGGTTGTCTCGGTCTGGATGCAATGTGGCAGTTGTGCGGCTTCTACCTGCCGTGGCTGGGCGCGCCGGGCCGTGGCCGCGCACTGGGTGTGGGCCAGGTGAAGTTCAGCGGCCAGGTCCTGCCGGAAGCGAAACTGGTGACCTATGAGCTGGATATCCGCCGGGTAATGCGCGGCAAGCTGGAGCTGGTGATCGCCGACGGTCGCACCCTGGTGGACGGCCGCGAGATCTACAACGCCTCGGACCTGCGGGTGGGGCTGTTCACCTCGACGGAGGGTTTCTGAGCATGGCCGTTGTGACAAACAGGCGCGTGGTGGTAACCGGCATGGGCATCGTGTCCTGCCTGGGCAACGATCAGGCCAGTGTGACCGGGGCATTGCGCGACAGCCGCCCCGGTATCCGCTTCATCCCGGAGTACGCCGAGCTGGGCATGCGCAGCCAGGTCGCCGGCGAGCCACAGATCGACCTGGTCGAGCAGATCGACCGCAAGCTGAAGCGCTTCATGGGTGATGCCGCCGGGTTCGCCTACGTGGCAATGCGTGACGCGATTGCCGATGCCGGGCTGAGCGATGAGCAGGTGCGCAGCGTGCGCACGGGCCTGATCGCGGGCTCCGGCGGCGGTTCGCCGCAATGGCAGATTGAAACCGGTGACCTGTTGCGCAACAAGGGCGTGCGCAAGGTCGGTCCGTACATGGTGCCGCGCACGATGGGATCAACGGTGTCGGCGACCCTGTCAACGGCGTTCGGTATCCGCGGGTTGAGCTATTCCATCTCCGCCGCCTGCGCGACGTCAGCGCACTGCATCGGCGCGGGCGCGGACCTGATCCGCCATGGCGCACAGGACATCATCATCGCCGGTGGCGGCGAGGAATTGCATTGGGGCATGAGCGCCCAGTTCGACGCGATGGGCGCGCTGTCGACCAAGCGCAACGACACCCCGGAATCCGCATCGCGTCCGTATGACGCCGACCGCGATGGCTTTGTCATCGCCGGTGGCGGCGGGATGCTGGTGCTGGAGGAGTACGAACACGCAATCGCTCGCGGCGCAAACATCCTCGCGGAGCTGGTCGGTTACGGCGTGACCTCCGACGGTGTCGACATGGTCGCCCCGTCCGGCGAAGGCGCGGTGCGCTGCATGCGCATGGCAATGGCCGGCCTTGATGGGAAGCCGGTTGGGCAGATCGATTACCTCAACACCCACGGGACCTCGACCCCATTGGGTGACGTGGTGGAACTGGAGTCCGTGCGCACCGTGTTCGGCGACACCATGCCACCCATCTCCTCGACCAAGGCGCTCAGCGGTCATTCCCTTGGCGCGGCCAGCGTGCACGAGGCGATCTACTGCCTGCTGATGATGCGCGAAGGGTTTATCGCCGGTTCCGCCAACATCGATACGCTCGATCCACGCGTGGAAGGCTTCCCGATCGTGCGCGAGAGCCGCGACGCGCAGCTGGACACCGTGATGTCCAACAGCTTCGGCTTCGGCGGTACCAATGCCAGCCTCGTGTTTGCGCGGGTCTGACGACGGACTGCCCTTTTTGATCCAGGAGATAGATGGAATGAAGAACGTACCTGCGCTTGCTCTCTCGGTAGCCGTATCTCTGGCGCTGGGTCTCGGGTGGTGTGCAACTGCCTCGGCGATGCCGGCGCCCCAGGACCACCATGCCGCGCACGTGGATGGCAAGCCGGTCGTAGCCGCCAGTCCTGCGGAACCCGCGCCTGCGGCGCATGCCCAGCACAACCAGGCGAGCTCGCACGCACATGATCCCAAGAGCCATGCCGGGAATCACCCCGATGCCCCGGGCAATGGCATGTCCATTCCGGCCGACCACGTGAAGTGGACGCCCGATGCGCCGTTGATGGAAGGCATGGAGAAGATGCACGATGCAGTCAAGGGGCTGCATCACCACGAGATGGGCCATCTCGATGACACCCAGGTGGACCAGTTGGCGACCCAGGTGGATGAAGCGGCCGCGTTCATGTTTGCCAACTGCAAGCTTGACGCAGAGCCTGACGTTGCCCTGCACGGAATCCTCGCGCGCCTGATGGCCGGCGCGGAAGCACTGCATGCTGATCCGGCGGATCCGGCGCCGGTCGCCGACATGCATGCGGCGCTGCAGGATTACCCCAAGCTGTTCAACGACCCCGGCTTTGCCGCGGCCGACGAGGGCGAAGAGGACGACGACGCGGGCTGAGGCCCGACCTTGTGAGCTGAGCGCGATCTCGCCCGGGCTGTGATCAGCCCGGAGCGTGCCATTCGCCCGTTGCCAGGGTAGCGCGTAGCGCAGCTTCCGCTGGGCCCGGCTCGACGGCGTGCTCGGCCAACCAGACGGGGTTGTACAGCGTGCAGTCGTAGCGCTCGCCGGGGTCGCACAGCAGGCTGACGATGCTGCCGCACTCGCCAGCCGCGCGCATCCGCGTGGCCAGCTCCAGACAGGCGACCAGGTTGGTCCCGGACGAGCCGCCGTAGCGACGGCCGAGTTGCTCCTCCAGCAGGTGCATGGCCGCGACCGAGGCCGCGTCGGCCACCTCGATCACCTCGTCGACCACCTCGAACAGGAATCCCGGTTCGACCTTCGGCCGGCCAATGCCTTCGATCACCGTGGGCTGGCTGCAGATGGCGTTGCGATCGCGGGTGCGCCAGCCGTGGACATAGCCGCTGCCGGCGGGCTCGGCCACGCACAGTTGCGTGTTCATCGCGCGGTAGCGGATATACCGTCCGATGGTCGCCGACGTGCCGCCGGTTCCGGCGCCACACACGATCCACGCGGGGTGCGGATGCGGCTCAGCGGCCAACTGCCCAATGATCGATTCGGCGATATTGTTGTTGCCGCGCCAGTCCGTCGCGCTGACCGCCAGACCGAACTGGTCGAGATGGCAGGCGCCGTTGGCGGCGTGCCAGGCGGCGCGCTCGTGCACCTGCCCGGGATCGTCGACAAGATCGCAATGGCCGCCCAGCGCCTGCACGTCGGCGATTTTGCGTGGGGCGGTCGCCGCGGGCATGACGGCCGTGAATGGCAAACCAAGCAGGCGCGCGAACCACGCCTCCGAGATGGCCGTGCTGCCAGACGATGCATCCACCACCGGCTGTCCCGGGCTTAGGCGTCCGTTGCACAGCGCGTAGAGATAAAGGGACCGCGCCAGACGGTGTTTCAGGCTGCCGGTGGGATGGGCGGCCTCGTCCTTGAAGTAGAACTCGATGCCCGGGAAGCCGGGGAACTCCAGCCGCAGCAAATGGGTGTCGGCGGAACGCGCGGCTTCCTGGCGCAAACGCATCAGCGCCTCGCCGGTCCAGCTGCGCATGGTCGCGTTGTCACAGGCATGCGCGTTGGCAGCGGGGACTTCGCCGGGTCGAGACAGTGCCGGGCCGAAGTCGTTCACAGGATGGAATGCGTCGGGGCTCATGGGTTTTCACTCCCCAGCAATGCGCGGATCCGGCGGCCCAGGTGCGCCAGATGCAGGTCGATGTAGCTGATGCCATTCTCGTGGCCGATCAGATACGGGTTCATCAGTGTGTTGCGCAGGATCATTAGTTGGTCCTCGTCGGCGGCGTCGCCCCGTCGGCCATTGTCGCCGGATCCCGCCCCCACCGGGTGAGGATGCGCTCTCAACGATTGACGATGGCAGGATCAGCCGAGGAACGCATTCAAAAATCCCCACGGACTGTGCGCGCGGGCGATGGAATAGACCATCGCGAAGGTGAGCAATGCAGCGACGTAAAAACCTGCCTTGGCGAGGCGGGTGCGACCGCGTTTGATCGCAAAGACGCCCAGGACGATATAGACGACCAGCAGGAGCAGCTTCACCGTCAGCCAGCCGTTGGAAAATGTCGCGCCCGGCAGGATGGTCAACAGCATCAGGGCCGCCGTCAGCAGGGCGGTATCCACCGTGTAGCTGGTCCAGCGCACCGCCAGCCAGTGCGGCCAGCGCATCCCGGCCAGCACGCCGGCGCCCCGTAACGCAAAAATGAGCCCGCTGGTGAGCGCGAACGCGATGTGTAGGAACTTGATCTGCGGATAAAACTCGATCATGGATGTACCTGTGCAGTGGCGCGGCAGCGCGGTGCAAATTGGTGGAGCGGTGCAGCGACGCGGATAGCCGGTCAGCCGGGTCGGCCGTCGCTACGCGGCACCAGGAAGATGCGACCGATGTGCGCGATCCACGGCAGGAACGCGACCAGCCAGCCCAACCCGGCGATCGCCTGCCAGGCTCCGGAATCCGGCAATATCTCGGCGACGACGCGGATGACCGCGACCACCTGGATGGCAACGAAGGCGAACCATGCCACCGGGTACATTGCCAGGGGCCGACCGGCATGACCCTGGGACACCCGGGTCACCATCGCGATCAGGATGCTGCCGAAGAAGCCGATGAACAACGCATGCGCGGGTCCCCGTCCGAGCCAGTAGATGCCGGTCACGGCGTAGGTGAGGCTCTGCGCCGAATACAGCGCAAACGCCAGCGGCAGCCATGCCAGACCGATAAACAGCACGGAAAGCAGACCCGGCTTGCTGCCACGCGGAAACCAGCGCCACCACATCGTGGCGGTGATGGCCAGCAGCGGCAGGTCGACCAGCCACAGCCAGCCATAGACGTGGAACAGGTCCAGCAACAAGTGCCCCAGACACAGTGGCCATATGGCGGCCAGCAGCCACATGGGCCGCCACGGCTGGTAAGCGGGCATCACGCGGCTGGCGAAGAACGGGAACATGCGATGGGCGACGGTCAGGTAAACCGGCAGCAGCAAGCCGAAGCTGCCGATCTTCATGCTGGCAAACACCCAGAGGGGCGAAGCGCCGAGAACAAACGCACCCCAGGCCAGTACCCCCAGAAAACCCAGGCACAGGGCTGCGAAACACGAACGTGCATGCCAGGTGGTGCCGGTCTCACGCAGCAGCAGCGGGCCAAGCACCGACAGCCCGGCAAGATAGCCGGCCAGGGTCATAAGGACGCCGACGATAATGCCCGCTTGCCAGCCCAGAGCGCCGAGCAGGGTCGCTATCTGGCCGCCAAAGATGCCCAGTCCCACCGGCACGTAGCGCCAGCGGTCGATGTCCGGCAGGCCCAGCCACTTGGGAAACGTGGTCAACAGAAAGCCGAAGAAGAAGCTTGGGAAGACCTGATACTGCATGACGAAGGCATGCACCCAGCCCGTGTGCAGGGGTGCCTGCGGCACGCTCAGTTCGGGCCAGCGCGCACCGACCAGCCACGCGGCCCACCACGCCATTGCGATCAGCAGGTTCATCGAGCCGACGAAGAACATCATCCGGTGCGGGGCAGTCGCCAGCAGGCCCGGGGACAGGGGTGCGGCGGGGTGATCGGATCGTTTTTCCATGCGCGCCAGTGTGCCTCCTCTGCGCCTGGCCGTTATTGACCTGGATCACCCGGAACACGCGCACAAAAAAGGAGGCGGCCAATGCCGCCCCCTTCAGGGTGTTACGCGTCCTTTCGGGTCAGAGCGCCGACTCGGACTCCAGAGGACTGCGCGCAGGTTTCTCAACCCTGCGCGGACCAAGCCACAGCGAGATCACGAACAGCGCGATCATGAAGGCGCCCGCCGCGAAGATGGTGTCGCCCGGCACGCGCAGCCAGACCAGCACGTCGATGATCGGTCGGGTCATGAACTCGGCCGAGCGCGCATACCAGTAGCCCTGCTCGAGGTTCGCTTCCAACTGCAGCACACCCATTGGCAGCAGGGTCAAGGTCATCATCAGCATCAGGCCGATGTTGAGCGCCCAGAAACCGCTGCGCAGCAAGCCCTCGCGCCAGACCAGGTCCGGCTTTATCCCACGCAGGCAGTACAGCATCAGGCCAATGCCCAGCATGCCGTACACGCCAAACAGGGCCGTGTGGCCGTGAGCCGCCGTCAGATTGGTGCCCTGCATGTAGAACAGTGCCAGCGGAGTGTTGATCAGGAAGCCCAGCAGTCCGGCACCGATCAGGTTCCAGAAGCTGACCGCGAGGAAGAACATGATCGGCCACTTGTATTGCTGCATCCACGGGGTGGCACGGCTGCTCTTCCAGGTTTCATGGGCTTCCAGCCCGATCAGGGCGAGTGGCACCACCTCCAGCGCCGAGATACTGGCTCCCAGTGCGATCACCCCGGTGGTAACGCCGGCAAAGTACAGGTGATGGAACATGCCCAGCACGCCGCCGGCCATGAACACGATCGTCGCAAACAGGACGTTGATCGTCGCGAAGCGCCCGCGCACCAGGCCGAGCTTGACGAAGATGAAGCTGATCACCGCGACCGCAAACACCTCGAAGAACCCTTCGACCCACAAGTGAACGATCCAGAACTTCCAATAGGTGACGATGGAGATGTGGGTGTCTTCCTTCCACATCAGGCCGGCGGCGTACAGCAGGCCGATGGCGACGGTGGACAGGAACAGCAGGCCCGCGATCGAGGATGTTTCATTCCTGGACCGCATTGCCGGCCACAGGGCGCGACCGACGAGGGTGAGCCACAGCATCAGCCCGATGAACAGGTAGATCTGCCAGAACCGGCCGATGTCGACGTATTCCCAGCCCTGATGGCCAAACCAGAAATTGGGCAGATTACCCAGCTTCCCCATCACCGCCAACCACTGCCCGGCAAACGCGCCGACGACAATGATGATCAGGCTGACAAACAGGAAGTTGACGCCGAGTTTCTGATATTTGGGCTCATGCCCGGAGATCGCCGGTCCCAGGTACAGGCCGGTAGCCAGCCACGCGGTAGCGATCCAGAGGATTGCCAGTTGCGTGTGCCAGCTGCGGGTCACCGCATAGGGGAGGTAATCCGACAGCGCGAACCCGTACGCTTCCTGTCCTTCGATCTGGTAGTGCGCCGTCGTGGCGCCCATCAGTATCTGGAACAGAAACAGTGCCATGACCACCCAGAAATACTTGGCGGTCGCGCGCATCGACGGGGTCACCACGATGGCCCGCGCTGGATCCTGTGCCGGCGGTACCAGCGGCTTTTCCTTGCCGTGATAGACCGCGTAGTGCCATGAGAGCAGACCGATGCCGGCGATCATGAACAGGATCGAGAACATCGACCACATGAAGCTGCTGGCCGTGGGGACGTTGCCAATCAACGGCTCATGCGGGAAGTTGTTGGTGTACGACTTCACGTCACCGGGACGATTGGTGGCCGTTGCCCACGAAGCCCAGAAAAAGAAGCCGGTCATCAGACGGCGGTTGTTCTCGTCGGGTACCGGGTTCTCGCGGATCGCGTACGCCTCGCGCAGTTCGTGCGTGGCCGGATCGTTGGAGAACACGCTCATGTAATGCGCCGCGACCTGCGAGATCGCCTGTGCACGCTCGTCGCTGACGACGATGGAGCCCGATTCCGGATCGTAGGTGTTGGTGCGGATCTCCGGCTTGATCTCCGCGTGCAGCTTTGCCTGCTCGCTATCGTTCAATGCCTCGTAAGGCATCCCGAACTCGATGCGCGAACGCACATCGAGCATGGCCAGGATTTCCTTGTGCAGCCATTCGGCTGACCAGTCAGGCGCGATCAGCGCGCCGTGGCCCCAGATCGAGCCGCTCTGCTGGCCTCCCATCTCCTGCCACACCCGACGGCCGGCTTCGATGTCAGCCCGCGTGTAGAGGACCTGTCCGCTTTCGGTGACGACCTGTTCGGGCATCGGTGGTGCGGTCTGATAGAGATCCTTTCCTATCCACAGCATGATGCTGAAGCTGACGATGAGCAGGGCTCCCAGGCCCAGCCATAGTCGCCTCGTTACTTGGACACTCTTTGGTTCCATTGATGCTTCTCCCGGATGATGGGCGCCATCTTGGCCACTCACGGGCGCCTGCTCGTTGACCTGAGTCAAGCAGCCGTCGGCATGATTCGTTCCCCGCGTGCACGGTGACGCTCTGCCCATTCATACGCAATCGCCACGATCGGATCTTGCGGTCGCGGCAACACGGTAAGAGCGGGTAACTCAGTCGATCAGCGGTGCAGGATCGGGTCGGCCAGAGCGGCCAGCTGGTCGCGTTGAAGAAGCTCCACTTCACGCCGATCCACCAGCAGCAGGTCTTCCTTCTGGAAACGCCGCAGCACGCGGCTGACCGTCTCGGGGGCCAGGCGGAGGTAGTTGGCGATGTCGGTGCGTGCCATGGTCAGCTGGAAGCGGTCGGCGGAGAAGCCGCGCGCCGCCAGCCGTCGGGACAGCCCGATCAGGAATGCCGCCATGCGCTGGTCCGCCGACCAGTCGCCCGCCAGCAGGGCGGCGCGGCCGATGTCCCGGCTCAGCAGGCGGAACAGGTGACGCTGCAGCCCGGGCAACTTGGCCGCGAGTACGGCAATTTTGGGGAACGAGAAACGGCACAGCATCACCGTATCCAGCGCGACCGCGTTGCACGGGTAGGTCTCGCCGTCGATCGCGTCCAGGCCGATGACCTCGCCTGGCAGATGGAAGCCGAGTACGTGCTCCCGACCGTCGCGGTCGATCATGTAGGTCTTGACCGTACCCGCACGCACCGCCGCGATCGCCTCGAACGGGTCGCCTTCGCGGAAGATGTGCTCGCCGGCGTGGAACGGGCCGATGTGCTCCACCAGCACATGCAGGTCCATCAGCGAGCGCTTGTCCATCCCCTCCGCCAGACACGCCTGGGAGAACGCGCACGTCGAGCAGAACGACAGTGCGTCGCCGTCGTCCGACATCGTGCTGGCGTCGTTCCGGGGGAACGCGGTAGCCGTCACGCGCGTGTCCACGCCGCGCTCAGATGGCGCGGGAGAACCGGGGCGAGGCCGTGGGTTTGGTCAGGTAATGGTCGAAGCACATCGCTATGTTACGCAGCAATAGGCGCCCACGCGACGTGGCGACGATGCGCCCGGGTTCCAGCCGGACCAGACCATCGGCCACCAGCGGCTGCAGCTGCTCGATGGCATCGGCGAAGTAGTCGTGGAAGTCGATGAGATACCGCCGTTCCAGCGCGTCGATCGGAATCTCCCCCTGGCACATCAGGCGCTGGATGACGTCGGCGCGCAGCTGGTCGTCTTCGCTCAGGCGCATCCCGCGGAAGACCGGCAGCCGACCTTCGTCCAGAGCGATTTGCCAGCTGGGCAGGTCGCGCGGGTTCTGGCTGAAGCTGTCGCCGATGTGGCTGATCGCGCTGACCCCCAGACCGACCAGATCGGTATCGGAATGGGTCGTGTATCCCATGAAATTGCGATGCAGACCGCCACGGTCCTGCGCGGTGGCGAGGTCGTCGTCGGGTAGAGCGAAGTGGTCCATGCCGATATAGGAATAGCCGGCCGCGGTGAGCTTCTCGATCGCCAGTTGCAGCAGCCCCAGCTTGACCTCGGGGGAGGGCAGGTCCTCGGAGTTGATCTGGCCCTGAGCCTTGAACAGGTCAGGAAGATGCGCGTAGCTGTAGACCGCCAGCCGGTCCGGCCGCACGTCGATGACGGTGTCCAGCGTTTTCGCGAAGCCTTCCAGCGACTGTTTGGGCAGACCGTAGATCAGATCGACGTTGACCGATCGCATACCGCTCTCCCGGCACGCATCGATGATGGCGACCGTTTCCTCGACCGACTGGATACGGTTCACCGCGGCCTGCACCGCCGGGTCGAAGTCCTGCACACCCAGGCTGGCGCGATTGAAGCCGATGGCGGCCAGCGCCTTGACGTCGGCGGGCTTGACGAAGCGTGGATCCAGCTCGATTGACAGGTCGCGCTCGGCCGATTCGGAAAAATGGAAGTGGCTGCGCAGCGACTCCACCACCTCACCCAGTTGGGCCGGGGAGAGGAAGTTGGGGGTGCCGCCGCCGAAGTGCAGCTGGATCACCTCGCGGTCGCGATCGAACAGTGCCGCGGTCGCCGCGATTTCCCGGTACAGGCGTAACAGGTAGGTCTCACCGCGAGCCAGGTCGCGCGTGATGATCCGGTTGCAGCCGCAGTAGAAGCACGGACTCATGCAGAAGGGCACGTGCACGTACAGCGACAGCCGGCGGGGAATCGGATCGCCATTGCTGGCCATCACCGCCTCGCGCAGCGCTTCCTCGCCGAAGTCGGCGGAGAATTGCGGCGCCGTGGGGTACGAGGTGTACCGCGGACCGGGCCGGTCGTAGCGTTTCAGCAACGACGCGTCGAATTGGAGGGGGCTGGACATGTCGGTCAGGCTATCCAGCACCGGTGGGCGGTGCCTTGATCGGGATCAAATGGATGTGTGCAAATGATCGCGACGTTCCGCGGCCGTCGCGATCATGCGAAGCCCCCGGACCGGTGTCCAACCCCCGTCGCACAGCCGGCCTCAAACCGCTACAGTACGGCGATGATTTCCAGGGCGCACCCGCATTTCCGCAATGCCGACACCGGTTGGCGATGGTGGCTTGCTGCCGTCGTTCCCACCCCGTCGCATCCTGAGGAAATGCTGCATGTCCGCACCCGATACCCCGCAATACGAGCAGTACCAGAAGCACGTCGCTGACGGCCACACCCGCATCCCGGTGGTGCGCGAGGTGTTGTCGGATCTGGATACGCCGCTTTCGGTCTACCTCAAACTCGCTGACGGCCCGCACACCTACCTGTTCGAGTCGGTGGAAGGTGGCGAGCGGTTCGGCCGCTATTCGATCATCGGCCTGCCGGCGCGCCGGGTCTACGCGTTCGCCGGCAACACCCTGTATGTCACCGAGCACGGTGAACTGGTCGAGGCGCGCGATGTCGCCGACCCGTTCACCGAGGTGGAGCTGTTGCGGTCGCAGTATTCGGTGCCACGCATCGAGGGTCTGCCCGGATTCACTGGCGGCCTGGTCGGCTGGTTCGGTTTCGAGTGCATCCAGTACATCGAACCGCGGTTTTCCGGCCCCGGCCTGGATGGCCAGACCAAGCCCGATGAGTTGGGTACCCCCGACATCCTGCTGATGCTCAGCGAGGAGGTTGCCGTGTTCGACAACCTCAAGGGCCGGCTGTATCTGATTGTGCACGCCGATCCGGATGAACCCCAGGCTTGGGCGCGGGCCAACCGGCGCCTGGACCAGCTGGTGCACAGGCTGCGCACCAGCGGCACCACCTATCCCGAGACGCTTGCCCCCAATGGACTGGAAGAGTCCGACTTCGTTTCCGGCTTCACCCGCGACGGTTTCATCAAGGCGGTGGAGAAGTCCCAGGAGTACATCCGCGACGGCGACATCTTCCAGGTCGTGCTGAGCCAGCGCCTGAGCATCCCGTTCAAGGCCCGGCCGGTGGATGTCTACCGGGCCCTGCGGGCACTCAATCCCTCGCCGTACATGTACTTTCTCGATGTGGGCGACATGCAGGTGGTCGGCTCGTCGCCGGAGATCCTGGTGCGCCTGCAGTTCGACGAAGCCGGGCAGGGGATGGTGACGGTGCGTCCGATCGCCGGCACCCGCCCGCGCGGTGCCACCCCGGCCGAGGACGAGGCGCTGGAGGCCGAGCTGCTGGCCGACCCCAAGGAGCGCGCCGAGCACCTGATGCTGATCGACCTGGGCCGCAACGACGTTGGCCGGGTCAGCCAGCCCGGTACGGTCGAGGTGGGCGAGCAGTTCGTGATCGAACGCTACAGCCACGTCATGCATAT
>RCMY010003011.1_pt1 | contig 15071 bp, 12 predicted proteins | sample 2041341 | NCBI WGS metagenome assembly RCMY01 (sample SAMN09708234, study PRJNA481090) | Marine sediment metagenome, whole genome shotgun sequencing project.
TAAAGGCAGGAAGTATCTGGATTGTACGTGAAGATACAACTGTCGGTTGTCCAAACATATCATAAGAAAATATTTTACTATATGTGAATGAAAAGACAAATATTAAAGCAATTTTTCCCCAGAATATTTTTTTCATAACGAATACCGTCCTTATGCTTCTAGTATAGCATTAGTTTATTTTGGAAAATAGATTTTTCTATCCAAAATAAGGAACGTTTTTCATAAATTGACAGAGATTATCAAGATAGACGTCATCTCTTATTCTGAAGGAATCAAACTTACTCTTCCAACAATACCACTTTCTAAACGAACCTTTATGCCGTGTGGATGATATGAAGAATTGGTAAGGATAGAAGCAACAACTCCTTCTGTTTCTTTACCAGTACGTTGGTCTTGTTTCTGAACGACGAAGACTCTTAATCCAGCATGTATATTATTTCTTTGTTTTGGATCCATGACGTTTACGATTCCTTCCGTTTGTATTCCTTTGTGTCTTTGAAAATGTTCTTTCTCCACGCTTACTTGATTCTTCTTTACCTGCTCTACTTCTTTTATCACTGCTTCTTTTCGCTTTATTTGGTCGAGACCCTTTAGCTTTACTTACTTCTTGAGATTTACTTGGTCTTGAATCATTACGTTTACGAGCTTGTTTCTTTTTCTTCTCTGTTTTATCTTCGAGAGGATATCGTTCATTTTCAACAACAGTAAGCTTCATTTTGATTAGCTTTTCAATGTCTTTGAGCAAATGTATTTCTTGGTAATTCACATAGGAAATAGCACGACCAGTATTCCCTGCTCTACCCGTTCTTCCAATACGGTGAACATAGGTTTCGGGTACTTCTGGCATATCAAAGTTAATAACATATGGGAGTTCACTAATATCGATACCTCTTGAAGCTATATCTGTAGCGACAAGAATTTGTGTACGATACTCTTTGAAGTTTTCCAATGCTTTTTGACGTGCCATCTGTGACTTATCACCATGAATTGCGACAGCATCAATCTTACGCTTCTTCAATTCTCTAACAACACGATCTGCACCACGCTTAGTTCTAGTGAAGACCAACACAGGTTCACCATTCGTCATTTCAATGAAATCAGCGAATAGGTTTACTTTATTAACTTGGTCAACGTATTGTACAAACTGTTCAACTGTATCTACAGTTGATGAAACTGGATCTACTGATACTTGAACTGGATTAACTAATAGTTCATCAACAATCTCTTCAATTTCTTTAGGCATCGTAGCTGAGAACAGTAGAGTTTGTTTCTTCTTAGGTAAATACTTTACGATACGTTTAATATCGTGGATGAAGCCCATATCCAACATTCTATCCGCTTCATCAAGAATAAATATTTCAACATCGGATAACTTTACATGACCTTGGTTCATTAGATCAATTAAACGACCTGGTGTTGCAACTAAAACATCAATACCACTTCTCAGTGCATTGACTTGTTTTCCTTGGCTTGTTCCCCCAAAGATTACTGTTGATTGCAATGGCAGGTAATGACCATAGTTCTCAAAGCTTTCATAAACTTGAGTTCCAAGCTCTCTTGTTGGTGTTAATACTAAAGCACGAATCTTGCGATTACGCCCATTTTGAATATTCTTTGCAAGTGTTTGAAGTGTAGGCACAGCAAAAGCTGCAGTCTTACCTGTACCAGTTTGTGCTAACCCAAGAACATCTCTGCCCTCTAAGGTAACAGGAATTGTCTGTTCTTGAATGGGAGTCGGACTCTCATAACCTTCATCTTCTAGAGCTCTTAAAATTGGCTCAATTATTTCTAAATCTGTAAATTTCATAGTTTTCTACCGTTTCTAATTGTGATACTTTCTTATTTTTAACAAAAGAAAAGAGTGCATCACACTCTTTTTCATAAATTTCAAATGAAATAGAACAATGTCTCAATACAGTTATAATACGTGTTTTGGACATAAATGTCACGTGATATTACCGTTGAGAGCATAATAAACAACCAAATATCTCTTTTGATTAAGCCTGCAAATAACTCAACTTTTTTGTTAGCCAACTCAAGAAAGAAAGTAATCATCAATTTCTTCTTCGTTTTTTAGAATTTCTAATTTAGGGACCCCTACTGTTCCCGCTAAACATACTGACGAAATGAATCTAAGTCGAACATTAACATTTATGTCAAACGAATATTGCTGCAGTTCTCCAAGCTCATTATATTGGATTAATAGTTCCTGAAGTATCATCTGGTATTTATCCTCTAACTCATTAACATAATAATTAAGTTCTTCCTGATAGCGATTTATTGCTTCTATCTCGCGCTTATTTAGAACACCTTTCCCTAGACTCAATGCACTTATTACTACGATTGATCCCACCAAAGCTCCAACAACTGGAACCGGAATGATGGACTGTCCAATAGCGGCACCAATAGCCGAACCTGTAGCATCAATTGCGTTTAGTGTCACTAAATCTATGAATTCATCCGTATCTATGTCACCTTTCCTATATTTTACTACGGCTTGGCTAATCCCAAAAGTCCCAGAAGTAATTGCTCCTGCGCTAGGGGCAGCAAGCTGACAAGCATTCGTTAATCCGTAGATCGAATACCCAGATAGTCCACCCCTAATCCCACCTTCAACAGCCGTGACTCCGCATTCTTTCCAATCTTCTACTTCAAAATTCCAGACATCTTTACCCTCTTTACGCTTTTGGTACACAAATATCCCTAGATTCATTCCACCTTGAAATATAGCGCCTACACTAGCTACTCTTGATGCCTCTGAAAAACTAGGTTTCGCCACTTGTCGAGCATCAAGCCTATCAATATCCGAATTGTTTCTTATATCAGATTTTAGTTGGGAAGTTTGCTTGTTGACGCTCTTTACTTCATCTGAAATGGTTTTATTGATTGATTCTTTTTTAACTTCGTCATAACTTAGGACAGATGGTTTCAACCATTTTTCATAGGATTCACCACGAAGAATACTTTGTTCTTCAATTACACTTTTTATATTATTAATTTTAGAAATAGATAATACGTTATTATTCAGCTTAACCGATTTTGCCCCATTCATAATTTCCTCAATGACTTCATAATGATCTTTAGGAAACATCATGCTCATTTTTCCATATTTTGACGATTGCTTGATTTCTTCAATAATGTTCTCGTAAAACTTCATTTGAACTTCTTCTCCATAAAGAATAATATCCGCTGGTCCGTTATCGTTTAGTAATTCTACACTTCTCCGTAGTCCCTCATAAACTTCTCTTGAATTTCTTATACCCGTTTCAGCAATCTCTGAAATAAAACCATGTATTCCAGTTTCTCCGCCTCGATTAGTACTAATAAGATTAGCAATCTCAGTTTTCGCCCAATCTAAATTAGATAACGAATTTGCTGATTTAATTGCTAATTCTGATAGCTCACTAGTTTCTTTTGTAAGAATAGATTCTAGTGCATTCATTAGTTCACATAAACGAATATTATTTATATAGTCTACATATGAAGCAATTCCTTGTTCAACATTATGAACAGTTTGATCAGTAATCATTCAATTTCAACTCCTTGTTAATTAGTTGAGCCAAAGTTAAGGTTGAATTTACAAGCAATCCAACACTCATCTTTTCATCCTTGGAAAATTGATTATAGTCATTTCCTTCTAAAGATTTTTCTACTTTAGATACACCAATAACTTGAGCATTGGTAATTTCTACTAAAGCAGATACTTCCGAGTTCATATTGTTAAATTTTCTGATTACTTCTTCAAGGTTTTCTCTTTCAGAAATTAACCTATTCGCAGTTTTTTTATTTTTTTGACTAGCGAATAAACCCGAACCAACCGTTCCCGCTAACATAACACCTGCAAATGTCCATCCCACTGATCCTGCAAGTGCCAGAAAGGCACTCCCTGTCGTCATTCCACCGCCACCAACTGCTAATGCTCCACCACCAATCCATGCAAGCGCCGCATTAGTAGCTGCAGCTCCAGATAAAGTAGAGATAGCAGTCCCAGTTGATGCAACACCAAAGGTTGTCGCTATTCCCATAGCAGCTGCTGGACCCATTGTTGCTACGGCAACTCCAAGTGCGCTTAAAGTAGCCCCAGTCCCTGAACCTCCAGCTGCAATTTTGGCTTCCACTTCTGCTTTTTCAATTTCTTGTTGTTTAGTTTTAAAGTTCTCAACCTCTACATCAATCTTGAAAAGTGTAATATTAAATTCTTTTGGAGTATTTGCTAACTGATTAATTCTATCTTCGACAACTTTCACTAGCCTTAATGCTTTTTCGCGTTGTTTGTATAAGACATTTGTATTTTCTCCTAAATTCTCAGCTGCAATTTCATATCGTTCAACCGCTGAATTGTAATTTTCTATTGCAGTTCTTCTTAACTTTGCATTAAACATTTTATTGCCTCCTCATGAATTTTCAGAATCAAAATAAGAAACTATCTTTCAACAAACAGGTTTTATGCACATAACCTCTATCTATAAATTTTATTAATAACTACTATACTTGATATAGTTTGTTATTGCTACATTATTCGATTAGATTAAATTAATTGTTTTTGGTTCTATATACTTTGAAAATCACCCAATATTAGACATCTCTTTGCGCTTGATACGCAATTAGACTCGATGTTATCTGATGACGTGGGTGCATAATATAATTTTTTAAATGAGAATTGTTTTTGGAAATATCAAATACTGCTTTATGTCCTTCTTTTAGTATTTCGAATGATAAATTTTTAGCTTCTGGATCTTTCTTTACCTTTTCAGTACTATCAAAGCCTTCAGTTATCCTGGTTATATCTGATTCATCTACTAGTATTGGAAACTCAAGTAGTTGTACAAATTTGTTTAAACAATTAAGTGCATCAACAATGTCACTTATTGTAGAACTTGTAGATTTAGATACTTTTGTAATTTTCGAATTTAAGATCCTTGCTTTACTTATTGAATTGGTATCAAATGCATCCTCAATATCTACCTTAACATCATTAAATGATACTCTGCCTTTAAAACTTAGCTTCAAATCCATAACATAGCGCGCCATTTTATCAATCATCCAATACCACAAGGAAACATCATCAATTGTTGTGGTATTTCTGATTGATTCTCTAAATAGCACTATGTCATCTTTTGCTAATATTTCAATAGGAACATTAGTACAACTACTCGAATTTAACTCTAGTAAATCTGTTTTTAAAGAAATGGTCTGATTCTGAAATACATTGGACAACATGAATAGCAAGTAATTAATATTATGAGTAAGTACGATAATATTGGTATATTTAGATGATGTTTCTTTAGAAATTAGATATGTTTTTAATTTTTGATAACTAACAATATCCAGAGATATCATTGGGTCATCAAGAACTACAAAGTCATATTTTTCTTCTTTTGATATGATATCAGCAAAGAATATTGCCAATGCTAATTTATGCCTTTGACCTTCACTATAAATTCTAATCTTACCTTTCCTAACTGGAGTTAACGACAATTTTGGTATTGAGCCTTTTCTTGTTTCTGAGACTATTTCAATTTCTTTTCCAAATCCTAATTCATTGGCGACTTTCTGAATTACTTCCTCTGTTTGCTCTGCATATTTTGCACTCTCTTCATTAGCTCTTACCTCAAAATCATTTTTCTTCTTTTCTAGATATTCTGAATAAACTACTGGAAACATTAGGTCTTCAAACATTTCATTCACTATGTAGTTGATAATGTCTAAATATATTTCATCAACCTTCTTTGCTGTTTTATCAACCCTTATATTAATCTCAATCTTATTATAAGGTTCATTATTGCTTATACGTTGTTTCAAAATTTTCAGGATACAACCAAATTGCTTTGATGTCTCAACAATAAGCGGGATAAGCCCTTCATAATAATCCGCTTTAGATATTATCTTATTTTCCAATGTATTAGATACTCGCTCAATATACTCCAATAGTTCTTTTTTATATTCCAATGATTCATCTTTTAGTACATCGGCCCACTGGTTTATTGCCAATGATACGTCATCAGCGCCACAGAAAATGCATTTAGTAATATCGGAATGTAACAATACACCTCTTGATATCCACTCCTTAACTTTCTCTATATCACCCTTATCCTTAAATACAGATTCAGCCATATTAATTTTTTTTAGCATTGAGTTATTTTTTTCAATTAATTCATTTAACGTATTTATTAGCGTACCTTCAAAAAATATGCAATTTAAAATTGGATCAGTTTTTATAGATTCATTGATTCTTATTAGTTCTTGATTAGAGGTATATTGATTTACATTTATGATTAAATTATCCTCATTTTGAATTGTCGTATCTAATTTCTCTTTGTACTTAAATAAGTTTCTATTTTCAGCAATACTTTTAGTATAGTCAAATAATGCTTCTGAAAAATCAATTGCTTTTGACACATCAGAAAAATCAACATTGGAGTTTATCTTGTACGCACCTATTCTATTCTCAAATTCTTTTATTTTTTGCTTCTTGATTTCTCCAACTTCTTTACCTATATCCTTTACTTCAATCATGAGTTGGGCTAGTCTAACTGCTTCTTCGCTTACAAAAAGGTTAGAGAAATTCTCTTTGTTAGATGCATCTGATCTCGCACCATCTGAGTCTACTATGTACACATTTCTACTAATAAAATCTGTGTTAAACACTTTTGAATTATTGATTTTATTAGAAAAATCACGTGAAAAGGTGGTTTTTCCTGAACCATTACCCCCATAAATATACGTTATTTCCTTTGTAATTGGTACATTAATTTCTTTGTTTGTATCCAAGTTAGTAAATGTGAAATCCTTCATAAATCCTCCTCGTCCTAGAATTCCCTGTTATAAATAAAACATCACTTACAAAATAAATACTAATCACTAAGAATCTCATTTTACATCAATAAAGTCACAACAGTCTCAACATGTATTGAGCGATCAGTGTAGTTGAAGTATATTCATTCTAATTTCTTGTCGGCTTGCTATTATATTTTTTGTGATTTCTTAAATAATACTAACTAGAGACCTGTAAGTCTTTTCTCATGTGTCAAACTATACTAACTTTAATGACATGATATCCTTAGAGTGACAAATTTCACATTCTTGGATATCTTTTATACCTGGGTCAACCCAATTTTGCAGGCAATTATTACAAAAAAACATATCGTTACTCATCGCATGTCTTGCTTTTTTATACAAATTAGAATGATAATTGTCACTAAAATTTGATTCAACCATTGCTATATCAGGATATGTTAAAACAGACGTTTTTACCTTTAGAAATCCACCTTCTTGAATGGATTCAATGTAGTCATACTCAGGATACATAAATAGGATATATCTTCTTTCTCTTTCATAACTCCATTTTTTGTCTTTAAACGAAAGAATCCAATATTGGATAATTGATTCAAAAAAATCTCTTTTTATAGAATCATCAACATCAAACAAATCAATAACCTCTTCTAAATAGTTTATTTCTTTCATAAATTCATCTCTGTCATATAAAATATCAAAAGAAACAACTTGAGTAAAAAAAGGAGTCGTATTACGCAAATAGATAGGAGCAATCAAATCACCAATATTATCCGTTTTAAACCCAATTACATTATTTCCATATTTTTTTCTCATTTCATCAGTTGGCAATTGCTTACAAAATGAAGAAACATAATATGTTCTTACTAAACTTAGATCAACGCTTTTTGACCAATCTTTTTTAAGCCACGCCTTTCTTGAAAATATCTCAATCATTGATTTAATTTCTCTTTTGTCATTTAAATTATTGATTTCATTCATCCACATTTGATTGTTAATAAGTGTAGATTTAATTGCGTCATTACCTAAACATTTATAAACATAGCCTTCCTTATAATCGTATCTAGATTTCAAAATCCAGTTTGCTATCATCATGTTTAAAACACCTCGGTGAGGTCTCTCAAATGGATTTATCTTTGCTTTACTTAGCATTTTCGCTTGTAATTTCATTAGTTTCATTAATTCATCGCGACTGAATTTAAACATTGACATAGTTTCAAAAGAATTTGTCTCACTTAAATCAAGTAAGAGTTGTGTGAAACAATACTGAACATCTGAAAATAATTCATCATTGTGCTGAAATCGATCAACATAATAATATAATGACTCCGCGAAAGTTTTATCTTTGTCAGTTCTGCAATAGAAATATATAATAAAGAATAGTTTTAGAGAAGGGGTTAAACCTGAAATAGCAGGATCACCAACAATATCTTCTTCCGTCCTGAAACCAAATATGAGCGTGGAACGAGATTGATAAACAAGTAACGCAACATGTCGATACAAATAGCTTTTTAATGCTCTAAATTGCATCATTAAGGACATCAAGTAAATAGAATTTATTATCGATATTTCGTATTCAGTAATTCTTAGTAAACCATTAGAGTTGTGTTCATTTAGATCATTTTGGTTTACAAGGTTTACAAGCACTTTTCTGTTTTCGAATGTTGGTTCGCTTATAAATTCATTAGCCCCTTCCAAGATTCTTTCAATTGATACTTCTCTATTATTTTGAGGCCAATCTAAGGGTCTTTCAACCTTCACAAATTCCATAATTACTTCCCCCTTCTATGAGATTTATCCATAGCAATTGATTTTATAACTGTGACTACTAGTAAATAAATTCGTATAGCGAAACCGAAGCATCTATTAACAACTAAGAAATCATGTGGTCTCTATGTTCAGAAAATACCTAATTATGCTTCAATTAACAATAATAATTTAGCTATATCCGCTATATTCTATACTCTTACATTATTTTCCATATGTTATTTATACATCGAAACTCTTTCACGAATTTCTGTCCTATTAGTAAGGTGTTCGTTTTAGTAAAACCACCGTCTCCACGTGTGTCGTCTGTGGAAACATATCTACTGGTTGAACTAATTCAACCGTATACCCACACTCTTGATATATCTTTAAGTCTCGTGCAAGTGTTGCTGGATTACAGCTCACATACACAATTCTTTTTGGACTTGTTTTAAGTGATGCCTCAATAAACTTAGGGTCAAGTCCCTTACGGGGTGGATCAACCACAATCACATCAATCTCAATTCCATCACTTACCCAGCTTGTCATCACATCTTCTGCTTTACCAGCAACGAATTCTACGTTACTAATGTTATTGATGTTTGCATTATCTTTCGCCATTTCGATAGCTTGAGGAACTACTTCTACTGCATAAACACGTTTCGCTTTGTCTGCAAGATTCAGTGAGATAGTTCCTATACCACAGTAAGCATCAATCACATTATCATCTGCTGTAATATCCGCAAATTCTAAAGCCTTTTGATACAGTACTTCTGTCTGAAGTGCATTCACTTGATAGAACGATTGTGAAGAAATCTTGTAACGTTTACCAAGTAACTCATCCTCATACCAATCATTACCATAGAGAACATTCACAGTTCGTCCCATGATGACGTTAGTTCGTTCTGTATTAATGTTTTGAACAACACTTACAATCTCAGGGTACTGTGATACTAAGTCTTCCACAATACTCTCAGAGTGTTTTAAATTCTCTGTACGTGTTACAAGAATCACCATAATTTCGTGAGTATAGTGTCCTCGTCGTACGATAATATGGCGTATATCGCCTTTATGCTTATCTTCATCATACGCTTTAATTTTGTACTTTCTTAGGATATCCCTTACTGCTAGAATTACTTCATCAATGATAGGATCTTGAATGTGGTAATTTTCTATCGGAACTAAATCATGAGTTCCACGTTTAAAGAATCCTGTTTCGAGTTGACCATGGATCTCTCTCATAGGAATTTGTGCTTTATTACGATATGACCAGGGATTCTCCGCCCCTAGTGTAGGCAATACCTCAATATCAGTCATGTCGATTTCTCGAGCTAAAGTATCTCTTACTATTTTTTGTTTGTATTCAAGTTGTGCTTCATATTTTATATGTTGCAGGGGCATGGTGCCGACACGTGTTCCCAAGGTATCAGTAACCTCTACACGGTCTTCTGATGTCTCTATCCACTTCATAATGCGTCCAAACGCAAATCTCTTAAGTACCTTCGTAATTCTAACAACTACTTTTTCTCCCGGTATCGCATTCTCAATAAAGATGGGAAAGGAATCTACCTTCGCTACACCAAAACCCTCGTGGGTAATATCGAGGATTTCTGTTTCAAATTCTTCATTCTTTTTAAGTGTTATACTCATAGCGTATTTCCTTTCATACGATCCAGTGTCATTTTTATTGCTCCTGCAATAGTAGCACGATTATGACGGGGTTGACCAAAGTGATGCCCTACCTCTGACAGTGTTACTTTAAATTCTTGATCAAACAATTCTCGTTCAATATTTAGCTTTGTTAAGGATACTTCTAAAGATTCGCCATAGACATACTGGTACTCCCTTAAACCTTGAACATACCAAAGGGATTCATCCTCACTAAGTTTGTAAGCACGTAGCCAATCCCAAACAATTTCAACATTATCTAAATTGGGATTATCTATATGGCAATGTTTGCACAACAACACAAAGTTCTCAGGTGAATCCAAACCGTTTTTAGAAGCTGGTACGATATGAGCTCTATCTAAACGTTTTTTAATACCACAACGCCAACAGTGACTTGTAGCATGCTTGAAAGACACACTGGTTTCATGATTATCAATGCGATCTTTCCAATATTCTGCGATTTCTTTCTTGGTTGTTTTGATACGTTTTTGTGTCATAATGCCTACTTTCTATGGGTATTATACCATGTTTAATGCAGTTACTTTGAAGTATTCCTTTGCATTTACTATAATTAAACTAAGGAGATGTGATACCATGAAAGTTACATTTAAAGGAGATCCAAGAGAGTTAGAAGGAGTTCAGCCACAAGTTGGTGAGAAACTTCCACATTTTGAGTTGAAGAATCTCGACAATGTCGTTATCAACAACGATAGTCTTAAAGGATCCAAAGCAATTATTTCAATATTTCCAGACATTAATACACGCGTGTGTGATTTACAAACACGTCATTTCTTCCAAGTAGCAGGACAAATTCCTGATGTGAAGATTCTAAATGTTTCAAATAACACACAAGACCAACTCCGTGATTGGTGTGCAACAGCGGGTGTTGATGCAGAGATGTTAAGTGATACTGGATTATCATTTGCGAAAGCATTTGGATTATATATTCCAGAAATGAATATTCTAGCTCGTTCTATCTTTGTAGTTGATGAAGAAGGAACAATTATTCACTCAGAAATAGTTCCTGAAATTGCTCAGGAACCAGATTACCAAAAAGCTTTAGACGCAGCTAAATAAGACGTAAAAAAATCGCCAAATCGGCGATTTCTTTTTTTATTTCAAGGTTACGTCTACTTCAAGCACTTCTCCACTACGATTAATTGTTAGTTTAACCGTATCGCCAATACTATGGCTGTAGAGTTGACGTCTAAAGTCTCTAAAGGTTGAAAGTTCAACATCACCAAATTTCGTGATAACATCACCTGCTTTAATTCCTGCCTTACTTGCTGGACCTTCTGAAGTTACTTCGGATACAAGGACACCTTGAGTTACTTCTTTATCAATATTATAAACTCTTAAGTAATATGGATTCACATCACTCAATGCTACAGCTGATATTCCAATTACTGGATATTCAACTTTACCATACTCTTCTAATTGATTTACAATAGGAACAACTTCAGTAATAGGAATCGCAAATCCCATTCCTTCAACATCGCTGTTACTTAGTTTCATGGAGTTGATACCAATGAGTTCACCTGCCATATTTACAAGTGCACCACCACTGTTACCAGGGCTGATTGCTGCATCTGTTTGAAGTACAACCATATCCCAATCATAAGTACCATTACCATCTAAATCAACTGGAACTGTACGATCCTTACCAGAAACGATACCAAAAGTTACAGAGTTTGCGAATTCAATGCCCATTGGACTACCAACCGCAATCACAAATTCTCCTACCTTAGCTAGCGATGAATCTCCAAGATCAAAGGGATCTACTTCTAGTTCTGCATCAATTTCAATAAGTGCTAAGTCTGAGAATTGATCAGAACCCAGTACTTTTCCATCGACTTCTTCTCCACTTGCGAAGCGAATTTTAATAGATTGGGCACCATCTACAACGTGATGATTTGAAATAATTAGGATCTTACCATCTTTCTTCTTGTAAACGACCCCTGAGCCACTGCTAGTGCTTGAATTTGAACGATGATTAATAACACTGACTACTTTATCCCTAACTTTTTCCGCCACTTGAGTGACGTCTGTGTCCATCTCAGACACAACCTTATTTACTGTGACCTCATTATTGCTTCCACTTACTGGTTGAACTCTACTGTTATTTAATTCATATACTTGCCATGTGAGTACACCACTCCAAACAAGCAATGCGACGAGAATGACAATAACGACACTACGAGATTGCTTTTTCATACATACCTCCCATTACCTTCTATACTTATATTATACGTATTTATTTGACACAAAGATGTCTAAGCTGTGAACATTATGTGAACAAAAGACTGATAGATTAACTATCAGCCGGTTTATTCACTCCGATGGAGATTATTTTACTTACTTTATTAGCTGCCGCTTCAAATTCTATGACACTACCTTCTTTAATGAAAGCAAGGCGTTCATCAAGAACTAAGCTCGCATTGTAGATGACATCACCATGATCAAGGACAAAGAGATAGCTTGTATTGCCATCCATTATTACTTGACGAATATCAGTAATGGTTCCTTTCACAGTTTCTACATCATCTGGAACAAGTGTTGATTGTGAACCCATCACATTTAAGTATGCTTTCTCTGCGAGAGTTTGATTATCTCCAACTGCAGATTTTGTGTAGTCTTGATAATTTACATATCCGAGACCTCGGACAACACCTGAGTTATCTTTTAGAGACATCACATATGTAGGATAGCCACCGATATTTTGAAGTGATGGTGTAGTCGGTGTATAGGATTTTTCTTGAATAGTACCTACGACGGTATTTTGAGCTGTCGTTAAGGATACCCCTGCAAGGTTAAGTTCCATTGCTTCACCAGTTCGCTTATTCATAAAGAGTAAACCAGTGGTGGACGTTGAATCTAACTTGATTGGACGAATCCCAGTGAATACGTAGATTTCATCATCAATGGATACGTAGTTATAATCCCCTTCACTACTATCAACAGACATGACTCCTTTTTGTTGGAATACTGAGTTCCAGTAACCACCTTTTAATGAGTAATAATCACTAGCTTGACGTAGTAACATATCTGTAGGATATACAGAATCCACCCATTCTGGAATCTCTTCAAGTGGATAACGTTCAGTTTCTCCCGTAACAGCATCAACGACGATTAAGCCACTCATATCTTTAGCACCCCAGATACCTACACGTTTCGTGATGGCTTGAACAATCCAGTATGGATGTCCTTGATCATCGATTTCAAAGTACCAGTCGTCAAGGTATGAGAACTTGTGTTTCATAGCAACATGACGGTGCAAGTCATAAAGAAGAGGTGCATCAGGATAATATTTCATCGGTTCATCTAAGGTAATAATCTCAGCTTTCGCGTTAAGATTACCTTCACCTGTTTGAACAATTGTATAGTATGGAACACCATCCCCAAAGTTTAAATACTTCTTAATAGTGTCTGTATATTGGAATGGCGCAACACGAACCATTTTCCCTTGATAATTAATTTGCGAGAACTCCGCAACATCAAGCTCAAAGCGTGCTGACAACTCATCAAGCTCACCGATTTTCTTCTCAGCAGCAAGAATTGCGGATTCTTTATCAACATACGACATTTCTACAAGATGATCACTGCTGTATAAATCAGAGAACTCTATCTGTTTTACATCACCAATAACACTTGCATAAGATTTTGCGTTAATGATACGTGATGACATCACACCACCCACAACAAAAATCACAAGTAAAGTAGTAGCAGTAATCCCAAAGATACCAAAGAAGGTCTTATAATTATTTTTATCTAAAAACAAAATCCCTGCAATCACTAATACATAGACTGCAAGATAAAGCATTGAACCAAAGTTCATAAAGTGATATGTATTACCCATCACAATATCAAAAATTAAAAATATAATAACTACCAATGCAATTAAAGATATCTTTATTTTGTTTGCAGTTAATTTCATTTTATCATCTCCCTAATGATAGTATTGTACCATATTTGTAATACATGAAAAATTAAATTTTATTGACTGGTTCTTCGCTATTTGCGATATGTTTAAGATTTCTTAAGACTAAATTTTGTTGATTTGATTTCAAATGATCTGAGTAGTATGAGTTGTGTGGTGTAACGATTGCCTTAGGGTGGAACCAAATTGGATGGTCCTCAGGAAGTGGTTCTTCCTCAAACACATCAAAAATTACCTGACTGAGATGCGTATCAAGATTTTTTAAGACAGCATCCATATCAACACAAGCACCACGTCCAACATTCATGAGAATGGCATCTTTTTTCATTAACTGTATTTCTTTATCGCTGATCGTATGATACGTTGCCTCATTTTGTGGAAGCGCCATAATCACGATGTCTGCTTCTTTCAATATTTCATGACGATTGGATAAGGAGTAACATTTCTTAAATCCTTCAATATCACGACCGTTAGAATTAATACCGTATAATGTGCAATTAAAGGGTTCAAGGACCCTAACAATATGTTCGGAAATATTACCTGTTCCCATTATCACGATTGTTTTTCCTACTAATGACTTGAGAGACGTTGAACGATCCCAAAGCCCTTTTTCTTGATTCTTTGCAAATTGTGGAAAGCCTCGATAAACCATTAGGATTGCCCCTAAGCAATACTCAGAGATGGCCTGACTTGTGAGGCCACTACCATTAGAAATAACAATCCCTTTTTCTTTCATTCCCTTAACATCGATATGTTCAAATCCAGCAGAGAGAAGTTGTAGAAATTCTAGGTTCTTTGGCAGCTCTTTCGGTGGATTTCCAATCCATACTGATACATCTTCAATTGTATTCGCTGTTTCTTTATCATATTCAATAAACTCAAATTTTGAAAAATCTTTGAGCATTTCTTCTGTTAATTCCAGTGACTT
>RCMY010003012.1_pt1 | contig 15070 bp, 12 predicted proteins | sample 2041341 | NCBI WGS metagenome assembly RCMY01 (sample SAMN09708234, study PRJNA481090) | Marine sediment metagenome, whole genome shotgun sequencing project.
TGATGCAGCAGCGGCGACCCTTGATACCAATCCATGTTCTTGCTTCGGTCGACGACGTTGTCGCCCTTGAGAGCGGAGACCGGGATGAAGGCCAGATCGGAAATGTCGAGGCGGGTGGCGAAGTCCTTGAACTCCTCCTTGACCTCGTTGAACCGCTCTTCGGAGTAGTCGACAAGATCCATCTTGTTGACGCACAGCACGAGATGGGGGATGCGCAGCAGCGAGGCGATGAACGCGTGGCGCCGAGATTGTTCGACAACACCATTTCGGGCATCGAGCAACACGAGGGCAACGTCGGCGGTGGACGCCCCGGTGACCATGTTTCGGGTGTACTGGGTGTGACCGGGGGTGTCGGCGATGATGAACTTGCGGCGCGGCGTCGAGAAGTAGCGGTAGGCCACGTCGATCGTGATGCCCTGCTCCCGCTCGGCCCGCAAGCCGTCGGTGAGGAGCGCGAGGTCGGTGCCCTCGTTGCCCATCTGCTCGGATGTGCGCTCGATGGCCTCGAGCTGATCCTGGAAGATGGTCTTCGTGTCGTAGAGCATCCGCCCGATCAGGGTGGATTTGCCGTCGTCGACGGAGCCGGCGGTTGCGAAACGCAGTAGTTCGGACATTAGAAGTAGCCCTTCTTCTTGCGATCCGCGGTACTCGCGGATCGGATCGGTGCGAAGTCGTTCGGGTTCGTCATTAGAAGTACCCCTTCTTCTTCCGATCCTCCATGGCAGCTTCGGATACTCGGTCGTCCGCTCGGGTGGCACCACGTTCGGTGATGCGGGTGGCGGAAATCTCATCGATGATCTTGTCGAGCGTGTCGGCGTCGGATTCGACGGCCCCGGTACAGCTCATGTCGCCGACGGTTCGATAGCGCACGCTCTCCATGAACGGCTCTTCGCTGTCCATGAGCGTGATGAAGTCGGAGGTGGCGAGCAACATGCCGTCGCGCTCGAAGACCTCTCGCTGGTGCGCGAAGTACACATCGGGAATCTCGATGCCCTCTTCTTTGATGTACTGCCAGATATCGAGCTCGGTCCAGTTGGAGATGGGGAACACACGGATGTTTTCCCCCATCTTCACCTTGCCGTTGTAGAGGTTCCACAGCTCGGGTCGCTGGTTCTTCGGATCCCACTGACCGAACTCATCGCGGAACGAGAACACGCGCTCCTTGGCCCGGGCCTTCTCTTCGTCGCGGCGCGCCCCGCCGAACAGCGCATCGAAACGGTATTTCTCGATCGCGTCGAGCAGTGGCGTGATCTGGAGCTGGTTACGGGACGCTCGGTGGCCGGTTTCTTCGACCACCCGTCCTTCGTCGATCGCCTCTTGGACCGAGGCGACAACGAGGCGTGCGCCGACCTCGGCGAGCCGACGATCGCGGAACTCGATCACCGAGGGAAAGTTGTGCCCGGTGTCGATGTGCAGGACCGGAAACGGCAGCTTGCACGGATGAAACGCCTTTTGTGCCAGGCGCAGCATGACAATCGAATCTTTGCCGCCTGAAAACATCAGGCAGGGATTCTCGAACTCGGCAGCGACCTCACGGAAGATGTGGATCGATTCTGCCTCTAGCTCGCGGAGGTGGGAAAGCTCATAGCCCATAGGTGTTCAAGCGTCTCGTTCAGGGGGGTTTTTCTCAATAGGCAATTGTGCCCACGCGACTTCGCGTAGCTTCGCCGTACTGTTACGTCGGCAGAAAACGCCGAAACCAAACCGTTCGAGGAAGCTCCTATGACGATACAGCCCAGCGACCATGTCGAAGCAGCCAGACTTGCCACCGAGGCCGGTGTACTTTTGCTCGACTTGCGCGAGCGGCTGGTCGCGTCCGGCACGCCCGGATCGGTCATCAAGGACGAAGGCGACCGCGTCGCCCACGAGTTTCTGATGGCCGAACTGGGTCGCATCCGGCCCGACGATGCCGTGCTGTCGGAAGAAGGCAAGGACGACAAGGCCCGCCTCCACGCCAGCCGAGTGTGGATTGTCGATCCACTCGACGGCACCCGCGAGTACTCCGAACACCCCCGTGACGACTGGGCCGTGCACGTGGCCCTCACCCTCGACAATCAGCCGGTCGTCGGAGCTGTTGCGTTGCCCGCGGTCGGTATGACACTGGCGACCGGAGCCGAGTTGCCTCCCCTGGGCGAGATCCCGAACAAACCGCGCATGCTGGTCAGCCGTACCCGGCCGCCGGCGGCCGCCACGATGGTGGCCGAGGCGATGGATGCCGAGCTCGTACCCATGGGTTCCGCCGGAGCGAAGGCGATGGCCGTCGTCCGTGGCCTCGCCGACATGTACGTCCACAGCGGCGGGCAATACGAATGGGACTCGTGTGCACCGGTTGCCGTCGCCGCCGCGGCGGGTCTACATGTGAGCAGGCTCGATGGTTCGCCGCTGGTATACAACCAGGACGATGTGTACCTTCCGGATCTCGTCATCTGCAGAGCCGAGTTGGCCGAGGAGACCCTCGACGTGTTGTCACGCTACGAGGACTGAGGTTCCACGCAAGTCCTCGCGGCTGGGTGACGGAAGAGCGCCCGGCTCCTGCCAGAGTGGAGAACGATGACAACGCCAGCCCCTCCCCCTCCGCCACCCGAAACGCTGCAATCCGGCGGAACGGACGGCGGCCCGGCTGACCTCGCCCTCGGTTCCTTCAGCGACGCTGCGCCTTGGCTTCTCACCGATCTTCAAGCCCCGACCTGGCGGGCCAAGTGTCCCCAGATCAGAGACTCTGTGCGACGGCAGGTGCCAGAGCTCATCAAACGCTCGAAACTCCCGCCGCTACAAAGGGCTGCGACGGTCACGCGCCACGTGGGTGGGGCCTTGGCGATGTGGGCGCTTCGCGAGCGTCGGGGCACGGACTCGCGCGCAGGACTGTCACGGCGACTGCGCGAGGCGGCCGAAACCCTCGGGCCGACCTACATCAAACTCGGGCAGATCATCAGTTCCGGCGAGGGGATCTTCCCGACCGAGTTGGTCGCCGAATTCATCAAGTGTCGTGACCAGGTGCCCGCCGAGAAGTTCTCCGTTGTCCGGCAGATCGTCAGCGAGGAGCTCGGCCGGCCGCTCACCGAGGTTTTTGCCGAGTTCGATCCCACTCCCCTGGCCGCGGCATCGATCGCCCAGGTCCACCGGGCAGTGCTTCACGACGGCGTCGAAGTCGTCGTCAAGGTACAACGCCCGACCGTGGCGGAATTCGTGCACGAAGACCTGCGCGTGATGGCGTGGATCGCCCCGCTGCTCATCGGCCGCATCCCGATCTCTTCGCTCGCCAATCCCCCGGCCTTGGTCGAGGTGTTCGCCAAGACGATCTCCGAAGAACTCGACTTCCGTCTCGAAGCCGAAAGCATGCTCGACGTGGCGTCGTCATTCGCCCAACTCGATCAGCGCGGGTTCGTGATCCCTCGCCCACACCCGACGCTCGTCACTCGCCGCATGTTGGTGATGGAACGACTCCGCGGCTTCGCGTACGACGACCTCGAGTCGATGGCGGAGGCGGGTATCGACACCCACGAGATCGTCCGCACCGCCATGATCGGCTTCATGGAGGGCTGCATGATCCACGGCATCTTCCACGGCGACCTCCATGGCGGCAACCTGTTCGTCATGCCCGACGGCCGCACCGCCCTGCTCGATTTCGGCATCACCGCCCGGATGACGCAACCGAAGCGGCTGGCGTTCCTGCGCCTCCTCGTTGCGGGCACCATGAACAGTGCCGAGATGCAGATCGCCGCCCTGCGCGACTTGGGCGCGCTTCCCGTCGACACCGACGTCCGCCAAGTGGTGCAGGACCTCGGTCTCGACGGTCCGGCGATCGACCCGACCCAGCTCACCGCCGACGAACTGGTAGCCGAGCTGCAACGCATCGTGAAGCTGTTGCTCGGCTATGGCGCCCAGATGCCCAAGGAGCTGATGCTGTTCGTGAAGAACATGGTGTTCCTCGACGGTGCCATCGCCACCCTGGCGCCCGACCTCGACCTGTTCGCCGAGATCACCCACCTCGCGACCCACTTTGCGATGACCCACGGCGAGCGCATCGCTTCGGAGGTCGGCATGAACCCGACCGAGTGGCAGTTCGACATCGACGGCGTGAAGGATGCGTTTGGTGTCGATCGGGATACCGACACCCTCACGTACCGCGACCTGCAGGACCGACGCGCCCTCATCGAAAAGCGGCTCAGGGCGAGGTAGAGGCCAGCCGCAACATTCGCTCACGATCCCTCGGGACCTATAGTCACTGGCCACAGGGCGGATGACGGGGTGACCGATGCGTGTTCGAGTTCTTACGGGGGTCGTCGTGTTGATGGTGGTGGCGTCGAGCTGCACCATGGTCGCGTGGGGCGGCAACGCCGCAGGTCAACTGGGTACCGGCGACACGACAGATACCGACGCGCCAGGGGCCAGCGCCGGGACGGCGTGGGAGTCCATCGACACGGGGACCGACCATACGTGCGGGATTCGGTCAGATGGCACTGCTTGGTGCTGGGGAGGCAACGGCAGCGGTCGGCTCGGCATCGGCGTCGACTACTTCTGGATGAATACCTCGCCCGTTCCGGTGCAGGTCGGGGCCAGCGCCGATTGGGTACAGATCAGCGCTGGGACAGCTCACACCTGCGGATTGCGTAGCAACGGCACCGCCTGGTGTTGGGGATACAACGGCACCGGAGTGCTCGGCACCGGCAACAGGCTCGGCTCGCTCGTCCCACTCCAGGTCAGCGGGGGCGCCACCAATTGGTCGACCATCCATGCCGCACGGGAACACACATGCGCCACCCGCACCGACGGCACCGTCTGGTGCTGGGGAGCCAACGGCAGAAGCCAGCTCGGCAATGGCACCACCGCCATTCGGTCGGTCGTCCCGGTCGAGGTCAGCGGCGGCGCCACCAATTGGTCGAAGCTCAGCACCGGTGGCTACCGATCCTGCGCCACCCGCAGCGACGGCACAGCGTGGTGCTGGGGAGACAACCACAGTGGCCAGTTCGGCGACGGCACCAACAACAACTCGAACGTCCCCGTACAAGTCGCCGGCAGCAACACCGATTGGAGCACCATCGACACCGGCGCAAGTAGCACTTGCGCTACCAAAACGGACGGCACGGGCTGGTGCTGGGGGGACAACAGCTTCGGCCAAAACGGCGACGGCACCAACAACAACTCGAACGTCCCCGTACAAGTCGCCGGCAGCAACACCGATTGGAGCACCATCGAGGCCGGCGACAGCCACACCTGCGGCATCCGGACCGACGGCAGGGCATGGTGCTGGGGCCTCAACTACTGGGGGTATCTCGGCGACGGCACCAGAACCGACTCGAACATCCCCGTACAGGTCATCGGCGGCCACACCGACTGGACCAGTATCGAAACGGGCGCCGCCAGCTGCGCCATCAAGTCCACCGGCACCGCCTGGTGCTGGGGGTGGAACGGCAGCGGTCAGCTCGGCGACGGCACCGTTCTCAACTACTCCGACGTACCACTACAACTTGAATCGAACGTCGTGTGGGTCCAAGTCGCCGCCGGCGCGTCAGCCAGCTGCAAACGATCCCAGCTCGGGGTCGTCTGGTGCTGGGGAAACAACGAATTCGGCCAGCTCGGCACCGGCGACACGATCAGCCGCCCGAACCCAACGCCTTTGCTCATCGGCAACAGCGCCGCCCCCGGACTCGGATACTGGGACGACATCACCGCCGGTTCCCGGCACACCTGCGGCAGAAAAGCCGACGGCACCGTCTGGTGTTGGGGGTACAACGTCGAGGGTCGACTCGGCGACGGCACTACTACCAACGCAACGACACCCGTCCAGGTCGATGGCGGCCACACCGACTGGACCGCCATCGAAGCGGGCAGCGCGCACAGCTGTGGCCTGCGCAGCGATGGCACCGCCTGGTGCTGGGGCGACAACAGCAGCGGCCAACTCGGCAACGGCACCACAAACGACTCGAGCGTGCCGGTACTCGTATCGGGCAACCACTCCTTCACGAGCATCACCACCGGCGACGCACACAGCTGCGCTGTCCGAACCGACAACGCCATGTTTTGCTGGGGCTCCAACAACGTGGGCCAACTCGGCGACGGCACCACAAACGACACCAACACTCCGGTCGCACCACTTGGCGGCGGCGCCTGGAAACAGGTCGCAGCCGGCGGCACCTTTACCTGCGCCATCGGGTCGAGCAATGCCGTCTCCTGCTGGGGCGACAACAGCAGCGGCCAACTCGGCAACGGCACCACCACCAACGCCCTCACCCCAACCGTCATCACCGGCAGCCTCTCGGGCTTCAACGCCGTCGACGTGGGCACCAGCCACGCCTGCGCCATCCAAACCACCGTCGATCCCAACGTCCTCTATTGCTGGGGCAACAACAGCGACGGCCAACTCGGCAACGGCACCACCACCAACGCCCTCGCCCCAACCCAGACCGGCGCCGGCACGCAATGGGTCATCGTCGCCACCGGCGACCGCCACACGCTCGCCATCGACATCTAAGCCCGCTGCGACCGGACGGCACCTTGGTGTGCAGCGTCGAAGCCCGAAGCCCGGCGGCCAGACGGCGAAGCTTGCGCTGACACAGACGTTGCGTCGCAAGGTCGAAGCCGAGCGTGCGTCGGCGGTACGGCGACGGATCGCCGAGTGCGAACAAAGATACAGTCCTCCTATGCGTCTTGTGGTTGCTCGTTGCACGGTTGACTATGCCGGGAAGCTGGCGGCGCATTTGCCGTCGGCGGTTCGGCTACTGATGGTCAAGGCCGATGGCTGCGTGGCCATCCACGCCGACGGAGGCGCATACAAACCACTGAACTGGATGAACGCCCCGAATCGTCTAACCGAGCATGAGGACCATTGGACCGTCACCAATCCAAAGGGCGAGACCTTGACCATCGCACTTGAAGAAGTGCTGTCCGACACGGCCTACGAGTTCGGGGTCGACCCTGGCCTGCAGAAAGACGGCGTGGAAGCGCACCTGCAAGAACTGCTCGCGGCCAACCCCGACAAGGTTTCCGACGGTCTCCGTCTGGTGCGACGCGAGTTCCCGACCGACATTGGCCCGGTCGATCTCATGTGCCGTGACGCAGACGGCAACGCGGTAGCGATCGAGATCAAACGGCGCGGCGAAATCGATGGCGTCGAACAACTCACCCGATACCTCGATTTCCTGAACCGCGATCCGCTGCTCCGACCCGTGCGCGGTGTCTTCGTGGCCCAGGAAATCAAGCCGCAGGCAAAGGTGCTCGCCGCCGATCGCGACATCGACTGGGTCGTCGTCGACTACGACGAACTGCGCGGCATCGAGTCAAACGAACTCAAGCTCTTTTGAACACCCCAGCCCTTCCGCAAATGTCGCGGCGAGTCGCCGGAGCGATCGGTTCGGGTTTGCTTGTCGGTCTGCTCGTCGTCTTGTGGCTTGCGACGTCGTTCTCGCAACGAAACCAAACCACCAACAACCTCTACGTTGACGACATTGCCGTTGGCAACCTCACCGAGAAGGACGTGCGCTCGACGCTCGCGTCCTCCGATGCCTCGCCCCGCATCGACCCCATCCACATCCGTATCGACTCGGACGAGCCGCAGGAGTTCACCGCCGAGCAACTCGGCATCGGTCTCGATGTCGGCGCCACCACCAGAGCGGCGATGGAACACACGACACCACGAGCTCCGTGGAGTCTGATCGGTTCGTACATCGGAAAGAACCGAATCGATTCGATCCTCACCATCGATCGCACCGTCGCGGCCGAGTCCCTTCGCTCGTTCAATGCCATCGAGAATGCCGTCGAGCCGACGATGCGTGTCGACCCAGCGGGCGAGCTCGAAGCGGTTGCCGGCCGGGCGGGGCACGGCCTCGATATCGAGGACACCATCGACCAACTCGCCGCGGCGATCGGCAGCACCGGCCCGATCGAGATCGTCGGGGACGATGCGCCAACGTCACCGACGGTGTCCGATGCCGATGCCGAGGCCTTCGTCACCCAGCTGAACGAACGCACCGCCGAGGGCTTGACCGTCGTCGCCGAAGACTTCGAGCAACGCTTCCCGGCTTCGGCGATCCGTTCCTGGTTGACCATGGATGCGACCGACGGCTCCATCAACCTCGGCATCGACGAGGACACCGCGTTGGCCGGCCTCGCCTTCGGCTTCGGACCATCGGTCCCGGGCGGCGTCGATGCATCGTTCGACATCGTCGATGGCGTCGTACAGATCGTCGGCGGCGAACCCGCGGTCACCTGTTGCGAGAACGACGCGCCGCAAGCGGTACTGGAAGCGGTGGCGGCCGGGCGAAAGACCGCCACATTGCAGCTGAAGGTAGAGCCGCTGGAGCACGGTCGTGAGTGGGCCGATTCACTCCAGATCGTCGAGCCGATCGGCGAGTTCACCACCAGCTACACGCCGGGACAGTCACGGGTCACCAATATCCGCCGCATCGCCGAACTCACCCAGGGCGTCGTGATCGAACCGGGCGAAACGTTCTCGGTGAACGACTTCGTCGGCCGGCGGACCATCGAAAAGGGGTTCGTCGGTGCCGGCGTGATCTACAACGGCATCTACACCGAGGATGTGGGCGGAGGCATCAGCCAGTACGCCACAACCCTGTTCAACGCCGCGTTCTTCGGCGGACTCGACTTCGGCGAGTATCAGAGCCACTCGCTACCGATCCCGCGATACCCCTACGGCCGCGAAGCGACGTTGTCGTTCCCCCACCCCGATCTCCAGATCGTCAACACCACCCCGTATGGGGTGCTGATCTGGCCGACGACGACCAACAGCAGCATCACGGTGCGGCTCTACAGCACGATCTACGCCACCGGCGTGCAGTCCGGCCAGACCGTCGGCGTGCAGGGAACGGCGTGCGACCGGGTCACCACATTCCGCGACCGCACGTACGCCGATGGCCGTACAGCGCAGGACACGGTGGTCGCGGTCTATCGACCGGCAGAAGGTTTCAACTGCGACGGCGAGCCGACGGACGCGTCCTTTGCGACCACAACCACGACCACCCCGCCTATTTTCATCCCACCGACGACGCAACGACCGCCACCGACCACCCAGCCGATCTTCATCCCGCCGACCACGCAACCACCGCCACCGACCACCCAGCCCGCGCCGACCACCAGTCAGCCGTGACCGCCCACAACTCGATCATCGTGCGCCTCGACAACCCGAGCCTCAGCGAGGATGATTGCGGCCTGACCGGGAGCAATTGATGAGTGAACAGCTGGAATACGACGACCGCATGTCCGACGCCGACAGCCTGATGTGGATCATCGAGCGCAACCCGATGTTGCGCAGCACGATCACGGCCGTCGCGGTGCTCGAGTCGACGCCAGACCGGGATCAGCTGCAGTGGCGGGTCGACCGAGCCAGCCGTTTGGTGCCGCGACTTCGCCAGCGAGTGGTCGCGAATCCAATGTCGATCGCACCGCCGCGGTGGGAGGTCGACCGCTGTTTCAACCTTGCGTACCACTTGCGCTGGACCAGCCTCGGTGGATCAGGCACCGTGCGCGACCTCCTCGACCTCGCCGAACCGATCGCGATGCAGGGCTTCGACCGAGCACGCCCGTTGTGGGAGTTCACGGTCGTGGAGGGCCTCGAAGACGGGGCGGCCGCGCTGATCATGAAGGTCCACCATGCGATCACCGATGGCATCGGGGCCGTCAAGATGATGCTCGAGACGTTCTCGCTCGACGACGGAATCCTCGATCGTGATGAACTCCCTCCCGAGCCCATCGCCCACGTGATGTCGCAGAAGGACCGTGTAGCCGATGCCGTCCACCACGAGGCGAAGAAGGGCCTGACCGAGTTCACGAAGGCGGCGCGAACCCTGCTGAGCGGCGACCTCGGCGAACCGGCCGATATCGCTCGGGAACTCGGATCGACCGCGGCGTCGGCAGGCCGCCTGCTGCAGCCCGCCAGCGAACCGTTGAGCACCGTGATGACCGATCGTTCACTCGGCATGCATTTCGACACGCTCACGCTGTCGTTGGCCGATATGAAGGCGGCGGCCCATCACGCGGACGCAAAGATGAATACCGCGTTCGTCACCGGTGCATGCCGAGGGATGTCGTACTACCACGACGCCCACGAGCTGCCGGTCGAAGAGTTGCGGATGGGAATGCCGATCAACCAGCGGTCACCGGATTCGGCAAACCAGACCGGCAACCAGTTCACGCCGGCGCGGTTTGTCGTACCCGTCGACATCGAAGACCCCGTCGAGCACATGACGGCGATCCGGAACCTGACCAGCCAAGCGCAGGCCGAGCCCGCCAACTCGATCGTCGAACCGATGGCGGGCGTGCTGCGCCGGCTACCCAAGCTCATCACCACGAATGTGTTCTCGCTCATGCTCACCGGCGTCGATTTCATGACCAGCAATGTGCCGGGGGTTCCGGTGCCGATCTACCTCGAGGGAGCTCCCGTAAAGGCGCAATTTGCGTTCGGGCCGCTCTCCGGAGCCGCGATCAACATGACGCTGCTGAGCTATGTCGACGACCTCCATATCGGTATCAACATCGACACCGCGGCGGTGCCCGATCCGGAACTGCTCATCGAGTCCCTGCAGCGGGGCTTTGACGACATCCTCGCCCTCGCCTGATCCACCGAAGTTCGCCGCTCGCGTAGCCGGGACACGAGGAGCGTCGGTACGGTGACCGGGTGACCAGTTCCGTCGATCGCGACTCCTACGACGCCATCGTGGTGGGAGCAGGTCCGGCCGGATGTGCGGCGGCCCTCACGCTGCATCGAGCCGGCAAGCACGTGGTCGTCGTCGACAAGGCGACGTTCCCTCGTGACAAGATCTGCGGCGACGGACTCACCGCGCTCGCGCTGCGGTTGCTGGATCAGCTCGGTCTCGATCCCGACTCCGTCGAGACGTGGCGCCGGGTCGAGACGTGCCGGGTGGCCGGTCCTGACGGCCGGTCCCATACGTTCCCGTTGCCGTCGGGGCAGGGACAGTTCGCAGCAATCTCTCGACGCATCGACCTCGATGCCGCCTTGGTGCGCCACTGCGTCGCGCAAGGGGTCGAGATCCGTGAAGGTAACGGCGTGGTCGATGCCGCACCCGATACCGAAGCCCTCGTCCTGACCCTCGACGACGGCACCGTCCTTCGAGGTTCGACCGTGATCGCGGCGGACGGCATGTGGTCGCCAGTCCGCAAGCTCCTCGGCACCCCAACACCGATCTACCGCGGCGAGTTCCATGCCGCGCGGCAGTACTTCACGAACGTCGGCGACGCTGCGAACGACGACCTTTGGGTCTGGTTCGACGAGGATCTGTTGCCGGGGTACATCTGGTCGTTTCCGTTGGGAAATGGTCGGGCGAATGTTGGCTTCGGGGTTCTACGAGCCGGACGCGACGGCGAACTTCGCCGGGGCAAGGAGCTCGGCGGTCTGTGGGCCGACGTCATCGAACGTCCCCATGTCCGGGCCGTACTCGGCCCCGACGCCCAGCCGGAAGGCCCGCACCGGACATGGCCGATCCCGGCCAGGGTCGACAACGTCGAGTTGAGCAACGGGCGTGTGCTGTTCGTCGGCGACGCCGCGGCAGCGACCGACTTGCTGACCGGCGAAGGCATCGGTCAAGCGCTCCTCAGCGGAATAGAGGCCGCTCGGGCAGTTGCTGCGGGCGGAACCACCGTCGAGATTGCCGGCCGCTACGAAACCGCGCTTCGCTCCCACCTCGTATCGGATCACAAGATGTCGGCGTTGCTCAGCAAGATCCTCGCAACGCCTAGTGGAGCGCGATTTGCCTTGTGGGCGGTCGATCGCAACGGCTGGACCCGGCGCAACTTCGCCCGATGGCTGTTCGAGGATTACCCGCGTGCCCTTGTCGTCACGCCGCGCCGCTGGCAACGCGGCATGTTCTCCCGCCCCGGCGCCTTCCAATCCCCCACCCCACAAGATTTGTGAGGGATTTGCGGGACCGGGTGCCACGAATCCCTCACAAATCTCAGAGTTCGTAGCTGGTGGATTGGGCGACGGTGCGGATGGCGAAGCTGCTTCGCAAACGCGACACCCCGGGCAGAATGGCCAAATGTGAGCGGTGGATTCGTTCGTAGTCGGCAACGTCGGCACACTCCACGTGCACCAGGTAGTCGGCGTCACCCGCCATCAGGTGACAGCTCCGCACCTCCGGCACCTGCGCCACCTGCGCCTCGAATTGAAGCAACAGCTCCTCGGCCTGACTGTTGAGCGAGATCTCCACGAACACGGCCGTGGGCCGGCCGATGGCCACGGGATTCACCAACGCGACGTAGCCAGAGATGACCCCGCGTTCTTCCAGCGAACGGATGCGACGCAGGCAGGCCGATGCCGAGAGGCCGACCCGAGTCGCCAGGTCGACGTTGGTCATGCGGCCATCTTCTTGCAGCACATTGAGAATGCTGCGATCGAGCGAATCAACTTCTATTTGCACACGTATCCCCCGCGTTTTCTGCTTTCATCGACCTTTTCTTGCAGAAACTGAGCATAGAGCGCACGAACTTGCAAGCACCATCCGCCGGAGTTTCCGTACGATGAAGAGCAGGGCAGGTGCTGCCCGAACGAGAGAAACAAAGAGGTGATCCAGCGTGATTATCGGTGTCCCCAAAGAAATCAAGAACCTCGAATGTCGGGTCGGACTCACCCCGGAGAGCGTTTCCGAGTTCGTTCGCGCGGGCCACACCGTGTATGTCGAGACCACTGCGGGCCTGGGCATCGGCGCCGGCGATGCCGGCTACGAGGCCGCGGGGGCCAAGGTGCTCGAGAGCGCGGCCCAGATATTCGACGAGGCCGAGATGATCATCAAGGTCAAGGAGCCCCAGTCCGTCGAGCGGGCCATGCTGCGCCCCCGCCATCTGCTGTTCACCTACCTCCACCTTGCGCCCGACGCCGAGCAGACCGCCGACCTCGTCGCCAGCGGTGCCACCTGCATCGCGTATGAAACCGTCACCGACAACGCCGGCGGCCTCCCCTTGCTTGCGCCGATGAGCCAGGTCGCCGGCCGCATGTCGGTACAGGCCGGGGCCCACGCGCTCGAGTCGTCGCAGGGCGGCGCAGGCCTACTTCTGGGCGGCGTGCCCGGCGTCGCCCCCGCCAAGGTCGTGGTGATCGGTGGCGGTGTCGTGGGCGAAAACGCCGTACAGATGGCCGTTGGCATGGGCGCCGACGTCACCGTGCTCGATCGCAGCCCCGCAGTGCTCGAGGCACTGTCCCAGCGCTTCGATACCAACATACGCACGATCTATTCCACCGCCGCGGCGCTCGAGCAGTTCGTTCTCGATGCCGACCTCGTCATCGGCGCGGTGCTCGTCAAGGGCGCTCGGGCTCCGAAGCTCGTGACCGCCGACATGATCAAGGCAATGCGCGCCGGCTCGGTCGTCGTCGATGTGGCCATCGATCAAGGCGGATGCATGGAAACGTCGCACCCCACCACCCATCAAGACCCCACCTTCGTGGTCGACGGCGTCGTGCACTACTGCGTGGCCAACATGCCCGGCGGCGTGCCCCGCACATCCACCTATGCGCTCAACAACGCCACGCTGCCCTTTGCGATGACCCTCGCCAACAAGGGCACCAAGCAGGCCTTGCTCGACGATCCGCACCTGCGCAACGGTCTCAACGTGCTGGGCGGCCACATCACCGAAGCCGCTGTCGCCGAAGCACTGGGCTACGAGTACGTCAGCCCCGCCGACGCCATCGCCACGCTGTAGGCGCACGCCAGCCGGTACCTTGGGCGGTCGATGACGACGTCCGCCCAGAGGCCAACCCGGTCGACCGAACTCGGTACGAGGCGCGAAACCGCGGCAGCGTTCGTCCGAATGGGTTCCCCTCGGCTGCTCATCGCAGCCACGGTAGTGACCCTGGCCACCAGAGTGCTGACCGCGCGCTGGGGATGGATCGATCTCCTCCTCGTCGCACTCTCCGTGACCTTGACCGGTTTCGTCGAGTGGGTGATTCACCGGCATCTGCTGCATTGCCCCGCCGAGTCGTTCCGGTTCACCAAAATCGGCACCGGCGTCAGCCACCGACAGCACCACATCGACCCGCCCGACCTCAACCATCTCGTGCTCTTCGCCAAGGACGCAGCCCTGTTCCTCGTGATCCTGACCGCGGGCACCGCCGTGTGGTCGATACCGCTGACCGCTCTACTCGCACAAAACGTGCTTCCCCATTTCCTCACGGCGCTGCTGGCGGGGTACGCCGGGCTGCTGCACTACGAATGGGTACACCTGGCCTCGCACACCAAATACCGTCCGACCAATCGCCTGCACGCACGGTTGGTACGCAACCACCGGCTCCATCACTATCGCAACGAGCACCAGTGGCTCGGGGTCACATCGAACCTCGGCGACCGAATCCTCGGCACGTTGCCGCGGGTGAAGGGCGACGTGCCGCTCTCCGACACCGCTCGCAACCTGGACGGGTAGGTCAGGCGGTCGGCGACGTTTGTGGTTCGCGAGCGATCTGCGCGCGGTCGAGACTGCCGATCTCTACCCCGTTGGCGAAGCGAACCCGGTAGCGAATCCACGTGAGTCCAACGGAAACAACAACCTTGCCCGGTGTGTCGATCGGGACGCCGGGGAGGTCTTCGGCTGCATAGACCTTCTCGCCACGGCGGAGGTACTCGGGATTCTTCTTGGCCACCGTCCCACTGTATTCCCCCGACCCGCCGCTTGCTTACACCGGCCCCTTGCGTTCGGCCGCGGTGTTGGGTTGCTGTGCCGGGTTGCTGAGCTTTGGGCTCTACCCTGTCCACCGATGATGAAGCGCAACGCTGGTGCAAGGGCCGATCTTATTGCGGCGGTTGATCGGTTCGACGACCGCGTCGACGCCACGATCGATCGCTACCGCGGCAGGCCGGCACTCGACCGGTTCTTCTACACCGCCTCCGAGCTCGGCAACTTCAGCCTCATCTGGCACGTGCTCGGTATCGCAAAGGGTTTCGGCCCGGCGGGACTGGAAAGCACGGTTCGTCAGAGCGTGGCGCTGGGGCTCGAGTCAGCCGTCGTCAACGGGCCCATCAAGTCGATGTTCAACCGCAAACGGCCGATCGCCGACTTCGTTCACCCGCACCGGCTACGCACGCCGCGTAGCAGCAGTTTCCCGAGCGGCCAC
>RCMY010003013.1_pt1 | contig 15066 bp, 14 predicted proteins | sample 2041341 | NCBI WGS metagenome assembly RCMY01 (sample SAMN09708234, study PRJNA481090) | Marine sediment metagenome, whole genome shotgun sequencing project.
TGGCACATTGTACCAAAGCATCGGACTTTCTTGAATAGATAGAAAAACCTGATCGGCATTAAAATCTTCATAAACATCATTCTTACTAATTTTACGTAACATTTCTGAAGAATACTATAAAGTTGCTGATATGTTTGGGGCAAGTAATTGGGAGAAATTCTATCGTATTACCTTACCTCAATTAATACCTACAGTTACATTCTTACTTACAGTTAACTTTATTAGTGCATTCAAAGTTTATTCGCAAGTATATGCTCTGTTTGGAGGATCTGCTGGTCCAGCGAATAGTGCTCAAACTGCAGTGTATTATATCTATGATAAGTTCCACGTTGCTCAGCGTCCAGGGGTCGCTATGGCAGCTACAGTTATTCTGTTCATCCTTATCTTATTGTTTACATTTGTGCAAAATAAACTCTTAAGAAAGGTGGAAGAATAGTATGAAAAAAGTCGTAAACACAGTTGGTATTCTTTTTGTAATCTTTATGGCTGTAGTAACCATTTTCCCATTCGTGTACATGGTTTTAGCTGGATTGATGACTTATCAAGAAGCAGTAAGTATTCCACCAACACTAATTCCTGCCAATCCACAGTTTATAAACTATGATTTGGTATTTGCAAAAGCTCCGTTTATTCGTTACTTCTTTAATACAGTTTTTGTTTCATTAACAACAACAGCTGGTATTTTAGTAACGTCTGTATTAGCAGGCTTTGCATTAGTTAAACTAGAATTTAAACATAAAAATCTTGTAACACTTATTATGGTTTCCTTACTCATGGTTCCATATGAGTCTATTGTTTTTACAAACTTCTTAACAATTGCGAAGTTACAATTAATTGATACATATTGGGCACTTATTATTCCATCGTTAGCAAGTGTATTCTACATTTTCTACCTTCAAAACTACTTGAAGAGTATTCCAAGCTCATATTACAAAGCTGCGAAAATTGATGGATGTGGAGATATTGAATTTATTGGTAAAATTTTAATCCCACTTACAAAACCTGCCTTAGTTACAGTTGGTATCCTAAGCTTTATTTCTGGATGGAACTCATTCCTATGGCCATTGCTTGTAACAAACCAAAAAGAATTGCGATTATTGAATAATGGTCTTTCTGCTTTTACTACTGAGAGTGGTAGTGATGTCCATTTACAAATGGCAGCAGCAACACTAACTATTATTCCAATTATTATTATTTATCTAGTATTCAGAAAGCAAATTATTCAGGGGGTTGCTAAGAATGGTATTAAAGGATAAGAAAACAACATTAACATTTCATAGCGGTGTGCTTACAATAGGTGGTACGATTATTGAGGTACGATATGGAAAGTCAAGAATTTTCTTTGATTTTGGTACTGAATACAATCCAGAGATTCAATTGAAAGATGATAGCCTTTTAAGCCTATTAGAAACAGGATTAATTCCTGAGTTGAATCATGTATACGACCCACGCATGGGTTATCAAGAAACAAAAGATTTAGATGCGGAAAACACTGCTATTTTCATCAGTCATTGTCATTTAGATCATACTCGCATGGTCAACTATTCAGATCCTGCAATTCCAATGTACGCACTTAAAGAAACAAAAGTACTTCTTGAGAGCCTTAACGCTAAAGGTGATTTCCTATTACCTAGCTATGATGGTACAAGCGTTAGAAATATTATTCCATTAGACAATTTAGAAACGATTACGGTTGGAGATATTAACGTTCAAGTGATGCGTGTCGACCACGATGCATACGGTGCATGTGGTATGATTATTACAACACCAGATTTACAAATTGCTTATACTGGTGATTTACGTTTACACGGTTATGACAGAGCTGATTCGCTTGCATACTGTGAAAAAGCACACGGAACAGATATCTTAATCATTGAGGGAGTTTCGATAAGTTTTGATGATGATAGAAATGTAAATCGAATCAATAGTGAAGCCGAACTCTTAGAGAAAATCATTGCTTGTGTAAACGAGAATGATGGAAAACAAGTTACATTTAACACATATCCAGGTAATGTCAAACGTCTTGCTGCAATTGTAGAACATGCACCACGTCAAGTTGTGCTAGAGGCATCTTATGCACACATTCTTAAAGAATGTTTAAACATCGATGCTTGGTATTATCAAAATGATGATACAGACTACAAACTTGATGAAAGCAAACGTTTAGATTACAAGGATTTGTTAGATGACACAGGTCATTATTTATGGCAAGTTGTGGATAACTATGAAAATCTTAAAGGAGGTGGTGTCTATATCCATAGCGACGCGTCACCATTAGGTGAATTTGATCCTGCTTACCAACCATTCTTAGATATGTTGGCAGCAAACAATATAGATTTTGTACGATTAGCATGTACGGGTCATGCATTCGTAGAAGACTTGGAGGAAATTGTGGATCGAATTTCGCCAAAACTGTTAGTCCCAATTCATAGTTTGCATCCAGAAAGACTGGAAAACAAACATGGTTTGAGACATTTACCAATCCGAGGAGAAACTATTTGAAGGAGATACTCATGAAAAGTATTAAAAAGTTTTTAGTAGTATTACTTGCAGTACTCGTATTAGTAGGGTGTTCAAGTAAACCTGCATCAAAAGACGATGCATCAATCGTAACTGAAATTAAAGAAGATGTAACGGTAACATTCTGGCACGCAATGAACGGTGCACAAGAAGAATCTTTAACAAGAATTACTAAAGCATTTATGGATGCTAATCCAAAAATCAAAATTGAATTGTTAAACCAATCAAAATACCCAGATCTTCAAAGTAAAATTAATGCGGCAATGCAATCACCTAAAGATTTACCAACAATTACTCAAGCATATCCAAACTGGTTATGGACAGCAGCAACTGTTGCAAATCTATTAGTGGATATTGATCCTTACTTGAATCATACAGATTTAGGTTTGAAAGATATTGATGATATCAATAAAGCATTATTAGACGGTGCTAAAATTGATGGAAAACAATATGGTATGCCTTTCAATAAATCAACAGAAGTTCTTTATTACAATAAAGACTTACTAGCACAATACGGAGTGGAAGTTCCTACAACAATGGAAGAACTTAAAGAAGCTTCAAAAACAATCTATGAAAAATCAAATGGTGAAGTAGTTGGTGTTGGTTTTGATTCATTAACAAACTATTACTCAATTGGAATGAAAGAAGCAGGCGTAGAATTCAATAAAGATCTTGACATTACAAGTGACGCAAGTGTCAATCTAATCAAATACTACCAAGATGGTATTAAAGAAGGCTACTTCCGTATCGCTGGTTCCGATAAATATCTTTCAGGACCATTTGGGGAACAAAGAATCGCTATGAATATCGGCTCAATGGCTGGAGAAAGCCACGTTAAAAAAGGTTCAGAAGGAAAATTTGAATACGGTGTAGCATTACGTCCAAGTAAAGTTAACTTACAACAAGGTACAGATATCTACATGTTCTCAGAAGCAACTCCTGAACAACGTACAGCAGCATTCTTATACATGAAACACTTAGTTTCTAAAGAATCTCAATTAGACTGGTCAGTAAGTACAGGTTATATGCCAGTACGTACATCAGTACAAAGTGACAAAGCATATACAGAGTCAGAATCAAAAGTTGCTCCATTAATTGCAGATGCAACAAAGAACTTATTCCCATTACCAGTAATTGAAAACTCAGATCCTGCGTACCAATTATCAGGTAAAATTGTTGAAGACCTTCTTGTTAATAAAGACAAGGATGTTAAAGAAACATTAGAAGGCTATAAGGCAGAAATGAAAGACACTTGGAATCAATAATTTCTAAGTTCAAAGACAAGGTTTCGAAAGAGGCCTTGTTTTTTTTAGTTTAATGATAGTATATGACGTTAAATGTCGTATAATAGTTATATACTTGGGTCAAGAGGTGATAATCATGACACAAGGATATACATTACAAGAATTAATGCAAGAAATGAAAGGAAACACTATAACACAGTTTATTAGTGACCAACACGGACGTTTCCAAGAACGCTTTGGAATGAATTATGATGAGACAGTAAGTGTTACTTTAAAGTTTCAAAATGAGAAAGATAGTATCGATTTCTATAATGAAATAAAGTACAACACTCACTACAACAAAGACTACACAGTTTCTACTGTAATATCTGATCCACGACAACTGGTGGTAATGGGTGCTGAGACTCTCTATGATTATTTTGGAAGTAGAGAACCAAACTTATTGACAATAAGTCGTGACTATGGGATTGCGTTTGATATTGAGTTCATTCAACAATTCTCTGGAACCGTATTTACAGGCTCTGTAAACCGAGGAGAGTTATTAAGTCGCCAATGTATCATCGAAGTCAGTAACGTCTTACCTGAGCTTGCTTTGGGTGGTCTTGTTCAAATTGGTCGAAATGATAGAGACTTCAACGACTTGTTGACTCGCTGTTATATTGTTAAAGGGTACAATCTTTAATGAGTAAATTAAACAATGCTTTATCCATGCTAGATATTCTATCAGCACGTAGTGTTGTATCTGTACAAGAGTTATCCGATGCTCTTGAGATCAGCACGCGTGCTGTTCAGCGTCTCAAAGATACAATAATTGACTCTGGATATCATATTGAGACAATCATGGGACCAGGAGGTGGATATCGCCTCTTATCAAGTTCTCAAATTCAACCATTAGCATTTGATATGAATCAGAGAAGAATACTAAAAAAAGCTATTGCTAATATGATGCAGCAGACAACGGTATATGGACCCGATATGCAAATAGCTTTAGCGAAACTATCACAACAACTAAACTATAATGATGTGAATACAAATCCTTTTGTCCAATCTGTGCAGCTTAATGTTGATCCTCAAACCTATCAAAGACATTTGGAGATGCTAGAAGATGCTATTGATAGGGAACATAAGATACAAATCGAGTATCAAAAGAATCATCAGACATTAAATCATTATATCTTTGAACCGTATGAACTCGTACTCGTAAATCAACTTTGGTACCTTTTTGGCTTTGATGAGAAGAATAGATACCTTAGTTTGAAGATAAATCGTATTAATTATATTGAGGTACTGGACACTAAATTTCTTAAAGATGATGAATTTAGTCACAGACAATCTCTTTCAGAGTTTGGATATAAGATATCACCTGTGAAGGTTTCATTGATTGTAAAAGATCGTGATTACTTGAGTGAGTATATTTGGGGAAAAAACCAAACGATTACATGGATTGATAGTCACAAATTTCGTCTTGAAGTAGAGTTTGCAAATGATGAAGCAGCTCGTACTTTTATACTTCGTGGTGGTTCAAATATCTACATTGAAGCACCTGAAAGTCTTCGAAATTGGGCATGTGAAGAGTATCTACAAGCATTTCAACAATATTAACGGCAATAGTCTTGCAATTATTCTTTAGTCATAATAAACTTAGAATGCAACTTATGAAAACGTGGTGAATAATATGGAATTTTCGTATCAAGAAGTGTTGCGTTTTATATCGAGAAAAGAGGTTTATGACATGATTGTTATTGAGGGTGTTGTAGGAGTTGGAAAGAGCTCCTTGATGAATGTTATTGCTCAGCAAGGCTATGAGCCATTTGAAGAGCCAGTAGTAGATAATCCAGTATTAGATAAGTTTTATTATGATAGAGAGCGTTATTCCTTTCCGCTACAAGTGTTCTTTTTAAATAAACGATTTGAACATATTAAAAAAGCGAAAGATGTTACTCGTGCTGTTATGGATCGTAGTATTTATGGTGATGCAATTTTCGCGAGAATGCTAAATTTAAGTAACGAAATGTCAGATGAAGAATTCCAGATTTATACAGAATTATTACAAAATATGTTGGAACATGTTCATGTTCCAAAACTTATGATTTATTTAGAAATTAGTGTTGATGAAGCAATGCGTCGTATTGCTAAACGTGGTCGTGATTATGAACAGGTTGTCGAACGAGAGTATTGGGAAAAATTAAATACAGAATACCGTAAGTATTTTGATAATTATGATTTATCTCCTATCTTAACAATTAATGTTGATAATCTTGATTTTGAAAATAACCCAGAAGACAAAGCATATGTTTTGGGATTAATTGATGAAAAATTAAAGTCTTTATGATTGGAGTGGTTAAATGAAATGGTTGGATACAGCGAGAGCGTATAAAAAAAATGATCCAGCTGTAAGAAGCTTATTAGAAGTAATATTATTATATCCTGGCTATCATGCCTTAGGCTTTTATCGAGTAGCTCATTTTTTAAATACAATTCACTTGTATTTCCTAGCTCGTCTTGTATCTCAGTTTGGACGATTTATCACTCAGATAGAGATTCATCCTGCTGCTAAAATTGGTCGTCGTTTTGTGATTGATCATGGTAATGGAGTTGTTATTGGTGAAACGGCAATAGTAGGTGACGATTGCTTAGTACATCATGGTGTAACTTTAGGTAGTAAAGTAAGAGAGCCAATTAAACGTCACCCAACGTTACATAATGGTGTGCGTATTGGTGCCTTAGCTGTTCTCCTTGGAGATATTACAATAGGCGAGGGTGCTATTATTGGTGCTGGAAGTGTTGTTACTAAAGATGTCGAAGCCCACGACATTGTAGCTGGAGTACCAGCTAAATCGGTAAAAAAATAATTTACACTAGTAATCTATGAGATTAACTTAATGGATAGTCATTCGTACTATCCATTTTTTAGTGTATAAAAGTCAACTAAACACAATAGAAATTGTTTAGAAATAAATAGTCTGTGATATAACTCACATAGTTGAATTGTGAAATATTTCTTTAATCTAACAAACGCTTGCTAATTGTTTAAATGTAAACTATCATTTAGTTAGTGGTAGAACTTATATTTTTTTAATACAAGTTGTAAGCGCTTTCTGTTATTCACGAAAGGAGGACACAATCAGTGAACAACACCAAGTTATGCAGCATTTGTTTTAAAAGAAATGAGGTAAACTCATGTTGAAAGATAAGTTTCCAGGGTATAAAGTTGCGTTTGGTTGTTTTCTTATAATGTTTATACATTTAGGAGTACTAGGAAGTATAGGGGTCTTTATTCCAAACATTGCTAAAGATCTAAGTATTCCAATGAGTAGTATTTCACTTGTAGTAACATTCGCAACATCTTCTGCATTTATTTGTAGTCTATTCGCAACTCAATTTATTGCGAAGGTTACTGCAAAGCGAGCTATGTATTTTGCAACAGTAGTCTGTGCATTCCACTATGTAATCTTTGGATTTACACAAAATGTTTGGTTTATATATTTAGGTGGAACTTTAGCAGGTGCTGTCATGGGATTTGGTACAAACGTTGCCGCTGCTTCCGTTATAGCTGAATGGTTTATTGACCGTAGATCAACTGTTGTTGGTTTAGTATTCGGTGGTGCTGGATTTGGTAGTTCAGTAGCAATGTTCTTCTCAGGAATACTTATTGAAAACTTTGGCTGGAGAAGTGCATACTTCATCTTAGCTGCAGTTATTTTAGTTTTTGGTATATTAGCTAACTTCTTATTTATCAAGAGCCCACAGGAACTTAATGAAAAACCTCTTGGTTGGGAAAAACAGTTAGATAATGAAAATAACAAACAAGCTACAGTAGGTGGTGTTTCATTTGCTGAAGCTCGTAAGAGTTCTACATTCTATATGTGGTGGACAGCAATATTATTAATTGCAATGTTAATCACAGGGTATACATCTTTTGCACCAACATTCTGGCAAGAAGCTGGCATGACTCATTTACAGTCATCAAACTTTATTAGTTTATTGTCACTTATGGGAGCAATCTCAGTCATGGTGTCAGGTGCTTTAGCAGAAAAATTTGGTGTTAAATTCTTTGTTCTGTACAATACCGTTGCGTTTACGGTAGGGACAGTTATTTTAGTCATGTTCCCAAATTCAGGAACAGTTATAACTTTAATTACAATCGTCTTAGTGGCTGTAGCGTATCCATCATCGAACTCACTTCCAGCAACCATCACCGCATCCGGTTTTGGAAACTTGGAATATGGAAAGATTATGGCGCAGCTATCAACAGCTGGATATTTGGGGAAAGCATTATTACCAATTATCTTAGGACAAATACACAAAATTACAGGTAGTTTATCCCTGGGATTCGTAATCTTATCAGTATTTTCAATGATAGGACTTTTATTATTCTTAACAGGCTATAAATTAGCTCCTTATAAAGAAACAAATAGTCTCAGTTCTTAATAAATATAATTACACTAATTTACTTAGAAGAGGCGGTAATTCAATTGAAAAATAAAATATTAGTGATTAATTTAGGTGGAACATCTTCCAAAGTAGCTGTATATGATGATGAGCTGCTAGTGCTTGAAAAAACAATTCGTCATTCTAAACAAGAAATGGACGATGCACCTACAAATAAAGAACAAGTAATCTATCGTACTTCAATGATTTTAGAGTGGCTAGAAGAGAACCATATTAATGTTGAAGACATCACAAGCATGGCTTTACGTGGTGGTAATATCCCACGAGAAATGTCAGAGCATGGTGGTACATATTTAATTGATGATTTCCTAAAAGAAGAAATAATGAAACGATACAATCCTGATGCATTATTCCATCATGGCGTTGTAGTTTCTCCACATGTCGCAACAGCACTTAGTGGTGATCGTAAAATTCCACTTTATGTAACAGATCCACCTACAGTCAATGAGATAGCTAAAGTAGCACGTATTGCGGGTCATCCCTTATTTGAACGACAAGCTATTGCACATATCTTAAATCAAAGATCAGTAGCTCGAAAAGTTGCTCATGAACTTAATAAAGATTATCAAGATTCACGTATTATTGTAGTTCATCTTGGTGCTGGAATCTCAGTTGGGGTACATCAGGATGGAATGATTGTAGATATAAATAATTGTACTCGTGGTGATGGACCAATGTCACCAGAGCGTGCAGGCCAGTTACCTATGGGACAGCTCGTAGAGTTAAGTCTCACTGGTGATTACACAAAAGAACAAATCGAACTCATGCTAAGAGGTAATGGTGGTGTTAAAGCATACTTAGGAACCTCCGATATGCGTGAAGTCGAAGAAATGATTGATAATGGCGATGAGAAAGCAGAGCTTGTATGGAATGCTTTAATCTATCAAGTGGCCAAAGAAATTGGTTCAGCTTATGCGGTATTGGGAGGTGACGTTGACTGCATAGCGTATACAGGTGGTATTGCACATTCTCAACGTGTCATTAATGCATTGAATGAACGCGTAGGATCCTTTGCACCAAGTCTAGTGTTCCCTGGAGAATTTGAGAACGAAGGGCTTGCTTATGGAGCACTACGAGTTATTCGTGGTGAAGAAGAAATTGCTAACTATTACGACATCGATCGATAAAAAAAGAAAGGGTAATATTAGAATGGAAAACCAAAAAATAATGAATGAATTAATTGAACGTTCAAAGAAGGCTCAACTTGCTATTGAAGATTGGTCTCAAGAAAAAACAGACCAACTTGTTAAAGCAATTGGTAAAGCTATCTTTGATCATGCTGAGATTTTATCTCAAGAAGCAATTGATGAAACTGGATTTGGAAACTTACCAGGTAAGATTGGTAAACATAAGAGTGTTACAATGGCAAACTGGCATTATATGAAAGATAAAAAATCAGTGGGTGTTATCGAAGTTGATCCAATTAACCAAATTGTTACCTTAGCGAAACCAATGGGAGTTGTTGCTAGTGTTACTCCAAGTACAAACCCTACATCAACACCAGCTCAAAATGCTATGATCGCTATTAAAGGTCGTAACTCAGTTATTGTTGCACCTCACCCTAATGCAAAGAAAGCAACATCACATGCTGTAGAAATTATGCAAGATGCGATTGAAAAATTAGGTGCTCCACGTGACCTAGTCTTGGTTATTGAAGAACCAAGTTTAGAAATGACAAACCTCTTGATGGCTAATGCAGATGTCATCTTAGCTACTGGTGGATTTGGAATGGTTAAAGCTGCTTACTCAAGTGGTAAACCTTCATTTGGTGTTGGACAAGGAAACGTTCAAACATACATTGATGAAACAGTTCCTAATTTAGGCGTAGCAACAGCTACAATAGTTGGAAACCGTGCAATGGACTTAGGAGTTCCATGTACAGGAGACCAAACAGTTTACATTCCACGTTCAATGGAAAAAGAAATCCTTGATTCCTTTGTTGAGAATGGTGCTTATCTCATTAATGATGATGCGTTAGTCGATAAGATTCGCCAACAAGCGTTTATTGATGGTCGTCAAAACTTAAAGATCATTGGTAAAACACCAACACAAGTTGCTGAAGTCATGGAATTGGGTCTTGATGTTCCGGAAGAAGCACGCGTACTCTTAGTTAAAGTTGATCAAGAAGGCCCAACAGAACCACTTGCTAAAGAAATCCTTTGCCCAATGCTTCGTTACCGTGTTTACGATGACTTTAGAGAAGCAATCGAGTGGGGAAGAACAAACTTGCTTATGGAGGGAGCAGGTCATACAGGAACAATCCATACAAGCAATGATGAAAATATTGAAATCGCTGGAGAGCGTTTACCTGTTGGTAGACTTATGGTTAATCAAGCGGGTTCAGCTGCATCCGGTGGGCCATATAATAACGGATTGAATCCTACACTATCAATTGGTTGTGGATCATGGGGAAATAACTCAATTTCTGAGAACTTAACTTACAGACATTTACTCAACGTTACAAAAGTATCAAGAATTATTCCTAATATCGTTGCTCCAACACCTGAAGAAGTTTGGGCAGATTAACTCATACACATAATAAAGGAGAAAAAATAATGACAGTTAGAATAGAAAGACCTTTTAGGACAATAGGACCGATATTCCAAGGAAGCGGAATATCTCAAGAAACTGGAAAAAGATTAGCAGATGCTGGTCTTAAGAAAGCTTTGGTTATTTACGATAAAGGTATTGAAGCAACAGGTATTGGACCTAAGATTGCTCAAACCATTAAAGATGCAGGTTTGGTTGTTGTAGAGAGTAATTTAGTACAAGCTGATCCACCTGATACATCCGTTAACATGATTGCTGAAATAGGTCGTCGTGAAGAAGTTGACTGTATTGTTGCTGTTGGTGGTGGTAGTACTATTGATACCGCAAAAGGTGTTAACGTACTCTTAACAAACCCTGGTGACATTGGTATCTACTTTGATAGAACAATTCCTCAAAAACCTGGTAAGTATCTTGTTGCAATACCTACAACTGCAGGTACAGGTAGTGAATCAACCGGTGGTGGTATTGTTACAAATACAGAAGTTCAAGTTAAAGGTGTTATTGCTGGTGCAGCAACAGTTGCAAACTTAATTCTAGTTGACCCAGATCTTACCTTAGGTGTTCCACCTTATGTTTCAGCAACGACAGGATTTGACGTTTTAGCGCATGCAATTGATGGTATGTTATCAATCTTCGCAAATGACATTACTAAATCAATAGCTAGTGAGACCATTCGTTTGTTTAACGCTAACATTGAAGAAGTAGTTACAAACGGTAAGAACGTTGAAGCTCGTAATAACATGCTTACAGCTGCAAGTCTTGGTGGACTTATTATTACAGGTGCAAACTGCTCACTATCACACTCATTTGGTCACTCAATCGGTGCAACACACCATATTGCTCACGGTAACTGCGTTGGTCGCTTCTTGCCACCTACAATTGATTATGTTGCTGAACAAAAACCTAAAGAAATCATGATGATCGCTGATGCATTTGGATTAGACTATAATCCAGAAGGCGATATTAATGAAATCTCAAGACAAATCGGTGAACATATTACTGATTTAGCGAACCGTATGGGATTGAAGACGATGCTAGATATCGAACCGGAAGTCGATAAATTAGACGTATTAATTCCGATGGCTAAAGCTGATGTTATGACAACAAGTACACCGCGTCCATTAACAGATGAAGGTGCTAAGTGGATTATTGAACGAGCATATAGTTACTAATTAGAAATAAGTGAGGTACTAGGATGCCATATGTTAATTTAGAGGAGATCTTTGCTCACGCAAAGAAAAAAGGAAGAAAGAACCTTGCGGTTGCAGCGGCACATGATTTGGAGAGTTTAAAAGCTGTAATCAGAGCTCAGGATGAGGGGGCAATTGACCCTCTCCTCGTGGGTGATACACAAAAGATTAAAGAGTATTTAGAAACCTTAGGTAAAGATCCAGAAACTTATCAAATATTTGAAGCTTCGAATGATACAGAGAGTGCTCAGAAATCAGTTGAGCTTGTAAAGACTGGACAAGCTGACTTCTTGATGAAAGGTTTCTTGAATACATCTGATTTATTAAGAGCTGTTGTGAATAAGGAAACAGGACTTGGATTGGGAAGAACAATTTCTCATATTAATATCATGGAAATTGATGGCTATGAAAAACTTCTTATTATTACTGATGTTGGTATTGTAATAAGTCCAACACTTCAGCAAAAGAAAGAAATCATAGAGAATGCAGTAAATGTCTTACGTAATATGGATTATGATGAACCTAAAGTTGCGATATTAGCTGCTGTTGAGAGCGTGAATCCCAAAATGCCTGAAACAGTTGATGCAGCAGAACTTCAGAAGATGAACGAAGAAGGCGAAATTAAGCATGCACTTGTTGAAGGACCAATATCATTTGATATTGCTCTAAACAAACGTACTGCTGAAAAGAAAGGATACAAAGGCAAGATTGCTGGAGACCCAGATATTCTTGTTGTACCTAGCGTTGTTGCTGGTAATATTCTTGTTAAAGCGATTGGTCGTTTTGGGAAAGTTCGATCAATTGCCTTTGTTACAGGTGCAAGTGTTCCGATTGTATTAACATCAAGAGGAACTTTAGCAGAAGGTAAGTATTATTCAATACTTGCTTGTATTGCTGCACTTTAATAATTAGAGTCACCATGAACAATTCCTGTTCATGTAAAAAACGATTCTACTAAATGCCATGAATATGCCTTGTTTATAAACTCCTATACAAAATACTCAGTCATATTCTAGTTAGCAAAAAGGACCACATAATGTGGTCCTTTGCTTGTGTTTAATAGGTAACGAGGATGTTATCTTCGTGTTCAACTTCGACAGGTGAGTTTTCTTGGAAATAGTTCATGAGTGTATCAACCATTTCTTCTTGAATGTCTTCAACAAGATCACTCTTTGCGACCATCATATAGCCACCACCGCCTGCTGCACGGTAATTATTCACAACGATTGTAAAGGTATCATCATCTTCTACATCGCGTCCTTGGTATTTTAAATCGGCAATGCGAGAGCCTCGAGGATTCGCAACATGGATTGTGTAGCTTACTCCATCAACCATATCATAATTATAATGTTGTGGTTTTGGACTTACATAATCTGGAGAAACTGCGATTTGATTGTTTTCATCAATGGTAAAGAAATAAGCGGAATACTCAAGCATCTTTTTAAGACGACTTCCGGTAATTCGTTTTACTACTAAGGTATTTGGATAGATATAGGTTCCTACTAGCTCTCTCATTGTTATAGACTTGTTAAAGCCAATGCTTCCATTGAATAATGCAACAGAAGATAACTGAGCACCACTACGATCCTTTTGCACCTGGTTCATAAATGATACGAGAGGATGTTTACGAATTCTTGCTTCAAACTCATCTTCAATAATAAGTGAAGGAGAAGACTCGGAGAACGAACCTATTGGTTGATCTAACCAGTTTTGTACATTTTCTTGTAACGTTGCTAAAGGTTTTAAAATTTCTTCATCAAGCGAGTAGTCTTCTGTTTGATGGATCATAGGTATGATTTCACCAGTATCAAGATCAAAATCTATTGTTGCGAACTCTTTAGCTTTTAGTGTTGTTTGCGTAACTGCTTTTCCATGTAAGTAAGTTGCAATCGAACGATGTTGATGACCGGTAATTAAGATATCGAGACCATCAATAAAGCTCATTTGATATCCTTCGTTTTCTCCGGTCTGACGTTCTGTGGGTTCACCAGTTTCTAAGTCTTTTTCAAATCCACCATGATACATTCCAATAACGTAGTCGACAGAGTCTTTAACTGCTTCTACTTCTGCTTTCATATGTTCGTAAGCATCATTAAGTGTGACACCTTCAAGATGGCTAGGACGTTCCCAGTGAGGAATGAACTGTGTCAGGACTCCAATAAGAGCAATGCGTTTACCACCGTATTCTAGAATTTGTGTTTTACCAACTGGATTTCCATCAAAAAACACATTTGAAGTTAGTAAAGGCGCATTGTTCTCTTTGATAAATTTCTTAAGAACATCAAGTCCATAATTAAAGTCATGGTTCCCTAAATTAATATAATCATACTTTAAGGTGTTGAATACTTGAGCAATTGGATTCAACACAGTATCTATGTTTTGATGAGCATAGGTTAATAATGGTGTTCCTTGGAAAGCATCACCATTATCTAAGAGAAGGACAGTCCCTTCACTACGGAATTTCTTAATTGCACTTGAGATATGAGCGAGGCTATAATCCTGCTTTTGATCTCGTGTCGTATAGTTTGTAGGAAAGATACTTCCGTGTATATCTGTCGTCGCTACTATTTTTATTTTCATTTTATCACCAATACTTATTATACCAAAAATAACAGAATTGGTGCATATCAATCGTTTTTTAACAATTAAATGATAAAAACTTACGTATTTAGCAAAAATTGAATACACATTAATAAAAATATGGTAATATTTATGAGATATAGAAAGGAGAAGTCAATGAATCGATCCGATAAAGTCTTTATAGCTGTTGTACTCTTACTATCAGTGGGATTATTCTTTTCAACAGGCAAGTTAATAAGTGCCGTTGATAGTGATTCGTCTCATGCAGTTGTGATGTACAAAGATGAAGAAATCCTTCGTCTCAATATGAACAAAGATGGACATTATACCGTTCCTGGCGACTTAGGAGATGTTGTAATTGAAATCAAAGATGGTCGTATTCGAGTCGCTGATGAAATTTCTCCTTTAAACTATTGCTCCATTCAAGGTTGGGTAGATAAGACAAATGTCCCAATTGTATGTTTACCAAATAAAATCTTGATTGTCGTTGAAGCAGATAACACAGCCACAGAGGAAGACATCATCATTCG
>RCMY010003014.1_pt1 | contig 15064 bp, 12 predicted proteins | sample 2041341 | NCBI WGS metagenome assembly RCMY01 (sample SAMN09708234, study PRJNA481090) | Marine sediment metagenome, whole genome shotgun sequencing project.
CCGATGTAGTGGTCCTGCGGACCGTTGAACAGACATGGCCTGGTGTCAGACACCGCAGTTTCGACGAGGAAGGCCGAGTTGACCCAGCCGGTGTCGATGTCAGTGCCCGATGTGGGAGCGAAGACCTCGAACCACACGGCGCCGTCTGTTGTTGTGGCGTCGTTGCCGGTACGGACGACACCCGTGGCGTTCGGACCGAATTCGAACACGATATCGAAGTTGGTGCCTGCGCCCGAGCGAGCATTCAGCGTGTCGTTCGCCTCGACATTCGTGATCGCCCAGACGAGCGACGATGGTTCGTCAATTGTGCCTGGATCGATTATCACACCTTCGATGTTGCGATCGACCTCGTCCTGATACGGGTGTTGTTCGTATCCGTCGACGAACCGGGCTGAGACGAGGTTCGTCTCGTTCGAAATACCGAGCACGGCCAGTTGCGGAAACTCTTGTTCGAGAAACGCATCGACGTCGATGTAGACGAGTTCTTCGCCGGTGCCGAGCACGAGCGCCTGGGTTCGCCCCGACGGGTCGGTGTGCACGTCGAGTTGTTGTGGCTGGAAGGCGCCCGGCGACGTGAGCTGAGCCGACCGGCCGTCGGCCGCAAGGACGGTGATGCTCCAGGCGTCCTCCTCGGTCGGCGAGACGAGTACCACGTGTCCAGCGCTCGACCAGCCAGCGATTTCGCCTTTCAAGCAACGGGACAGTGTCATGACCGGATGATCGGTGACGGGTTGGCCTGATGCATCCAAGATCGTGTGGATGGAGCAACCGTTCCCTGTCCCCGTGCCCACTTTGGTGGCGAGTAGTTGTCCATCAGGTCCGACCGGATCTTCGGCCGCTGCTGCGTCGAGTATCGGCGACCAAGTTTCGGCGTCGACGACCTCGTCGTTGAGCCGGATCACGCCGTCGACATCGACGGTGACGATCGCCGTGCCGAGCTCATCAGGCGAGGTGGTGTCGTCGGCCGGTGCCTCTGGTGCTGACGGCGGGGGAGTGGACTCGTCTGGCGTCGGCCCAGGTTCGACTTGACCGTCGGGTTCGGCCGTCCGGATCTCGGTGACGGCGTCGTCGCCGAGGTTGGAGCCAACGAAGAAACCAACGAGCAGCAGAAGAACCACGACGCCTGCCGCGGCGCTTCGCTGAACCGTCGTCCGTCGGCGAGCAGCGTTCTTGGCAGCCAACGCACCTGCGTCGAGGTCGTGCACCACTGGGGTGTTCCCGAATCGTGAGCGAAGGTCGTTTGTGGGGTCGTCTTCATGTGTCATCGGAGAGCCTCCTTGGTTGGGCTTGATGCGTTCGATTCGTGACTCAGGCGCTCGGCGAGCGCCAGCCGTCCACGGTGAAGATGCACCTTTGCGGTGCTGGGTGAAACTTCGAGAATTCTGGCGATCTCGGCGACGGGAAGGTCTTCGAGATAGTGCAGGACCACGGCAGCTCGTTGATTCTTCGACAGTGTCTGAATCGCCGCAGCCAAGTCGTCGTCGATCGAGGTTTCCCACGTCACGGTCGGTGTGCCTTCGATCAGATGGGCCAACTTGCGCAGGCGAGTGGCGCGTCGTCGAAGCGTCGATGTGGCTAGGTTGATGGTCACTCGCCGAACCCAGGTGCCTGGGTTGTCATACCCTGAGATCAAATCCCACTTCGCGTGTGCTCGAATCATGGCCTCCTGCGCGACGTCTTCGGCGGAGCGGCCGACGAGCGTTGACGCCAGCGACACCATTGCCGGGAACTCGATTCGATAGAACTCGGCGAACGAGCGCACGTCGGCTGTGTGCAGAGGTGATGGCGAAACGTCTGGTTCTGACGGATTGCTCACGGAGAGACTCCCTCGATTCGGCACTCGGGTCGTGGTTACGAACGTACTCATGCCGGACACACGTCTCAGGCCCCTCGAAAGGTTTACATCGGTCCGAAGAAATTCTGCGCGGGGTTGTCCGAATCGCAGCGCCGCATTCGTCGAGTGAGCAGAACCGGCCGTGATGCGGCCCGAACCCAAAGGGGAAAATGATGGCAAAGTACTTGTTCACCTACCACGGCGGCACCGGAATGCCGGAGTCCGAAGAAGAGCAAGCCAAGGTCATGGCAGCGTGGGGGCAATGGTTCGAGGCGAACGGATCCTCGTTCACCGACATGGGTGCGCCGACGTCGATCGTCAAGACGGTCTCTCCAACTGGTGTTGCCGACGGCGCAGACAACCAGGTGACCGGCTACGGAATCGTCGAGGCTGCGGACATCGATGCTGCGTGTGCGCTCGCTGGTGGGTGCCCAGTTCTCGACAACGGAGGCTCGATCCAGGTCGCGGAGACCTTCGAAGTCGCGATGTGAGCACTGTCCTCGTGCTGCCCAGGCGCCGTCCTGGGCAGCCGGGGCGAAATTCACCGATTCGCACGTACCCTGAGCGTATGAGTGACACCACAAAGGAAGCCACAGAAGACGCCGTTGATGAATCTGGTGCTGCCGACGAAGCAGCGACCCTCGAAGCTGCCAGCGCCGAGGGTGACGGCCTCATTCTCACCGTGACCGATGCCGGTCTGACCAAGGTGCTCGAGATTCGCGATGGCGAAGACAACCCAGAAGCGACGGGCTTGCGGGTCATGATCGTTGGCACCCGCGGCGTCGAATTCGACTATGACCTCTCGCTCGAGGACATTTCCGAGATGCCCGAGGACTCCACGATCTACAAGGTCGGGGACCTGACGGTCATTATCCCTGCCGACAGTGTCGAGGACATGCGAGGCTCCACCCTCGACCTACCTTCGAACCCGATGCAGGGGGGGCTCGTCATTCGCAATCCGAATCGACCGCCTGTCCTTGCGCCCGCAGACATCGATCTGACCGGCACACTCGCCGAGAAGGTCCAGCAGCTACTCGATCTCAGCATCAATCCGGCGCTTGCAGTACACGGCGGTTTCGCGAGCTTCGTCAAGGTCGAGGCCGAGACCGTCGTTCACGTGTTGATGGGTGGCGGTTGCCAGGGTTGCTCGATGAGCGCGCAGACGCTGACCGAGGGAATCAAGACGTCGATCATGGACGCCATCCCCGAGGTCACCGAGGTCGTCGACGCCACCGATCACACCCAAGGCGACAACCCGTTCTACTCCTAACCGCGATCGCAATCCGAGCCTGACCGCTCTCGATGCTCGGCGGCTGGCCGGAGGCCGCGCCCGTACGAACCGGATTCGCAGCTTCGTACTCACAGATCTGTGCAGTGTGGGGTGCCAATCCGGCGTCTACGGCTGCACAGATCCGGAAGCTGCGAATCTGTGCAGTGTGGGGTGCCAATCAGGCGTCTACGGCTGCACAGATTCGGAAGTTGCCGCAAAACGCCGAAACCGGCGTCCCGATGGGGAGACGCCGGCGTCGGTGGAGGGGCTTGTTGGTGGTTCGATTAGCTAGGCCGAATCTCGACCGGGAGTGTCGAGCGAATTACGTGAAGCTGGCCTCCTGCGCCTCGGCTGCAGGTGCCTCATCATCGCCTTGAGGTCCGAAGTCGCCGCCGTGTCGACCGTGGCCACCGCGTCCGTGACCACGACCGCCTTCACCGCGAGTGCCGAAGTCGCCGCCGTGTCGACCGTGGCCACCGCGTCCGCCTTCACCGCGAGTGCCGAAGCCGCCGCCGTTTTCGAGACGTGACTCGATCCGGTCAGCGAGACCGTCGAGGCGTTCATCGGCCTGCTCCTGGGTGAGTCGTCCTTCAGAAACACCCTCGGTGATGCGCTCGGTAGCTTGCTCGGTGAAGTGGTCGACCAACGCGTCGAGGTTGTCGCCAGCGAGATCTGCGAGCGATGTCCCGTCTTCCTTAGCGGCCTCGAGCTCCTCGAGCGTCACGCCGAGCACGTCGGCGATCGCCTGCTGCTTCTCTGCCTGCATTGTTTCCCGGTTGGCCTCGATGGCCTCACGGATGCTTGACAGTTCGTCGGCTTGTTCTTGCGTGATGACGCCGTCTTCGATCAGACGGTCGACCCGGGCCTGCTGGCGTTCCGCTCGATCGGGTCGACCTTCGCCGACCGACGGGGCGTCGACCGAGTCGGTGGACGGATCGGTGAGCGTTGGCTCGTCGTCTTGAGCACCGGCAAGACCGGCGACACCAAACGTAAATGCCACCATTCCGACGGCGCCGGCACCCATCATTCCAAGGTTCTTCATGTTTGCCATTGGGGATTCTTCTTTCGTCAGTTGCCGCTGTGTTGCGGTACAACCACTGTCGAGGACGACATGAAACAGCATCTGTGGATGGCCGAAGGACGTCCTGATGCCTTGCTGAAGGCTTGGTAAGAACCTTCAGACTTCTCTTCGACTCCTTCAGCTTCTTCTCACAAAGGGTCATTACTCTCGTGGTTCATGAGTGGAATGACCGATCAGCCGACATCGAGCGCACCCCACGTCCTCGTCGTCGAAGATGATCAAGGTGTTCGCGAATCTTTGGTGGTCGTGTTGCAGGTTCAGGGGTACTCGGTAACGGGAGTCGAGCGAGGCGAGGACGCTCTCTCATCGCTCGGTCGCTCGGCACCTGACCTCGTCGTTCTCGACATCAATCTGCCCGGGATCGATGGTGTCGAGACCTGTCGTCGTCTGCGCGCGAGCTCGTTTGCCGGACCAATTCTGATGCTCACCGCCCGCCACGAAGTTGCAGATCGAGTGACGGGGCTCGACGCGGGAGCCGATGACTATTTGGCGAAGCCGTTTGCGCTCGACGAACTTCTCGCGCGCATTCGTGCATTGCTGCGTGCGTTCAATGTCGACGTCGGTGGTGTCGAGAAGTCCATGCTCACCCTCGACGACCTGTGGCTCGATCCGTCTGCTCGCCGGGTCGGGCGTGGTGATGCCGAGGTCGAACTCACCAAGATCGAGTTCGACCTGCTCGAATTTTTGTTGGAGAACGCCGAACGCGTCATGGAGCGCAACACGATCCATCTCCATGTCTGGGGGTACGACGAAGACACCTCGTCCAACACCATGGAAGTGTTCATCTCGAGTCTGAGGAAGAAGCTCGAGGTCGGCGAGAAGCCCCGCCTCATCTACACCAAACGTGGTGTGGGATATGTCGCTCGGAAACAGTCATGAGGCAACGTTCATGAAACTTCAATCGCGACTTGCCCTCACGGTTGCGTCTGCCGCGGCCATAGCGATCTTTCTCATGGCCGCCGCGTTCTGGGTGCTCGGGGCTCGCCAGCAACGAGGATCCATCGACGAGTCGTTGCTCGCTGTCGCTCGCCAGCCACGAGAGATCGCTGCCGACATCGAGCGGCCCGACCGGCCAAACCGCCGGCAGGGGCCTGGTTTCGGTGGGCTCTTCGGCGACCCGTCGAACGCCGACGACCGAGTGTTTACCCGGATCCGGGTGACCAACGGCCAGGGTGATGTGCTCATTGATCAGGGCCTGCCCGAGGTCGACCCCCCCGCCGAGCCCACGGTCAGCACGGTCGAGATCGATGGCGAACGTTTCCGAATGGCCACCGCCCAACTCGGGGCAAACGGCGATCGAGGCGTCGTCCAGGTCGCTCGCAACGTGGAAGACATCGAGGCTGGTCTGACCCGGTTTCGCCGCCAAATCTTGCTTGGAAGTATTTTCGGGGTCGCGCTCGCGGGTTTTCTCGGGGCATTGGTCGCTCGCCGCCTGATCGCGCCGATCGTCGAAGTGTCGACCGCAGCCCGAGAGATGGGATTACGTCAGGACCTGCCGAGCAGAATCAGCGTCGATCGAACCGACGAGGTCGGCGATCTCGCTCGGTCGTTCAACCAGATGTTGTCCGCGCTTGAGGTCAGCCGCGACCAGCAGCGACGTTTGGTCGCCGATGCGAGCCACGAACTCCGAACACCGCTGACCAGCCTCCGTTTGAAGATCGATCTGCTCGACAGGACACCAAATCTCCCCGATGGTCAACGCCGAGAACTCCTGTCGGGCGCGGCCAGTGAACTCGAGCGTCTGACCGCGCTGGTTGCCGAACTCGTCAGCCTCGCAACCGATCCGACGAATACGGATGAACAGCTGAGTTCGGTGGAGTTGTCGTCTCTCGTCGGTGAGGTTTCCGAGAACGTGCGTCGATCGTCAGGGCGAATTATCGAAGTCCGCGAGCTGTCGGGTGGCTCGTTCGACGTCCGCGATGAGATGGTTCGCCGCGCTGTCACGAACCTCCTATCGAACGCCGTGAAGTATTCGCACGACGACACACCGATCGTTGTCGTCGTCGATGGGCCGCGCATCGAGGTTCATGATCGAGGATCGGGCATTCCCGATGCCGACCTTCCCCACGTCTTCGACCGGTTCTTTCGGTCGCCTGAGGCCCGAACCCGGCCTGGCAATGGCATTGGTCTGGCCATCGTCCAACGTGTCGCCGAGTTGCACGGCGGAGAAACATGGGCACGCAATGCGACCGATCGCTCCGGGGCAATCGTCGGGTTCTCGGTCGGCTGAACAATTTGGGGAAGCACCTTGGGGAAGCAGATCGCCCGAAGATTGGTTGAATGAATACATGAGCGTCCTGGAAACTCTCGAATTCGACAACCGATTCACCAAGGAACTGCCTGCAGACCCGGTGGAATCAAACGTCCCGCACCAAGCGCCGGGGGCCTCGTTCAGCCGCGTGCAACCAACCCCCACCACGGCACCTCAGCTCATTGCCGTGTCCGATGAGGTCGCCGAACTGCTCGGGTTGTCCGCCGAACAAGTGGCATCCGATGCGTTTCGAGACGTGATGACCGGCAACGAAGTACTCGACGGTATGGATCCGTTCGCCATGCGTTACGGCGGACACCAATTCGGCAACTGGGCTGGGCAGTTGGGAGACGGGCGAGCGATCAACCTCGGCGAACTCGTGACGCCCGACGGATCGCGCCAGACGCTGCAACTCAAAGGCGCGGGCCCCACCCCGTACTCACGTAGCGCCGACGGTTTGGCCGTGCTTCGGTCGTCGGTACGAGAGTTTCTCTGTTCGGAGGCAATGTTCCATCTCGGCATCCCGACAACACGGGCCCTCAGCCTTGGTCTCACGGGCGATCAAGTGATGCGCGACATGCTCTACGACGGTCACCCCGACTACGAACCGGGTGCCGTCGTCAGCCGGGTTGCTCCTTCGTTCGTGCGATTTGGCAGCTTCGAACTACCAGCCTCGATGGGTGAGATCGACGAGTTGCGCGCGCTTGCCAATTTCACCATTCGTCAGCACTACCCCGAGTTGTGGCCCGACGACGGCGAACCCAACGCGCAGACCTACGTCGACTTCTACACCGAAGTCGTCCGCCGAACGGCCGAAATGATCGTGCACTGGCAGCGAGTGGGGTTCGTGCACGGCGTGATGAACACCGACAACCTGTCGATTCTTGGTCTGACGATCGACTATGGACCGTACGGATGGCTCGAAGATTTCGATCCGGACTGGACGCCGAACACAACCGACCGTCAGGGCAAACGATATCGATTCGGGAACCAGCCCGGGATCGGGCAGTGGAACCTTGCCCAGCTGGGCAATGCGCTGTTTCCACTCGTCGACGACGCCGAACCTCTCCAAGAAGCGATCGATCACTACGTCACGCACTTCCGTGACGAACATCAAAAGATGTTCGCCACCAAACTTGGTCTCGCTGCATGGGACACGACGCGCGACGAACCACTGATGGTCGAACTCCTCGAGCTTCTCCAAGAGGCCGAAACCGACATGACGTTGTTCTTCCGAGGTCTTGGCGATGTTCCGGTCAGCGACGAGCAGGTGCAGTCCGATGTTCGCTTCGCACCGCTGCGCAACGCGTTCTACCTGCCCGACGAACAGCTGACTCCTGAGCTTCGATCGAAGTGGGATGCGTGGCTTGACCTCTATGGCGAACGGGTTCGCTCAGACGGAACCGGTGATGCCGACCGACGTACAGGCATGAACGCCGTGAATCCGTTGTACGTGATGCGGAACTACCTCGCGCAGCTCGCCATCGACAAAGCGACCGACGGCGATTTCAGCGGTGTGACCGAACTTCTCGACGTGATGCGCAATCCCTACACCGAGCAACCAGGCCGAGAGGCATACGCCGAGAAACGGCCAGAGTGGGCGCGCACGAGAGTTGGCTGTTCGATGCTCAGCTGTTCGAGCTAAGCGAGCTCATTCGAGAAGCGCCAGCGAGGTGTAACACATCTCGTCCTGCGTGCCCTCGGCCCAGACGATGTATCGACTCTCCAGCCCAGGCGGCCACAACGATCGGTCCCACCCACACTCGACGCGCAGGGTGTCGCCGGCTTCGAACATCAGTGTTTCGATCGGGTCGTAGCTCATCTGCCAGTCGAAGTTCCATCGATCGATGTCGACCAACACGGTGGCCTCGGGGGTGTCTGGATTGAGCGTCATTCGATAGGTCGTGCCCAGCTCGTGCATGTGTGGCCAGATGTTGATGACTTCACCGTCGGGTGGGTTGTAGTCGCAACTCGACGAGGCGACCCCATCGACCATCTCGGCGAAGTCTTCTGGACGAACACCGCACTGGGCATTCACGAAATCGGGAATGAATGTGGACTCGAGACCGAACTCTCTCCCGATGCGCGCAATGGCGGCGTCTCGATCACACAGCGGACCGCTCTCGTACGTTGCGCAGGGGATTTCGACCGGGCCGAGAAGGACCTCGGTTTCGACGGGGCGGAACCGTCCGTCTGCGGCGGCGACTTGGTCGGCAGAGGCGAACTGCAGGCCGAGGCCGCTGTTGTCGGGCCGGGGGGTCCCCTCGTAGTGGTAGTGCCATTGCACGACGGCGAAGTCACCCGGCTCGAGCACCCACCCTGCGTTCTCGGGTGCGACCAGTGGATTGCTTCCGGGCGCCCATGCACCCGCGCTGACGAGTCCGCCAGGGCCCAGCCGAGGAATCGTCTGGCAGGTCCAGCCTGGTCGACCGTCCGCGCCATCTTTCTGGTTGGCGATCTCGCGCTGGTCGCTGGATGCGAAAAAGATCACGGCGTGATGCAAAACCTGAGTTTGATCTGGCCGAACATCAACTCCGGTCACCCACTGGTCGGTGGTGATCCCGGGGTCATAGATCTGACACCGGTAGTCGTCGAGTGAGTCGGAGCCGGGGTAGGGCTCGGCCGCGGTGAGCACGACATCGGCGTCAATGGGCGAGTAGGTCACGTTCGTGGCGGTCAACGGCGTCGATGCATCGACATCGAGTGGCGCACCCTCCGCTTCCCAATCGACGATGACTTTGCGGTCGGCATCCGTCACCGACAGGTCGTATTCGAACGCGATCTCAGAGAGGGGGCTGATCGGCCACGGAGGCATCTGTCGTTCCTCGACCCGGTACGCGATGAAATCGGCGATCTCGACCACGTCACTGGCGGTGTTCATTTCGAGATGCGGCGTCCCCGGTCCATTGTTCGAGTGGCACGACACACAATTCGCCTCGAGGATCGGCTGCACGTCGTTGCCGAACGAGACCGAGGAGGCATCGGCCGTGCTCGTGCTGGTCTCCTCGTCGCTCGCCGTGGCTGAGCCATCGTTGACGTCGTTGGAAACAGCATCGTTGGAAACAGCATTGCCAGGCCCGGCGTTTTGGCCCACCTCGTCGGAGCCGCCACATGCCTGCACGAGCAACAGGGTCAGTCCCAAGCTGATGATGACGGACAGGTTTCGCACGGCGCGCATTGAAGAAGCGTAGGGCGGGGGCCTTCATTCGCCAGCGCGCGACTGCGGCTCTCCCGGAATCGCTATCTTGCGCCGGCCGCTGTGGTGGACGAACCCGAGGCGCTCGTACAGTTGCGCCGCCGGGTTTCCGTCCGTCACCACGAGGCTGAGCGAAGGTTCGCCCCACAACGCGAACGATGTGATTGCCTTCTGAAGTAGCACGGCACCCAAGCCTCGATACGCGGCACCGGGAAGGCGAAAGAGCTCGCTCACCCACGGACCACCGAAGGGCGGCTCGCCCTCGCTCAGGTTGATCACACAGGCGGCAACCACGACCCCGTCGTGCGTCACCTGCCAGGAGGCATAGGCAATGAACTGGCCGACGATCGTTCCAGCGAGGAGCCCTGCGAGATCACCCTCGGTGTCGTGCGCTAAATCGAAGTCCGGATGATCGTGGTCGTACGCGGCCTCCGCGACCACGGCGAGCTCTCGCGCCGGCGCAGACAGCGGCTCCAGCACAAATCCTTCAGGAACAGTGAGTGCGAGGTCGGCGTCCCTCCGGACAATCGACCGTCGATACAGATGCCCGTGGCGAACAAGGGTTGCACCAGCCTCGAGCAACAAATCCGTCAACCTGTCGTCCTCCGAGGCCAACCACCAGCCGGCCAGCCGGTCGAGAATTGCCGGGACCACAACGTCGAGATCCGCCAGCGCCACGACGTCCTCGGCAACCGGTGGTGGGCCGGCATAGATGCGGTAGGCGAGGACCGCCTCGCCGTCTACGTCGAGCGCGTCGCCGGTTGAAGCCACGCAGCTACTCGCCCACCCGGACTGACCCGAGTGCGGGCCAGGTGCCGATACCGCCTGGCGCGCGGACTGACACAGTGCCCGAACCGAACACATCGGGAAGCTCGACCACGAACGTTCCTGAATTGTCGGTGATCACGGTGGCTAGCGGCTCTTCGACGGGCTGGATGCGAATCGTGGTGCGCGTGTCTGGATTCAAGAAGGCGACCGACACCGTGCCGATCCCCTCGGCCGACGGGTCGAACGCAAAGGTGGCCCGAAACTCGAATGCAGCACCTGGTGTCACGGGAAACGATTCGCCGTTGACGAACACGATCTGATCGGGCGAGGCATCGATCGACAACATGTTGCGGCTTCCCACATCGAGGTTGGCGTCGCTCGCGACGATGGCAGCGTCACCGATCGGGTTGCCGTCGATGTACCAGAATCCGTCACCTTGGGAATAGTCGCCATTCGGTACCAGGTTGGGTCCTTCGCTCTCGCGATATTGCACGTCGTAGAGTCTGAAATTCGTCGCACCGGTGACTGCCCCTTCGACATTTGCTCGCGTGAGAATCGCCGCCTGCGTCGCATCGGCAGGAACCATCCCGGTCAGGACGGCCGTGGCAGCCGTTGGATCATCCTCAGTGATCGACCCCTCGATGATCTGCCCGGCGAGTCCCGTGCCGTTCGCATCGACCAGTCGGCCCCGCACCTGTGCCGGTGCGCCGTTGCTTGCCGGTGTGAACTGAACCGTTTCCAAGATTGTGCGGGTTCCGGCATAGCGGTTGATAAGGCTGGTGAAGGCACCGAGATCATCCTCGGGGAGCACCCGGTCGGGTTGATCGACCCACGACGTGAGCGTGACGTGCTCGGGAGTCCCGCCAGCGTTGGTCTCGAACTCGGCAAAGTGGTCGGCCGACAGCTGAAGCCACTGTTCGGCAGTCGTTTCCTGTGCCCCGTTGTAAAAGAGACCGAAGGGAACTCCTCGCTCGTCGGCGACCTGCTCGATCCCGAGCGCGATGTCGGCCCAGTCGGGTACCGACCAATCGACGTCGATGTGCAAGAACGCCAGTGGTTCGCCCGCAAACTGTTCGTACGAGTCGAGCCACAATGCCATGTCCTCAGGGGTGGAGACCGGGTTGCGGACAAGCCCCTCGATGCTGCCCATCGGGACACCGGGAAACATGGCGTGCATCTCGGTCATGTAGTCGGTCACTTCACCCACAATTCGTTCGAGTGTGTAGCGGCAGACACGTGGTCCGACGAGTTTGTGGGCGAACGTGAACGGTTGCTCGATCGCGACGACATCGATGGTCCCGCCCAAGTTCTTGAATCGCTGAGCCATTTCGAGGTCGTACGGACCTTCGAACGACTCGCTGTGGTCACATTCGGCGGGGTCGACTGGTTGAAGCGGTTCGGTTTCGAAAATCACCGGGATCTCGTGCTCGTCGAGCCAGCCGATGATGAGGCGAAGTTCGTCGTCGCTCAAATAGTGCCGCATCTGGAATGCGTGCAGACGAAACATGTCGATGTTTTCCAGGGCGTCCGCCCACGGCGCATCGGGCTCGAACAACTCGAAGTAGTCGGTTGACCCCAGCGGGATGCGGTAGTTCGCGCTGGCGGGTTTCGGAGGCATGGCGCCGAAAAACAGCAATGGGCCATCGTCGGCAGAGAGCGGGTCGTCGCTCGTGAGCGCCTGAGTCGTGGTGGTCGCCGCGTCCACCGTCGTGGCGACGCTCTCGACCGTTGTTTCGCCCTCTGCGGCGGTGGTCGTCGAGAGAGCGGGCGAGCCATCGTCGCGTGTCGATCCACACGATGATGCGACCAGAAGAATCGAGGTGGCGATTGCGCACCAGGTCAATCGGAGTGAGTTCTCCCGCATCGCTCCAGTGTGGCCTGGCTCAGGGGGCATCGCCCAACAATGCGTCTCGAACGTCTTGTGGGGTCATGGCGATCTGGTGCGCATTGGCCCCGATGAGTTCGTCGAGCGTTCCAAAGCCCCAGGCGACACCGATCGACGTCATCCCCAGGGCTCGGGCAGCGTCGATGTCGTGGTGGCGGTCGCCAATCATCACCACACCAACTGTCTCGCGATCGAGCGTTGCGAGCGCGTGTTCAATGACCGCCCGTTTGGTTGTCCGTGTGCGGGCCCCATCGGAACCGGCAATGACGTCAAAGTGTGGCGCGAGGCCCACGCGATCGAGCACGCGAACAGCAAACGGTTCGAGCTTCATCGTCGCGACACCGAGCAACCAGCCAGCGTTCGCGAGTTCGTTGACGAGCTCGCTGATGCCGTCGTAGAGCGTGTCCTCGAGCCATCCAGCGATCGCGAAGCGTTCCCGATACAGCTGCGTGGCTTCAGCGAGACGGTCAGGTGGAACACCGAGCGATTCGTACAACTCCTCGGCAGGCGGGCCGATCATTGTCGCGGTGTCGAGTGATGGGTCGAGCGGATATCCAACTTCCTCCAGCGCCCAACGGTGGCACGCCACGATGCCATCGGCGGGGTCGGTCAGTGTGCCGTCGAGGTCGAAGAGGGCCAGTGGACGTGCGTCGGGATCAGCTGGCACGTCGCGATCGAGCAGTCGGAGTTCGGGTGCGGCCATCGAGCGAGCCTACGTGCTGGTTATCCTCGTCGGAATGTCCACTGCCACAACTCCCACGCCGCACCCAGGCGCCCTCTCGGGAATTCAGGTTCTCGACCTCTCGCGTGTTCTCGCCGGCCCCACGTGTGCGCAGATGCTTGCGGATCTGGGCGCCGACGTGATCAAGGTCGAACGTCCGGGTATCGGAGACGAGACGCGGCAATGGGGGCCTCCCTGGCTCATCGACGAAGATGGCCGGCCCACGGGAGAGTCCTCCTACTACCTCTGCGCCAATCGTGGCAAACGATCGATCACCGTCGACATCGGCACCCTCGAGGGGCTCGACATCATCCGTCGGCTCGCGTCGGAGAGCGACATAGTCGTGGAGAATTTCAAGGTCGGCTCGCTCGCTGCGAAGGGGCTTGGCTACGACGACCTCCGCGCGATTAACCCGTCGATCATCTACGCATCGATCACTGGTTTCGGACAAGACGGTCCGCTGGCATCGCAGCCTGGCTACGACTACCTCGCGCAGGCGATGGGCGGGTTGATGAGTATTACGGGTCGGCCCGATGACGAACCGGGTGGTGGTCCCTTGCGGTCGGGGATTGCGGTTGCCGATCAATCGGCAGGTCTGTTCTCGGTCATCGGAATCCTCGCGGCGCTGAGGCACCGCGATCAGACCGGAGAGGGTCAGCAGGTCGATGTGTCGTTGCTCGATTCTCAACTCGCCGTCCTGGTCAACCAGGCGCTCAATTACTTCGTCGGAGGGACGCCACCGACCAGAAGTGGTGAGTGGCACCCGAATCTTGCCCCGTACCAGCCGTTCGACGTCGCCGACGGACGGGTGGTGATCGCTGTCGGCAACAACGCACAGTTCGCCGCCTTGTGTCGATGGCTCGACCTTCCGGAGTTGGTCGACGATCCACGGTTCATCGACAACCCCGACCGGAACAAACACCGAGTCGAACTGGCAGGTGCGCTGCAGGCCGAGTTTCGCACCCGGAGTCGAAGCGAAACTCTTGCCGCGCTACCCCCACTGGGCGTCCCGGCGGCGACGATCAACGACATCGCCGAAGCCTTCGACGAACCACAGGTTCGTCACCGCGGTGGGCGGATCGATCTGCCGCACGCACTCGCGGGAACCGCACCGGCGATTGCAAACCCCATTCACCTCTCACACAGCCCGGTCACGTACCGCAATGCGCCACCCGTGCTCGGCGAGCACACCGACGAGGTCCTCACAGATTTGCTCGCCATGACCGACACAGACATCGCAGCTCTCCGGTCGAAAAACGTCATCTGAGCTCCGAATCTGTGCAGGCCTGGGTGTCGATCTGGCACCTACCCCTGCACAGATCCGTGAGAAGAGGTCACTCGGCGAGGTCCTGGTTGTTCGGGTCGCTGTGCGCGGGCACGGTGAGGCGGTCGCCGATCTTCATGCCCGTCGGCAGGCTTCCGCTCTTCCATCGGTCATCGGCAACACCGGCAGCGACAGCGTCGACGAGCGTCTGGCTGAACTGAATACGCCAGTCGCCGCCAGACTTGGAATCGTTGAAGTACACGAAACCGATGATGTCGGGATTGGCATCGAGGCCTGCGAAGAGCGAGTTCATCCAGGCAACTCGGTCAGCATCGACCGAGGTTCCCGCACCGATTTCGGCCAAGAGGATGGGTTTGTTCGTGACCCCACGAAGTTCCGAAATCGTATGGTCGAAGATGGCACCGAAGGTTGGCTCGGGTGCACCTTGGTATCCACGCCAATAACCCGAAACGCCAACCCAGTCCGTGTACGCGGCGCCGGGCCAGAAGTCGGCGAGGTCGGTGCGGAGATTGTCCGTCCGGTTCACACTCCAGAGCCAGACGACGTTGTCGGCCCCGGCTGCGTAGAAGCGGTCGTGCACGTGACGCCACATCTCGACGAACTCACCTTCCTTGTTGCCATTGACCGACTCTGACCAGGAGTACCAGTTGCCGTTCATCTCTGCGGCGAGGCGCAAGACGATCGGTTGGCCGTGTGCGGCCGCCGCCGAGGCCCACTCGTCGATGTAGGGGTCCCATTCACCATCGATGATCTCGCGAAGGGTCGGCTGCGAA
>RCMY010003016.1_pt1 | contig 15057 bp, 10 predicted proteins | sample 2041341 | NCBI WGS metagenome assembly RCMY01 (sample SAMN09708234, study PRJNA481090) | Marine sediment metagenome, whole genome shotgun sequencing project.
TCTTCCGCTGAGGTTGTCCAAGAGACGTAGGGCGACCCTGATTTATTCAATGCAATTGAAGTATGAAACGTAGCGCGTTGTGAGTTGATCGCATCAGCCAAGGCCACCCAATCTCGGCCGTTCCACCGCTTGACCAATAATGAATCGTCCCCTTGGCGGAACAAGACCACGGGTTGATTTCGATTGTTGATCGCGATCCCCTCGGCTTTTCCATTTTCCCCTGAATCAGCATTCAGCGGTTTGCCCAGTGACACCCAGCGATCATCTTCCCAGCGACGAACGTTGACTTCCGAAACGGACAGTTCCTCATCGAATTCCCTAAATGCGATGACGGGCCGGCTTTGTTGGTCCGTCGTCATGACGGGAGCCGACGCACTCCGCTCGATGTTGATATCGACCGCATCACCGAGTGACTGCCACGCTTGGCCGTCCCATCGTTTGACATGGACGTTGTGGCGTCCGTGAATGATCCTGGCTTGTTCAGACCACGACACATAAATCTCCCCGTCTTTGGCGATCACCAAAGTCGGGTAGCTGCCCTTCGCGCGGTAACGGATGCCAAGTCGCTTGCCTACTGATTGCCACTTCGTGCCGTCATATCGCTTGACGTAGATGTTCACGTCATATTCACCAAATTCCAAATCACGGGCTTGCAGGTAGGCAACCCAAGGCAATCCGTCGTGGTCTGTGATCACGCTGGGCGACAAAAACCGATCCGATTCGGTAGGCACCACTGGCAGACGCTCCCAGGTTTGTGCGGGCGAAGCAAAGATGGCAAGTAAAAAAGCGAGCAGATTCATGAAGTCATCGTCGAGTAAAGGGTAGGCGAATGCGAAGCAAGTGCCGCTACTTCGCGGAGCCTGCCTGAAGGAGCCGACCGGGAAACTGCTAATTACTGATGATCGAAAGGGAAAACTCAGGAATCGATCCCGACGTGATAAAAATTCCAAAACTTCGATCTGGTTCTTCATCTCCGAGCCAGGCTTCGTAGCGTTTGCGGAATAGGCGAGGACTCCATCGGTAGTTCCACACGACCAGTTCGTCCAGTGGATTGACGGCGGTTAGAAACAAGTCGCCTTCGCCATCGCCGGACAAGCTGGCCGTTTGACGTATCGAGGCTGCAAAAGGTTGCGGCCCAACTTGGATCCAAACTTCCGAAAGGGGTTCCCACTGACTGACACAACGATCCAGAGTGTCGTCGTCCGACCAAGAAATCCGAATTCGATTCTTGGCATCGATGTAGAGTTGATTGTCAAACCCCGGTCGGTCAACACCAGGTTTGCCGACGAGTTTCAGCGGTTGCCAAGTACGAGTCGGATAGTCCCAGCGGCTGACTTGGACAGCGTAGCCACCGCCCTCGACGGGGATCGACCAAGACACGTAAGGTGAACCTGATTTATTGAGCGCCAGGGAAGCAGATGTTTCTGGCGAAACAGATTGGGGATTGATCGCATCAGCCAGCGCCACCCAATCGCGGCCGTTCCACCGCTTGACCAGCAACTTGCTTCCTTGAGTGAATACCACTAAGGGTTGATTGTGATTGTTGATGGCGATCGCCTTGGGAGCTCCGCTCTGCCCCAATTCCCCATTCAGAGGTCCGCCCAACGGTACCCAGCGATCGACTTCCCAGCGGCTGACATTGACTTCGAGAGAAAACAAACTCTCGTTGAATTCCGCCCACGCGATGACGGGTCGACTTTGTTGATCCGTGGTCAGGACAGGAACCAGCGCACCCTGTGACTTGTTGATGTCGACGGCATCACCGAGAGACTGCCACGCTTCGCCGTCCCAGCGTTTGACGTGTACGTTGAAGTTTCCATTGATGGCGTCGGCTTCCTCGTCCCGCCCAACCGAACGATGCCAAGCGACCGCTGCTCGACGTCACCCGCGAACGACGTCGATGTCGGTGACACAGGCGTCGCCGCTGAACTCGAGCAGCACGTGCCGGGCTTCGCCGTCGAGCGTGACGGATCCGTCACCGAAGGCCACCCGCGACGACAGCTCGCCGTACGCCTCGTCGAGCTGGCTCACGACCGGCTCAGTGGACTCGTCACACAGGCCCACGGTCAGCCCGGTCGCCGTGCGGTCTGCCACGCGGACCATCAGCCACGACGTGGAGTGATCGGTGCTCCATGACGTCTCGGCGTCGCCGTCGAGGACGTTCATCGGAGACCTGCGCGGCTGGGTGAGGGTGTTCTTGTTGACGCCCCCACCTCGATAGGACGTCAGGTCCGACGCCAAGACGTCGAGCGGCACCGCCTCCGGGTCGGCGAGCGGCACCAGATGGAAGAGGGCCACGGGCTTGCCGTCCTGCGGCTCCAGAGTGATCTCGACCGAGGTGACGGACTCGTCGAGCGACGCCACGAGCGTGCGTCGGACGATCTTCGATTCGACTCCGTTGACCGTCATCGCAGCCGGTGAAGTTTCGTCGGTGTATCCGTACGCGGCAACTTCGCGGAACGGGATGTCGGTGGTCATGCGGAGCCGAAGCGTCTGGCCTCGCACACCGGCGAAGTAGCTTCGGATGCCAGCGATGTTCTCGAGTCCACGTCCCTCGATCACTTCACCCTCGAGCAGCTCGAAGGTGGGCTGCATCATCGAGATCGTCTCGTTGCGCATCGCGTCGTATGCACGATCGACGAGATCGAACTGCCCCCTGCGGTGCCCCAGCCAGAGCAGCTGATAAGCGTGGACCGTGTTGTAGTCAGCAATCAACCGGGCTGCGCGTTCTGGTCCGAGGTCGTAGAGCGTCATGCCAGGAACGAAGTAGTCAGCGACCGACGCCTCGAGCCCTGCCAGCCCTCGCTCGACGATGGACTCGACCTCTTCGTCAGCCCCGTTTGCCTCGAGGTGGAGCTCAGCACCAGCGAGGGCATACACCATGCCGTTGAGGATCCGGCTTGATGGGATTCCGGGCGCGGCGACCTCCTCGTAGAAGACACCAGCGTCGCCGGGTACGTCCGTGGAGGTACCGCCATCCTCCATCGGAGCGGCCATGGCTCGGAGGGCCGCTCGCGCGCCATCGGTGAACTTCTCGTCCCCGGTGAGGTCAGCGGCCAGGGTCATGCAGGCAGCGACAAGACCTTGGGCCATCCCCGAGATCCAGCCCGGCTCGGCGCTGAAGGTCTGTTGCGGGAAGTCGTAGGTCCAGACTGGCCCGGCGCCCAGGTCGACGGCGCGTCCGAGCAGTGCCGTCGCCTGCTGGATGACCCGGTCCGCGTACGCCTGGTCTTCGGTCGCGAGCCACGCGGAGTGAGCGGCGTAGCAGTACTGACTCGCAGCAACCGGGGACAGCTGCACGCCCGCCCCGTCATAGCGATCGCCGTAGTCCTTCAAGAGGGCTCCGTCGGCGGCGAACGAGAACGAGGTGTTCTTCTCGTAGTTCGCGACGGCGAGCACCGGATCGTCCGAGTACGGCAGCGGGTACTCGAGCACCGAGGGGCCGCTGCGCTGGCTGGCGCTCGTCGCAAGCCGCGCACGGTCAATCGTGGTCGGCACGGGCGTCGGATCGGGCTCGGGCATGGTCTCCTGGCCTACGGGAACATCTGAGGCTGTCGAACATGCTGCAAGCAGCATCGCGGACGACAACACGGCCGCGAGGGCGCGGCGGCGGATCATCCGGTCGCCGATCCGAGGACGGCCTTGGGGGCCCCGATCACAACATGCGGAATCTCGGTTCCCCATGACAACGGGTCAACACAGGCTCGGCCATCGACGAGCGCGCGGATTCCCGGCAGCGATGCCGGGGTCAGCCCCCGATAGGCCGCGTGGTTGGCCTGCACGATCGCACCGTCCACCGCACCGCCGAGCGCGAACGGGGTGAACCCCATCCCGATGAGCTCATCGTTGCCGTAGACCGTGTCGTGCACGACGGGCTTGGCGCCCCGACGCTCCAGCTCCGTCACCAGCGGGAAGACGCCGGAGAAGGCGGTCTCCTTCACGTCGCCGCGATAGGCCGCACCGAGCACGGCGATGGTGAGGCCGTCGAGGTCACCGATCTCGCGCTCCAGCAGATCGATCGCGTAGACCGGCATGGTCTCGTTGACCTCACGTGCGAGGACGGGCACACGGGCCTGATCATCCGTCGAGGTGTAGAGGCGCGGATAGACCGGGATGCAGTGTCCACCGACCGCCACGCCGGGCTGGTGGATGTGGCTGAACGGCTGCGAGTTCGACGCCGCGATCACCTGGTAGACGTCCACGCCGATGCGGTCGGCGTAGCGGGCGAACTCGTTGGCGAGCGCGATGTTGACGTCGCGGTAGGTCGTCTCGGCGAGCTTCGCGAACTCCGCAGCCTCGGCGGAACCCAGGTCCCAGACGCCGTTCGGGCGGTCGAGGTCGGGACGGTCATCGAACTCCAGCGCAGCCTCGTAGAACTCGACGGCGCGAGCCGAGGACTTCGGGTCGTTGGCGCCGACGAGCTTCGGGTAGCGGCGCAGGTCCGCGAAAATCCGACCGCTGTAGACGCGTTCCGGGCTGTGGCACAGCATGAGGTCCTCACCGACGACCATCCCGCTGCCCTCCTCGAGCATGGGACGGAAGCGCTGCCACGTGGTGTGCAGCGGCATCGTGGTCTCGTACGACACGAGCGTGCCGGGCTTGAGCCCGCGGGCGATGTCGCGCGTCGCGGCGTCGAGCGCGCCGAAGTCCGGACGCGCTTGGTCATCGACGATCAGCGGGACCACGACCACGACGACATCGGACTGCGCGACGGCGGCTGCGGTGTCCGTCGTGGCAGTGATGGCGCCGCTCTCAACGAGGGCCGGCAGCCGTTCGTCGAGGCCGGCCTCTCCCGGAAACGGGACCTTGCCCTCGTTGACGAGGGCCACCGTTTCGGCGGAGATGTCCGCCCCGACGACCGACATGCCACGAGACGCGAACTGCACGGCGAGCGGGAGTCCGATCTTGCCGAGCGCGACGACACAGACCTTCACGGAAACCTCACGAAACGTCGGGTACCCGGGTGGGAGCGCCCGGATCGCTAGCGTAGCCAGCCAGTGAAGCCAGCCCGCCGGACCTCGGCCGCGGCCGGGACCACCGGGAGCGCGTGGAGGTCACATGTCCACCCCACACGTCGTCATGGTCGTCGGCAACGATGTCACCCGCGACTCCCGGGTGAAGAAGTCGGCGGCGAGCATCGCGCTCGCCGGCGCGCGGGTGACGGTCGTCGGGATGTCGCCGACCGGGATCGACACCGTGACCAGGATGGGCGACGTCGTCATCCGTCACGTTCCGCTCGACGATCGTCACCGTCGGGACCGCCGCGGCTCCACGGGCCTGAGCAAGCGCGACTACCTCCGCGATCGCCGCCGGCTGCTGCGCGACATCGAGGCGAAGCGCACAGCCCTGCAGTCGGTGAACGCGCAGGTCCGCGAGACCCAGCACGCCACCCGACGATCGCAGGACGCCGCGCTGGACCGCGAGCTGGCGCGCGCGCTCGAGAGCTTCGAGGGCGAGTCCGAGCTGCGAAGACAGCAGCGCCTCCAGCACAACGAGGCGACGGCGCAGCGTGTCGGCGATCTCAAGCAGCGCCATGCGGACTGGCGTACCAACCGCGCTGAGACGCCACCTCAGTGGCTCGACCGCGTCGCCTCGCTCACGGCCCGGGCCGGCGTCTCGAGCGTGAGGGTCGGTCATCGAGCCAGGATGGCGATCAACCGCAAAGCGCTCGACCGGGCCCGGCGACAGCTCGAGGCGAGACGAGCCGCGACACGAGCGGCAAACGCCGCCGCGAAGGAGGCGGCAGCGTCGAGCTTCCTCGAGCAGCGCGAGACGCTCATGGATGGCGCCACGCAGGAGCTCGAGGACCTCCGGACGTCGCTCCGAGAGCTGGACGGCCGGTGGCGGGCTGGTCGCGAGGCAGAGCCCGAGGTCGCCGAGCTCGCCGAGCTCGACTGGCGCGACGAGCTGGCCACGCTGATGGACATGCAGGACGCCTACCTCCCCGTCCTCGCGGAGCTGGCGCCCGACGTCATCCACGCGCACGACGTCCACGTCATCGGGATCGCCGCCATGGCGACGCGCCGGCGGGCACGCGACGGGGCCGCGCCCGTCCTCGTCTATGACGCGCACGAGTTCGTCCCCGGGATGGCGCTGAAGAGCCCTCGTCGCCTTGCTGCCTACGTGCAGCTCGAGCGCGAGTTCATCGGCGACGCCGACGCGGTCATCACGGTGAGCGAGCCGCTCGCCGAGCTCCTTCGCCGCGACCACGACCTCGACGGAGACCGCTGCCGCGTCGTCCTCAACGCCCCGCTCGTGCCTGAGGCCGACACCCGTCCCGACATCCCGTCGCTTCGCGAGACCGTCGGGCTCGCGGACGACGCCTCCCTGGTCGTCTACTCGGGCGGCGCGACGGAGGCCCGCGGGCTGATCGAGCTGGTGGACGCCATCGCGCTGCTCCCCTCGGTGCACCTCGCGATCGTCAGCAACCTCGGCACGGAGTTCGGTCGACGGCTGCTCAGGCACGTCGCCGAACGTGATCTCGGCGGCCGCGTCCACACGGCGCCGATGGTCGCATCCGAGGACGTCCCCGCGTACCTGAGCTCCGCGGACCTCGGCATCCACCCCCTCCGCGCCGGGTTCGTCAACCACGAGATCGCGCTCCCCAACAAGCTCTTCGAGTACCTCCACGCGGGAATCCCGATCGTGTCCTCGGACGTCGCAGCGATGTCGGACTTCGTGCGCCGCCACGACGTCGGCGAGGTCTTCGCCTCAGGCGACGCCGTCTCCCTCGCGGACGCGATCACCCGTGGGCTGCAACGCCACGATGCGATCGCAGCCGGGCTGCGCGACCCCGAGCGCCTCCGCACCTACAGCTGGCAGACCCAGGCGAACGCGCTCGTCGCGCTCTACCGCGACCTCGGGATCCTCGACGAGCCGCTCGACCAGGTTGACCTGAGCGAGCGCATGCGGAGTCAGCTCCGAGACACCGGCACGCCCCGACGGAGCCGGACCGCGCTGCTCGCGGGACCGCGAAACCACGGGGCCAGGCTCTCCCGGCTCGCCGAGGCGTTCGGCCCCGCGGAGCTCGGGATCGATGCGTTCGATGTGCAGGCGGTCGTCGGAACTCCGGGCTCGGACGACGCCGACATCCGGGTCGGCTCGGTCCGGCTCGGTCGCATCGCATGGCAGACGCAGCATCTCCGCCGTGTCGTGGAGCGATACAGCCACGTCCTGTCCGAGGACGGCGAGAGCCTGTTCGGAGGGCTGAACGGCGGACGCCTCGAGGACGACCTCCCGATGCTCCGCGCCCACGACATCCTCGCCGCCGCGGTCCTGTCCGCCCATGACGATCTGCCCACACGAATCCGGCAGCTGCGCGAGCACGGTGTGGTGCTGCTCAGCTTCGACGCCGCCGTCGCCGCCGAGCACGGGCTCACCTGGCTCCCCGAGCACGACCTGCCCGACGGCCGCGACGCGCTCGAGGCCCTCCGCACGATCTTCACGGCCTCCGACCACTGAAAGCCGAGACCCGATGCACGTTCTCTCCGTCGTGGGCGCCCGCCCGCAGTTCGTCAAGCTCGCGCCGATCCACGAGGCGCTCGTCGCCGCCGGTGCGCGGCACACGATCGTCCACACGGGCCAGCACTACGACAGCAACATGTCGGAGGTGTTCTTCGACGAGCTCGCGATCCCGGCAGCGGACGTGAACCTCGGGGTCGGGTCCGGCAGCCACGGCGCGCAGACCGCGACGATGCTCGCCGGTCTCGAGACGGTCTTCCTCGACCACTCCCCCGACTGGGTGCTCGTCTACGGCGACACGAACTCGACCGTCGCCGCCGCGCTCGCCGCGGTCAAGATCCACCTTCCGCTCGCGCACCTCGAGGCGGGGCTTCGCTCCTTCAACCGTCGGATGCCAGAGGAGCACAACCGGGTCCTGACCGATCACGCGTCCGACCTGCTGCTCGCCCCGTCCACGGTTGCCGTTGAGAACCTCGCCAACGAGGGCCTCGCTGCCCGGACCCGTCACGTCGGTGACGTCATGGTCGACATCGCGCACCTCGTCCGTGACAGCGTCGCTGCGCGGCCGCCGGAGCTCGACCTCCCGCCCGGGGACTTCGCGCTCGCGACGATCCATCGCGCCGAGAACACCGACGATCCCGCACGGCTCGCGGCCGTCCTCGACGGGCTCGCAGCCACCGATCTCCCCGTCGTGCTGGCCGCCCACCCGCGGCTGGTCGCCAAGTGCGCCGAGCACGGGCTCGCGCTCGAGCGTCCCGGCGTCACCACCGTCCCGCCGCTGCCGTATCGCTCGATGGTCGCCGCGGTGCTGCGCGCGAGCCAGGTCATCACCGACTCCGGCGGACTCCAGAAGGAAGCGTTCGTGCTCGGTACGCCCTGCGTGACCGTCCGCACCGAGACCGAGTGGCTCGAGACGGTGCAGCTCGGAGCGAACGTGCTCGTCAGCGACCCGACGCAGATCGCCGCAGCCGTCGGCCGCCCGATGCCCGACACCGACGCGACACCCTACGGCGACGGCCACGCCGCGACCGCGGCCGTGCAGGCGCTGCTCGACGCGTCCTGACGAGCTGCGTCAGAGCCGCTGGAGCGACCCGTCCTCGAGCGAGGACCGGATCATCGCCTCGGCGACCGCGAGGGTCGCGGTGCCGTCTTCGAGCGTGACGATGTCGGCGTCCGCGTCGCCGCGGATGGCCCGGATGAAGTTCTGGTGCTCGACCACCAACGGTTCCGGCTTCGGGATGGCGTAGCGGACGACGTCACCCTCGGAGACCCCGCGGAACCTGGAGATGGCCTCCCACTCCGACGCGACCTCACCGTTCTCGTAGAACGTCAGGTCCATCGTGCCGGTGTCCGCGACGAACGCGCCACGCTCGCCATGCACGATCGTGCGACGCTCCTTGAACGGCGTCAGCCAGTTCACGATGTGGTTGGTGACCACGCCGTTCGCGAGGGTGCCGATGGCGGTCAGCATGTCCTCGTGGGGGCGGCCGGCCTTGTGCACGGTGCGGGCAGAGACGGACGCGAAGTTCGCGCCGCCGACCCAGGCGGTCAGGTCGATGTCGTGGGTGCCGAGGTCCTTGATGACGCCGACGTCGTTGATCCTCGCGGGGAACGGCCCCTGCCGGCGCGTCGTGATCTGGAAGATCTCCCCGAGGTCGCCGTTGCGCAGACGTGCCCGGAGCGACTGCAGCGCCGGGTTGTAACGCTCGACGTGTCCGACCGCACCGACCAGCCCCTTGGCGGCGAAGGCAGCGACGAGGCGGTCTGCGCCGGCCTTGTCGTTGGCGACCGGCTTCTCGATCAGGGTGTGCACGCCAGCCTCGGCCAGGACCAGACCGACCCGCTCGTGCCCTTCGGTCGGCACCGCGACGACGCACAGGTCGAGGTCATGGGTGACGAGCTCCTCGATGGACGCGCACAGCGTGATGCCCTTGGCCACACCGAAGCGATCACCCATCGGGTCCGCGACGGCGACGAGCTCGACGTCGTCGAAGGAGGAGCCGAGGATGCGGGCGTGGTGGCGCCCCATCATCCCGAGACCGATGACGCCGGCGCGCAGCGTGTCGCTCATGATCAGGCCTCGCTGAAGGCGTTGACGGCCGCGATGACGGCAGTGACGTCGTCGTCGGACAGGTGCGGGCCGACCGGGAGGCTCAGCACCTCGGCAGCTGCACGCTCCGTCTCCGGGAGGTCGAGCGTGAGCCCGAAGCTGGGGAGGCGGTGGACGGGAATCGGGTAGTACACGCCGACGCCGACACCGGAGTCACGCAGGTGCTGCTCGAGCGCGTCACGACGGTCGGAGCGGATCGTGTACTGGTGGTAGACGTGACGCGCGCCGTCGGCGACCGGCGGGACGACGACGCCGCGAAGCTCGGTGTCGAGGCGCTTGGCGTTGCGCTCGCGCGTGGCGGTCCAGTCCGCGAGCTTGCGCAGCTGGACGCGACCGATCGCGCCGCCGATGTCGGTGAGGCGCACGTTGAAGCCGATGACCTCGTTCTCGTAGCGCTTCTCCATGCCCTGGTTGCGCAGCAGCCGCAGCATCCGTGCGACGTCGGCGTCCGGCGTGACGACCATGCCGCCCTCACCGGTGGTCATGTTCTTCGTTGGGTAGAAGCTGAAGCACGCAGCCTTGCCGAAGGCCCCGGCAGGGGTGCCGTCCAGCGCAGCGAGGTGCGACTGTGCAGCGTCCTCGACGATGACGAGGCCGTGCTTCTCCGCGATCGCGGTCAGCTCGGTCATCGCGGCCGGGTGTCCGTAGAGGTGCACCGGCATGATCGCCGTGGTGCGCGAGGTGATGGCGGCCTCGACGGCTGCCGGGTCGACGCAGAACGTGTCGGGGTCGATGTCGACGAAGACCGGCTCACCGCCCGCGAGCCGGACGCTGTTGGCGGTCGCCGCGAAGGTGAAGGACGGGACGATGACCTCGTCACCGGCGGTCACCCCGACCGCGATCAGCGCGAGGTGCAGGGCGGACGTGCCGGAGTTGACGGCGACGCAGTGGCGACCGTCGACGGTCGCGGAGAACTCCTCCTCGAACGCGGCCACCTCGGGGCCCATGGCGATCATGCCGGAGCGCATGACGGCGTCGACCGCCTCGCGCTCCTCGTCTCCGATGAGGGGCTTCGCGACGGGGATCATGATCGTGTCTCCAGACCCTCAGAGGTCTCGTGATAGCGCTGTCCGGTTCTCGGACAGACGAAGTCGTCGCCGTCGGCCTCCAGAGGCACGCCGGCGTGGCCGACCCAGCCCACGCGCTTCGCCGGAACGCCGACGACCAGCGCGTGGGGGGCGACGTCCTTGGTGACCACCGCGCCGGCGCCGACCAGCGCCCACGCGCCGATCTTCACGCCCGCGACCACGACAGAGCGCGCCCCGACCGCCGCGCCTTCGCCGACGTGCACGCCGGCCGCGTCCCAGTCGTCGCCGCCCTTGAGCGCGCCGTCAGGATCGACGGACCGCGGATAGACGTCGTTGGTCAGGACCGCGGCAGGCCCGATGAAGACGCCGGCGCCGAGGGTGGCCGGCGCGTAGACGAGCGCGTAGTTCTGGATCTTGGTGTTCGCGCCGACGACGACGCCGGCGTCGACGTAGGCGCCGCGGCCGATGATGCAGCCCGGCCCGAGCCTGGCGCCCTCGCGGACCTGGGCGAGGTGCCAGATCGTCGAGCCGTCGCCGATCTCGGCGCGGGGATCGACGTCGGCGGAGTCGAGGACCCGGAAGGTCATGTCAGCACTTCCACAGCAGGATCGTCAGGGGTTCATCAGGAGCGCCGCGACCTCGGCGGCGGCGGCCGCGAAGGGGCTGGGCCCGTCGGACGCGGACCGTGCCCATGCCCGTGCCGAGTCTCGCAGATCGTCGAGCTCGGACGTGTCATCGGTCCACGCCCGCAGCGTACGGGCTGCGTCCTCCGGACCGGCGACCACGACCCCAGCGCCCGAACGGGAGAGCAGCTCTGCCACGCGGGGCAGCGGCGTCGACAGGACGGGCAGACCCGACCCGAGGAACTCATGGATCTTGGTCGGCATCGCTGCGCGGAACGCCGGGGTGTCGTGCAGCATCGACAGGCCGACCCACGCGCCGCGGGCGAGCTCCCACGACGGAACCGGCGCGAGCCGTCCGTGGAACCGGATGCGGTCAGCTGCCTGCCCGGCCCCGGCGAGCACCCGATCTCGCTCGGCGTCGCCGACCTGGCCGACGAGGTCGAGGATCCAGCCGGGAGCCGCAGCCACGGCGGCGACCATGTCGTCGAGACCGCGCGACGTGCGCAGGTCGCCGACGTGGATCGCACGCGGGCGAGCGTCGCGCGGCGCGTCAGGATCTGGCAGCCAGGTCGACGACGGCACGTTGCGGACCACGACCCGACGGCGAGCCGCGGCAGGTGGCACGTGGTCGTCCGCGACGAGGGTCAGGTCTGCGGCCGCGGCAGCGCGTTCGGCAGCACGTGCGAGCGCAGCGACCAGACGACGCGTCGACGGACGGATCCAGCTGCGGTCCGCGAGGACCGCGGCGTAGTCCTCGTGGACGTCGACGACGAGGCGGCCGCGATGCAGCCGCCGCCACAGACGCCCGACGATGGCGAGGTCTGGGTCCACCACGAGCAGGACGCGTGCTCGCTGGCCGAGCAGCCGCGCGGCGGCGAGCGGGCGCGAGGGCAACGACCGGCGATTCCCGAGCGACGTCACGTGGACACCCGCCGGGGCGCCCGCGAGGTCGCCGGTGCCGGCGATGGACACGTCGAGACCGACGTCGACGAGCGCTGCGACGAGACGGTGGATGCGCGCGTCCGCGAGATCGTGGGCGACCGTCGCGACGAGGACCTCGACGGTCACAGGTCCTCCATGACGACCGCCGGCATCTCTCCCGTCTTCACGTACCTCGTGTAGGACTTGACGATGTCGACCGGGGCCCCGCGCTCCATGACGCGCCCGCGGTCGATCCAGAGGCAGTCGTCCGCCAGCTCGAGGATCGAGCCGAGCCCGTGGCTGACGACCACGATGGTGTTGGCCCGTCCGACGAGCGACTCGAGCTTGGCCTTCGCCTTGGTCTTGAAGGCGGCGTCGCCGGCGCTCAGCGCCTCGTCGATCAGGAGGATGTCGGGGTCCATGTGGACGGCGACGGAGAAGGCGAGCCTGCTGAACATCCCGGACGAGTAGGTCGTCAGCGGCAGCTCGATGAAGTCGCCGATGTCGGCGAAGTCCGCGATGGCCTCGAACTTCTCCTCGATCTCATGCGGGGTCATCTCCGCGGCCAGCCCGCCGAGGAAGATGTTCTCGCGCCCCGAGAGCTTCTTGTTGAAGCCCAGGCCGAGCGCGAGGAGCTGGGCCTTGCCGCGCACGGCGACCTGCCCCTCGGACGGCGGCAGGATCCCGGCGATCGTGCGGAGCAGGGTGGACTTGCCGGCGCCGTTGCCGCCGATCACGCCGAACACGCGGCCTCGGGGAACGTCGAACGAGACCCCCTTGAGCGCGTCGACGTGATGGACGAGGCGCGCGCGTTGGCCCACGGACTTGAGCCGCGTCTTGATCGTGGGCACGCGATCGACCGTCGTGCGATAGCGCACGTGGAGATCGCGGACCGAGATCGCGAGGTCCGGGCGCAGGAGCTCAGAGTCGGACGGCAAAGTCACGCTCCCTCGAGATGAAGAGACGGCCACCCACAAGGATCAGCGCGAGCCCCCAGCCGAGGCTGGCCAGCAGGAGCAACGGGTCCGGCCAGCGGCCGTCGGAGAGGATCTGGTGCCATGCCTCGAGCGGCGGGGTGAGCGGGTTCGCCCAGATGATCCAGTGGATCACGTTCGGCACGTTCGCGGGCAGGTCGCTCGGGCGGTAGAGCACCGGCGAGACGTAGAGCCAGATCCGGAGCATGTACGGGAGGAAGGCGGACGTGTCGCGGAAGTAGACGTTGGCCGTCGCGAAGATCATCGCCAGCCCGAAGTTCATGAGCGACTGGAGCGCGATGACCACCGGCACCAGCAGCAGCCACGGCCCGACCGTGAGGTCGCTCCCGGTCGCCATCGCGGCCCCGTGGAACAGGGCGTACACGAGCAGCGTCGGCAGGTACAGCATCACCGACAGCAGCGTGGAGCTCAGCGGCAGGATCAGGCGCGGCAACGTCGACGACGTCACCAGCGACCCGCCGGACACGACGGACGACGCCCCGCTGCCGACGGCGTTGCGCGTGAAGTAGAACGCGAAGAGCCCGGCGAGCAGGTTGACGAGGAAGCCGAACCCCTTCCCGGAGCTGAAGATCACGCCGACGAGCAAGAAGTAGACGCCGCCGAGGAGCAGCGGGTTCAGCACCGTCCAGAGCTGCCCGAACCACGTGTCGAGGTGACGGGCCTTGAGCTCGGACCGCGCGATGTGGAACGCGAACTGACGTCGGTCCCACACGTCGGTCAGGTACTGCCGCATCGGCGGCAACCCTCGCCGATAGGGGACGTGGACACGGACCTCGGGAGCGGTCATGGAGCCACCCCCGCGACGACCAGGTCATAGGTCTCGAGCAGGATCTGCTCCTGCCGTTCCCAGCCGAACCGTGCGCGGATCGCGGGGACCGCGGCCTCCGCCCGACGCGTCCAGCCGTCGTCGTCGAGGACGGCGTCCATCGCGTCTGCGACCGACGCCGGGCTGTACGGGTCAAACGTCACGCCGACCTCGTACTCCTCGACGAAGCCGCGCATCTCGGTGAGGTCCGAGACCGCGACCGGGAGCCCCGCGAACACGTAGTCGAACAGCTTGTTCGGCAGGGCGTACTCGTGGTTCAGGCAGATCGGCTCCATCGGGTGGACGCCGAGCGTCGCGGTGCGCAGGTAGGTCGGCAGCGTGGATGCCGGCACGGCGTCGAGCGCGTGGACGCGGTCGGCGACGCCGGCCTCGGCCGCCGCGTCGAGGATCGTCTTCAGGTGTCCGCTGCTCGTGTGCCCCGCACCGATGATGGCGAGGTGCCAGCGCTCGGCGAGCGGCAGCGCCGGGACCAGGTGCTCGACCCCGCGCCCGGGCTTGACGCCGCCGACGTAGACGGCGAGCGGGACGTCGCCGACGCCGGCGTCGGTCCGGACGTCGGACATCGCGACGTCAGCGGACGGCGGCGGCGGCGCGTTGTGCACGACCGACGGGGTCCGGGCAAGCCGGTATCGGGAACGGAGCGCGTCGGCGATCGAGCCGGAGACGGTGATGACCGCGTCCGCGCGACGGATCCACCGGGCTTCGTGGAGCTGCCAGAGCCGACGCTCGGCAGCGGTCCACGACGTGTTCTGCTCGACGTAGTACTCGTGGCTGTCGTAGACCACGCGCGAGGGAGCGCCCTCGTGCAGCCGGGCTGCCCGGCAGCCGGCCTCGAGGGTGCCGAGGTCGTGGCAGTGGACGACGTCGAACCGCCCGAGGTCCGCCATGGCCGGCTCGACGAGCCCACGCCAGTACTCGACGGGCATGATCCGGCTGCGCAGCGTCTTCAGGGTCCCGCCACCCACCGCGTACGCCGCGTTGTCGACGATCTCCTGGGCGCGCAGCCCGGTCAGGTGGGCGCGGGCCACGAGGTCCGCGGGCAGCGCAGAGCGACCGCGGGTGGGATGGCGGCGGGCGGTCTCGAGGGCGCGCC
>RCMY010003017.1_pt1 | contig 15055 bp, 16 predicted proteins | sample 2041341 | NCBI WGS metagenome assembly RCMY01 (sample SAMN09708234, study PRJNA481090) | Marine sediment metagenome, whole genome shotgun sequencing project.
GCGAAAGAACGCTACCTAGAGTCAAAAGAGACGAAATGGGAATGGGAATGGACATGGGGCAAAAAGACCTATGATAGACTTCTAGGCTCAAAACCCATAGAGGCCGAAGGCGAGATAATTCTCGATCACAATTACGACGGTATTCGCGAACTTGACAACAAACTTCCGCCATGGTGGGTGTACCTGTTCTATGCCAGTATCATATTTGCCTTTGTCTATATGTTCCGTTTTCACGTGTTCGGAGGATATGATCAAGAACTGGAATATGAGCGCGAAATTGCGGCGGCACAGTTAGAGATTGAAGAATACAAAAAAACGGCCAAAGACCTCATCGATGCCAACACGGTCGAACTGTTGACCGACGCGTCGGACCTCAGTGCTGGAGAAGCCATCTTTACTACCAACTGCGCCGTATGTCATAAATCTGATGGTGGCGGTTCCATCGGCCCCAATCTGACCGACGATCATTGGATTTTAGGCGGTGGTATCAAAAACGTCTTCAATACTATTTCAGAAGGTGGTCGTGCCGGTAAGGGTATGGTCGCTTGGAAGTCTAACCTTAAACCTGAGGAAATGGCTCAGGTATCCAGTTATGTGTTGAGCATGCAAGGTACGAACCCCGCCGATGCGAAAGCACCAGAGGGTGACGTTTGGGTCGAGGCAGATGCACCAGCAGAATAGATATTCAAGATTTTGCGTCAATACAGTCAAATAAAAAAATGGCACAAGACCAAGAGCATTTTAGGGATACCATCGGTACGGTGGACGAGGAAGGCAAGCGCAGTTGGATTTTTCCCAAGAAGCCCAGTGGCAATTTCTATACGTATAGAAAATATGTCAGTTACGTGCTATTGGCGTTTTTGTTCGCTGCCCCGTTCGTAAAGATCAACGGCAATCAGTTCTTGATGTTCAACATTATGGAACGCCGGTTCAATATATTCGGTCTTCCCTTTTGGCCCCAGGATTTTTACCTGTTCGTAGTGCTGATGATTATCGGGGTCGTTTTCATCGCTCTTTTTACCGTAGCCTTTGGCCGAATTTTCTGCGGATGGATATGCCCCCAAACCATTTTTATGGAAATGGTATTCCGTCGTATCGAATATTGGATCGACGGTGATCGTGGCGCGCAGATCAAGCTAGACCGCCAACCGTGGAACGCCGAAAAAATCAGAAAGCGCAGCCTAAAATGGTTCGTATTCATAGTTATATCCTTCTTGATCGCGAATGTATTCTTGGCTTATCTGATCGGTAGCGATCGATTGATACAATATATTATGGACGGGCCAATGCAACATCTCAGTGTTATGGCCTCGCTCTTGATTTTTACGGCGGTATTCTATTTTGTATTCGCCTGGTTCAGGGAACAGGTCTGTATCATCGCCTGCCCCTATGGTAGAATGCAGAGCGTACTGCTCGACAATAAATCCATCGTTGTAGCCTACGACCATAAACGTGGAGAGGCTGAAAACGGTAGAAAGAAATTCCGTAAAAACGAAGATCGGGAAGCCTTGGGCCATGGCGATTGTATCGATTGCTTTCAATGTGTGAACGTATGTCCCACGGGAATCGATATCAGAAACGGCACCCAACTGGAATGTGTGAACTGTACCGCCTGTATCGACGAGTGTGATATCATAATGGAAAAAGTAAACCTGCCTAAGGGACTGATCCGATACGCTAGCGAGGATGAAATCGTAAAAAAGGATAAATTCAAATTTACGCCAAGGCTCAAAGGCTATACCGCTGTGTTGACCATTTTGACAGGCCTGTTGATTGGCATGCTGTTTTTGCGTAACGATGTGGAGGCAAATATCCTAAGATTGCCCGGTCAGTTGTACGAGCATAAAGGGGAGAATATCATCAGTAATGTCTATACCTATAAACTGGTCAATAAGACTACAAGGGATATTACTGATGTGCATTTTAAACTCCTATCACACAGAGGAAAAATTGATTTGGTACGCCATGGCGATTTCATAGTCCCCGCCCAAAAATTGGCCGAAGGCACATTGTTCATTGAAATCGACAATGCGGCCCTAAAATCCGATAAGGAAAAAGTGAAAATCGAGGTGTATAGCGGTGATCAACTGATTGAAACGACGCAAACGATGTTTATGGGCCCGCGGAGTTATAAATGAGCAAATGGTACTAAAAGATAGTATGTAATTTAAGAACAAAGAGTTTTCCGCCTAAGTGTATGCCGAGCGCAGCCAAAGGGCGGAAAAGACACATAAAAAGCAAATCGTGAAACTAAACTGGGGAACATCTATAGTAATCGCATTCATACTTTTCATAAGCTTCATCCTATTCTTTGTAGTGCGCATGAGTACAGATTACCGCGCCAACCACGATTTGGTCACCGAAGATTACTACAAGGCTACACTTGAATACCAAAACGAAATCGATGCGGAAAAAAATGCCAGCGCCAATGCACGGCTAAGCGTAAAAAAATCATCCGAAGGGGTGGTGTTGACCTTTCCGGAAAACTTTGATGTAAAAAAAATCAAAGGTACAGCGTCCCTCTACAGACCCTCCAACAAAAATTTGGATTTTGACGTACCCATTAGTCTATCCGATGCACATTTGCTCATTCCTGACAAACGTTTGGTAGAAGGCCGTTGGGACATTAAGATTGCTTGGAACTATGAGGGGGAGCTATATTTACATAAGGAGAGTTTTACGTATTAGATGCTACTATCCGCCCTCATACTAGGATTAATGGGAAGCCTCCACTGCGTTGGCATGTGCGGGCCCATCGCCTTTATGCTTCCGGTAGACCAATCGAACAACGTCAAAAAATTCGGACAGATTTTCCTTTATCATTTCGGTCGCCTTATGGCATATGGCATTATCGGACTTGTATTCGGATGGCTCGGAAAAGGACTATATGTCTTTGGCATGCAACAAAACTTATCTATCGCCATTGGTGTTTTGATGATTATCGCAGTGCTGATTCCCCTTAAAACCTTTAACCGATACAACCTCTCAAAACCCCTTTACAAAATCATTTCAAAGGTCAAGAACCGGCTTGGCCAAGAGCTGAAAAAGAAATCTCCGGACACCTTCCTGACCATAGGGTTTTTAAACGGATTTTTACCCTGTGGGCTTGTTTATATGGCTCTTTTTGCAGCTATCGCCATGGGCGACGCCACACAGGGAGCGCTCTACATGATTTTATTCGGTGCCGGTACCATACCCTTAATGACTACCGCAATTTATTTCAGCGGACTGCTCAAAGGCGGCATTCGGCAAAAAGTACAGAAATTGATTCCCGTTTTTGTGGTGGTAGTGGGTGTACTTTTTATCCTTCGGGGATTAGGGCTGGGCATCCCCTATATTTCCCCTAAACCGGTGATTGAACTAACCTCAAGTTCTATGGAATGCCACGAATGATTTTAAGCTAGAATAAACCCTCGACCAATGAAAGCCCTTCCCAATGAAATCATACTTAGACCAAGGTTTCAGCTAGACTTGCCCGATGATAAGGAAACACTGCTTAAGACCTTCGAATATTCCGAAAAGAAACCATTCTTGGTCCAACGTAGCGACGACCATGTTTTTATCAAGTTCAATCCCGAAAAAACTAGTTTTTGGTCGCCCCAACTGCATCTTGAAATCAACGAATTGGAAGAAAACCAAGAAAAAGGCAGTAAACTGTATGGCATATTCGGCCCCAACCCTACTCTATGGACGTTCTTTATGTTCCTGCACTTTGGCGTGGCAACGGTTTTTATTATTTTGGGGATATGGGCATATTCAAGCGCATCCTTAAACCGTCCTTACGGAATTCAACTGGGTCTAATGGGTTTTATGTTAGTACTTTGGTTCGTACTGTATGCCTTCGGAAGAGCGGGTCGGCATAAAGGAAAGCCTCAAATGCACGAGCTACATAAGTTCATGAGGGAAGTTATCGACCGGTAAATTTTAAAAGAAAAGTTGCGACATGGAAAAAAAAGAACTTAAAAATAGAGACGACGTACAACTATTGGTAGAGACGTTCTACGGAAAAGTGAGAAAGGATAAAATACTTGGTCCCATTTTCAATAGTATTATCACGGATTGGGAAAGTCACCTGACCTTACTGACCGATTTCTGGGAAACCCAACTTTTCCTAAAGCGTAAATATTACGGAAACCCGGTCACCGCTCATCAGGAAGTGGATGAAAAAATGAATCATACCATTACCTCCGAACATTTCGGACTATGGCTCAATCTGTGGTTCGCAACTATCGACGAACTCTTCGAAGGCGAAACGGCATGGATTGCCAAGAACCGGGCTCAGAAAATGTCTACGATGCTGTTTATGCAGATTTTTAAGCATCGGACTAGTGGGCAGTAGCCATGGTGATAGTCTTCAAATTAACAGGAAGCCACGTATCCCTATTTAAAATTTCCAAACTGGATTTCTAGATGCCATAAATTAATTCCGATACTTATATCCGAATTTAAAAAATACTATCTTTGTTAAAAATCCGATTAAGATGTTTTCAAAAGCCTGTGAGTACGGTATAAAATCCACTATTTATATCGCTTTGCAATCGTTACAGGACAGGCGTGTCAGTTTAAAGGAAATCGCCGAAAAAGTCGATTCTCCCACGGCATTCACAGCTAAAATACTCCATCAACTGGCCAAGAACAATCTTCTGGACTCTACGAAAGGGCCGGCAGGAGGATTTCAGATTGAAAAGAAAAGAATCGATGATATAAAGCTGGCCGATATCGTTTTTGCCATCGATGGGGATTCTATTTATGAGGGTTGTGGGTTGGGGCTTGTAAAGTGTAATGCCAACAAACCCTGTCCCGTACACCATAAATTCGTGGTCATTCGTGATGAACTGAAACAGATGCTGCAAAATACCAGCTTGTTCGAATTGGCTACGGGATTGGAAGTAGGGCTTACGTTTCTGAAAAGATAAAAATTTGCATACAATTTAGATAAAATGGTCGAAAAATCCAATTTAACAACTATTCGGAAATATATACCGATTTTCTTGATAATGGCATTGCCGGATGTTGCCATAGCCCAAACCGAACCCATAACCTCCGACAATTGGATTACCAGTCCCGGAATTATTGGCACGTTGGTCCTAATTTTCATTGTATTGTTTGTTGCGGCGATTATCTTCTTGGCCAAACTCAATTCGTACCTCGACACCTTAAAGACCAGACAAATCGATAAGAAGAAATTGGCTTTCGACGAAGAACTGTTGGCGCTCGAAGCAGGGGAAATCGACGCCATTCTTGACAAACGGAAAAAGGCGCTGAAATACACGCTGACCGGCACCGAACTGGGCGGCAACGAACGCGTGGTTGACGAGAAAGGACTGGTGAACCGGGTAACCCATGAGCCGGAAAATCCCATGGTCGACGAAAAGAAAAAAACGCCACTTGCGCTCGAAACGCCCGAACCGCTTAAAAAAATAGTTGTTTATTATCTGGGAGCCTCCGTATGCTGGCTCGTGTTCGGCACATTGGTAGGCCAGTACTTGGGCATGAAGTTTATATGGCCCGAAATGGACAGCGTATCATGGCTCTCCTTTGGTCGGCTTCGACCCGTTCATACCAATGCTGTTTTTTGGGGATGGGCTTCCCTGGCGATGATCGGCCTGGGGTATTTTGTGATTGCCCGTACTTCCAATAACAGGATATACAACTATAAGGTGGCGTGGCATGCATGGATCTTAATCAATTTGGCGGTACTTTTGGGCACTATTTCCCTAATGGCGGGCATTAACAACGGCGGCGGGGAATATCGGGAATATATCTGGCCCGTTATGCTGCTTTTCGCCATCGGCCTTGCCATCACTTTCTGGAACTTTTACAAAACCGTGGCCAGTCGGAAAATATCGGATATCTATGTGTCGAACTGGTACATTCTCGCCGCATTGGTCTGGACCATCGTATTGGCCATAATCGGTTACCTGCCATTTGATGGTCTGGGCGAGACCGTGACGCAGGGATATTACATGCACCAAGGTGTGGGGATGTGGTTTATGACCTTTACGTTGGGGCTGGTCTATTACTATCTGCCTTCGGCCCTGAACAAACCCATCTACTCCTATTCATTGGGAGTATTGGCCTTTTGGACACAAATGCTGTTCTATACCATGATCGGCACACACCATTTCGTGTTCAGTCCCTTGCCATGGTGGTTACAAACAACCGCCATCGTATTTAGTGCGGGCATGTTCATTCCCGTGGTCGCCGGTACCACCAACTTTTTGATGACCATGAAGGGCAGTTGGAACAACATTTCCAAGAGTTATGTATTGCCTTTCTTCTTGGTCGGGGTCATCTTCTATTTTGTAGGTTCCACCCAAGGCAGCCTACAGGCCTTCCGGTTTACCAATTATGTATGGCATTTTACCGATTTTAACGTGGCGCATTCGCACATGACCATGTACGGTATTATCACTTTTATTCTATGGGCCTGCTTTTATACTATTCTGCCCAAACTGACAGGTAAAGAACCTCCACAGGTTTTTGTCGGTGCCCATTTTTGGATAGCCTTTCTTGGTCTATTCGCCTATATGGTCTCCCTGATGATTGGCGGCACCTATAAAGGATTGAGCTGGATCGACGGCAACGCCTTTATCGAATCCGTCATCTTGATGAAGCCTTATTGGGTCTGGCGTGCCGTAGGGGGAACCGCAATGTTCGTATCGCATCTGATCTTCGCCTATAACTTTTATTATATGGTGAATAACCAAAAACCGATAGCGAACTTGGACGCCCCCGTGCTTGAACGAGTGAACAATTAAAAACAAAACGGAATGTTCGATTTTCATAAAAATCATAAAATACTTGTCCTTGCCTCCTTAATAGGCTTCGTGACATTGAGCTTTATCGTTGCGGTATTACCCGCCCTTCAGATGCAAGATGTAGCGCCTTTGCCAGAACAATCCGATTTGACGGTCGAAGAACGGGAAGGCTTGCACGTATATATCAGCCAAGGTTGTGTCACCTGCCATACCCAACAGGTGCGGAACATTGAAATGGACAATGTCTGGGGAGACCGACCATCCATCCCCTCCGATTATTATTACAGCAAGGAAAGAATGGACGTTTGGAGACAATCGCCCTCCCTTTTGGGCAGTGAGCGTACAGGTCCCGATTTGACGAATATCGGTAAACGGCAATCCAGTCAAGACTGGCATTTGCTACACTTGTACAATCCGCGGTCGGTGGTCGGAGCATCCGTTATGCCGTCGTACCCCTGGCTTTTCGAGGTGGTAGACAGTAGTTCGGTAAAAGAGGAGGATGTGCTCGTCAACCTACCTGAAGCCTACGCCGCCCCGTTGGGTCAAGCGGTTATTGCCAAAGAGGAAGCCATGCAACTGGTGGCCTATCTAAAATCCTTAAAGCAAACGGAATTGCCCGATGGGCGCACCGAAGAATTCATTCCCGCATTGAAAAAAATACAGACCGAGGTTATGAACGGTGGCCAAACAAATCCAGGCCCCGATGGTGGAAAACTATATACACAGGCTTGCGCGGTCTGCCATCAGGACAACGGCACAGGGGTTGCCGGCGCGTTCCCTCCCTTGGCGGGAAGCCCTATTGTCAATGACGAAGACCCGGAATTAATGATTAAGATAATCCTACAAGGTTACGATGCCCGCAGCGAATACGCAGTGATGCAAGCCTTCGCCGACCAACTTTCCGATGCGGAAATCGCGGCCATTGCCAATCACGAACGTACCAGTTGGGGCAACGATGCTCCTGAGGTGAAGGAAGAGGACGTCAAGAAGATTAGAGATTTTATAGAACAGGAAGCAACGCAATAAAACCATCCAGACATGAAAAAACACACTATCCTATTCACACTGTTTCTTTTGGTGTATCAGCCTGTCCTACTCGCCTGCGACCTGTGCAAAGCAAATCAGCCGAAAGGCCTGGAGAACATCACCCACGGAGAGGGACCCGCGGGTAACTGGGATTTTGTGATTATTTGGTCGGCCGTAATTCTGGTGGCCATAACCCTGTTTTTCAGCGTCAAATATCTGGTACGGCCGAAGGAAAACGATCCCGCCCATATCAAGAACATCGTATGGGACAAAAATTTCAGCGAGCATGGAGGACAATAGAATCATAAAAGTATATCTAGACGATGAGCCACAACCGTTTGCGGAGTTTGCGCCTCCGGTCAAATTCGTGCTCGACACGACTAAGATTCCCGATGGCAAGCATACCCTGAAAATCGTGGCCCGATCGTCAAGCAATGTCGAAGGGGTACGCACTATCCCTTTCGAGGTACGCAACGGTCCCGAGATTTCGGTGGTCGGCCTTAAGAAAAACGAGGTGGTAGATACGCAGATTCCCATTACCATCAATGCCTATGGCAGCGAGACAAAAGATTCGTTCGTAATTAAGGGATCTGAGACCCCACAGGCTATTCCCGCCTGGGTTTGGGCCCTGATAATTTCGTTTGTTGGCTTTGCGTTGTTTTATGTCATCATGTATTGGAACCCTGAATTGTATAAATCGTTTTTTTAACCTGCAATTTGATAACTTCATTTTTATTATGTCGAAATGGAGATGGTCAAGATAGTTTGCCTTCATATCTTTGGCATCAAACTTTTTAAAACTTAAAAATGTCGGATATAGGGGATAAGATCAAAAAGAAATACGAAGCACTGGACGAAAACCCCGAAACCTATCTCGAAGGACTTCTACACGCCAAGCCTATAAATTATTGGGATTATGTAGAGGTCGATACCTTGCTCTCCCTTCAAAGGCCCCGCACCCATTTTAAGGACGAGACTATCTTTATCATGTACCATCAGGTCACGGAGCTGCTGCTAAAAATGATGCGCCACGAACTCGAACAGATCGTAGACGAGAAGAACATCAATGAAGAGTTCTTATTGACAAAATTAGGCAGGTTGAACCGCTATACCACCATGCTGATTACTTCCTTCGATATCATGAGGGATGGCATGGACTATGACGATTACAACGAATTCCGGAAAACCCTGACTCCAGCAAGTGGCTTCCAAAGCGCCCAGTTTCGCTATATTGAGATACTTTGCACCCGCTTGGAGAATCTAGTCAACGACGAAGGCAAAAAACGGCTTCCCCCCCGCCCTACCGTGTCGCAATATTTCGAGCATATCTATTGGAAGGATGCCGGTTTAGACCGTAAAACGGGTAAAAAGACCCTGACCATGCAACAGTTCGAGGAAAAATATCTAGAAAGTTTAATCGGTCTTGCCAAAAAAGTCCAGAATAAAACTGTCGAGGACAAAGTGCTTAAAATCAAAACGCCCTCTACGGAACTGATTGAAAAATTGAAGAAATTCGACCATCTGTACAATGTGGAGTGGCCCTTGGTACATCTTCGAACCGCAGACCATTACCTGAACCGTAAAGGCGAAAACAAAGCCGCGACAGGCGGTTCCCATTGGAAAAAATATCTACATCCGAAATACCAGCAACGTAAATTTTTCCCTTCGTTTTGGTCGGAAAAGGAAAAACAACACTGGGGGACAGCGAAGTAGCCGGTGCCGTTTTATGCACCGCTAAATCATATCTGCACATGCTCCAGAAACCTACACAAAATCGTACCACTGGCTATTTGACTCATATTCATCAATTTGTGAAACCGTATTTTTGAAATGGAAGGAATTGACCAATTTGTGGACATCGTGCTTTAAAATTTCGATACAATTTGACGAAAGATCCTTTCTAAATCCTTTTTCTTCCATTTCGAGTACGAAATTCAAGCTAATAACCCGCGCTAAAATTTTTCCAAGGTCAATCAATTTCCTTTGTTTCAATCCCGGATTTAAAGTAAATGCCATCTCATTTTTAAAGTAGGCGTGCGATCTATTCGCAAGTTCAAAATCCTTTAAAAAATTATATACGTTAAATTCATTTTTGCGCTTCATCTGTTTGCCGATTATTTCGGCAATCTGTGTATAAAGCATTTCATTGGAGCCTTCGAAAATCTGAAACGCCCTACTGTCCATAATTCCCCTACCCGCAATATTGTCCATCTTGAAACCTGAAGAGCCGTACAATTGCGTCGTTGTTTGTGCTGCTTCCTGCATGAGGTCGGTCACCAAGGCCTTCATCGTATTCGCTTCAACACCTTCATCAGAAAGATCATTGTCAATACCACTATGACTACTGCTTCTAAAACACATTGCGGAAGCTACAGTGAAAGCACACTGGATCCTTGAGATTTGATACTGGACCTGATCTAGTTCAATCAATTTCTTGCCGCTGACAATTCTTTCATTACACTGTTTTAGGGCCTCATCCAGCATCCTTTTTATAAAACCGAGTGCCATTCCAGGAAATTGCATTCTACTTCTGTGCAATATATCCAACATCATTTTCACCCCAGAGGTTTCCGGCTCCAATTTAAATTGGGAAGGCACCCGAATATCTACCCTATTTTTTCCATATGGGATCATATATAGTCCGAGGTTGTCATAATATTCCTCTACCACGATTTGTTGGTCGGGACGTGTGACGTCGCAAATGAAAAAATCGATATCCCTATTCAGGTTTCCTTTACTGTTTTTTTCCCGGGAAGCGATAAGCCAATAATCAGCCATTCCCGTTAAACCTTGCCAGTGTTTCGTCCCTTTGACCACATAGCTGTCCCCCACTTTCTCATTATACGTCTCCATCCCCAGCGCATTACTGCCATAATCGGGTTCGGTTATCATTAAACCGCCCATATTCTGTTTATCCAAAAAACGCTTGAAAATGTCCTTCTTTACGGACTCATTGGCATATTTCGCTATGGGCTCTAAAAACAGGGCTATATTTATACCGAACGTCAAGGAGAGTGCAAGGGACTCGTACGATGCGGCCGATAGAAGCCTAAGGCATTCTTCCACCTTTAATCCCCTACCTCCATAATTTTCGGGGATGGCTACGGACAAAGGTTCTTTGGCCATAATATTCCTTAAGGCAACTGGAGGTAGGCCTCGTTCCTTACTGAATTGGTCTATGTCGTATCTTTCATGAAAAACGTTCTGAAGAACTTTTTCAAAGTCTTCTATGTACTTTAAAAAATCGTTATGCATCCTTTTTTATTTAGTATCCCCGAAAAATACTTGAAATTCTCGGTCTAATATAGGTTTCTATAATTATTATTTTATCTACACAAAAGATAGAATTCCTTTTCAAGACCTATTTCAAAAAAAGGTCGCTCATTCGGTTCAAAGTGGTCACGGATGGCTCTTGATTCCATGACCCGTGTATTTCGGCACTAAACTATGCCAACCCTTATTTTTTAAATATGATATTTATCATATTTTTTTTTCTCTAATTTGCTTTTCTTTTACCTTTTTACCGACTCAACTAGTTTTTTATGCAAGCCCTGGAACGCGATAGACAAATTCAACTAGAACTCGTAAACGGAATCATTCACGGCTTCGGAATTATATTTGGCATCGTGGGTATTCCGATTCTAATAGCCTTTGCCATAAAAAGTGACAATACCCCTGGGGTTATCGGTGCAGCTATCTACGGATTTTGTTTTTTACAACTGTTTACTTTTTCCACCCTCTATCACAGCTTTCAACATGCAAGGGCGAAGCGTATATTCGAAATTTTAGACCATATCAGTATTTATTTTTTGATAGCTGGTACCTACACCCCTTTTTTGTTGATCTATATGTATAATAGCTTTGGCATTACCTTACTGTCGGTATTATGGAGTTTGACGGCATTAGGAATTGTTTTCAAGATATTTTTTACCGGCAAATGGAATGTGGTCTCCACGATTGTTTACATAGCAATGGGATGCATTATGATCGTAGGGGGACGGACTTTTTTCGATGCCATTCCCCTTTCAATTATGATAATGATCAGTATCGGGGGCGTGCTGTATCTGTTAGGCGTTATCTTTTACCTCTGGGAAAAATACCCGTACAACCATGCCGTATGGCATTTTTTTGTACTGGCGGCCGCCGTTTCCCATTACGTAGCTATTCTATTAGCCGTGTAACATGGGTAATTATTTTTTGAATTTACCGTTCTTTTCAGTAGACCGGAAACTCTTTTCAGTAGACTGGAAACGCTTAGCGAACAAAGTTAAAAGGATAAACGAACCTATTCGAAATTTATTTCTGATAATTTTGTCCGAATTAAATATTTGCATATCTTTGCTTTCAATTAATGTGAGACACACCACGCAATTAAGGATAAAAAGGTAATTATATCCATTTAAAAATAAGTCCAATGCAAAATGTCATCAGCAAACCCGAATTGACTCCCTTAGAAAAGGGCGATTCGATCAAAACTATACAGATCACGGGCCTGACCGGAATGACGATGCCCCCGCATCACAGTACCAAAGAAGCCGTAATCGTGGTGCAAGAAGGTCAGGCTCTACTTAAAATGCCCGAGAGCGAACATCTTTTGGGTAAGGGATCCACTTTCATCATTCCCGCAGGAAAGGAGCATACGCTCACCATTCAAAAAGATTTTATCGCCATAGCTATAATGGGCGTCGATTCGGAAATCAATTATATATAGTAGAAATAATAGGTAATATAATCCTCAATCCTGTTTTAATCTTTAACGAATACATAACATAAAATCATGGAAGAAACACTCGAAAAAACAATTGGCCAAATGGTCGCGGATGATTATAGAAGCGCAGCGGTATTCGCAAAATTCGGTATCGATTTTTGCTGCAACGGCAACCGCGGTATCGACGAAGCTTGTGAACAAAAAAAGTTGGATGCCGACAAATTGCGTAAAGAGCTCGAAATTGCCTTAACCCAAACTATGGCCGACACAACGGACTATAAATCTTGGCCCTCAGATTTGCTGGCAGATTACATCGAGAAGAAACACCATCGATATGTCGAGGAACGCATTCCGGTACTCACACAATATCTGACCAAGATAAACAAAGTACACGGTGCCAGACACCCCGAATTACAGCAGATACTCGACCTTTTCGTCGCCAGTAGCGGTGAACTCGCCATGCACATGAAAAAGGAAGAACTGGTGCTTTTCCCTTATATCCGTAAAATGGTCAAGACAAAACAGAGTGGGGAAACATTGGCAGAGCCGCGTTTCGGTACGGTCAAAAATCCTATACAGACCATGATGCAGGAGCACGACAACGAAGGGGAGCGTTTTCGGCAAATCGAGGCGTTGAGCAATAATTACACACCCCCCCAAGATGCCTGTAACACCTATAATGTAGCCTTTGCCCTTCTCAAGGAATTTCAAGACGACCTGCACCTGCACATCCATTTAGAAAACAATATCCTCTTCTTAAAAGCAGAAGCGCTGGAAAAGGAGTTGAAAGGTTCAAAATAGAGGTACTGTACGAGGTACAAAGTTGCTAACATGCCCCCTTGAGACGATGTACTGAACATGTCGAAAGGGGGCTAATTTTACAGAATCTTGACGTAAGGGACCTAGTTATGGCCATCGGTGCTTTTTCATTGGCCAAACTTTCAGCTAGTGGTTTGGTCCAAAAATAAACTGCCATATCATCAGGCTAAAGGGCATCTCTAACCCTTATCTTTACCTGAAAAAAGGCAGAAATGATTTTTATAGAAAATGACGATACTACCGATCCGCGTTTAAACCTTGCCTTGGAAGAGTATGCCCTGAGGAACTTTCGCCCATCGGAGGATTATTTGTTGTTTTATATCAACGAACCGTCCATTATCATTGGCCGAAATCAAAACACGTTGGAAGAAATAAACCGCCAATATGTAGAAGAAAACGATATTCATGTAGTGCGCAGGATTTCAGGAGGTGGGGCGGTATATCACGATTTCGGCAACCTCAATTTCAGTTTTATTACCAACCACGATGGGCAGCGTCTGAACAACTTCAAAAAATTCACGGCTCCGGTAATAAAAGTATTGCGGCAGTTAGGACTTAATGCCGAACTCAAGGGTCGCAATGATATTCAAGTAGACGAGAAAAAGATTTCCGGTACCGCCCAATTTTCTACCGGAAAAAGAATGGTAAGCCATGGCACTTTACTGCTCGACACCAATTTGGGGGAGGTGGCAAATGCCCTAAACGTAAAGATGGGCAAGATCGAGTCAAAAGGCCATAAATCCGTGCGCAGCAGAGTGGCCAATATCTCGGAATATTTAGATCGACCTTTAAAAATCAATGCGTTTCGGAAGCTGTTGTTGGAAGGGCTTTACGAAGAGCGTGAACCCTTTGAAAAGTATCATCTTACACCTGGAGAATGGCAGGGCGTACAGCAGCTAAAGGAAGAAAAATATGATACTTGGGACTGGAACTACGGTCGTTCTCCCAAATTCAATATACAGCGAACCAAACGTTTCCCTGTCGGAGAATTGGATTTACGGATTTTTGTTGAAAAGGGATATATAAGGGACTTTAAAATCTTTGGCGATTTCTTCGGAAAAGAACCTTTGGATCGTTTGGAAAACCTTTTTCTTGACACCCGTTATGAAAAAGAGGATATTTCGACCCTGCTTAAAGATATACGTATCAAGGAATATTTCGGCGACCTTGAGAAAAATGATTTTATCGCCTTGGTCTACGGCGCGGACGAAGAGGATCCAGGGCTTTAAAACCACTCCCCACAACACGCCCATACTATTCCAATTATGATTATCGAATGCTTCGCGAAAACCTATGAACTTATTTAAACTCCTTTTCTGCAGAGCCGTTAGGCCAACCTTATCTCAAAAAAGCATACCTCCGCCTTGTGATAATGCGATGGTAACCCAGTAGTACTTTTCAATTTTTTTGTTCCCAAAAATGTAAATCCACAACTTTTGTAGTGGTCGATCAAGCTTTCATTGTTTCCACAAGTATCCATTCTGATGTATGGCTTGTTTTGATCTTTCGCAAATTTTGTGGCCCATCCGACAATTGTTTTTACAAAACTATTGCCTCTGAAGTCCGGGTTTGTTGCAATCCTGTGAATGTATATGCAAGCAGCGTTATCATCATCTTCCCAAATTTTTGGATCGCTATAGGTTATCGCCCAAACACAGGCTATTTCATCATCGATTAGCAACTTAAATTGCCTGTTCTCAGTGACTTCGGTGGTTACCAATGCTTCATCAAAACGAGGCCA
>RCMY010003019.1_pt1 | contig 15054 bp, 13 predicted proteins | sample 2041341 | NCBI WGS metagenome assembly RCMY01 (sample SAMN09708234, study PRJNA481090) | Marine sediment metagenome, whole genome shotgun sequencing project.
GATGACCGCGTCGAACCAGACGTAGAACCGCTTGCCCGGCCCGAGCTCCTGGGTGACGTTCTCGGGCAGCTCAACGCCCCAGTCGAGGTCGCGGGTGATCGCGTTGTCGTGCAGGCCGGTGCCGATGAAGCCCTCGGCCCAGTTCTGGACGTGGGCGCGCCAGCCCTGGCGGGTGCTGACCCACTCGAGGATCCGGTCCTGGAAGTCGGAGAGCTTGAGGAAGAGGTGCTCGGTGCGGCGCAGGTCGGGCGTCGCGCCGGTCATCTTCGACCGCGGGTCGACGAGGTCCGTCGGGTCGAGCGTGCGCCCGCAGTTGTCGCACTGGTCGCCGCGCGCATCGGTGAACCCGCAGTGAGGGCACGTGCCCTCGACGTAGCGGTCTGGGAGGAATCGACCGGCTTCGGGGTCGAAGAACTGGTCGGTGGCGCGCTTGTCGATGTGCCCCGCGTCGCGCAGCTTCTGGAAGACGTCGCGCGTGACCTCGGCGTGGTTGGCGGTCATCGTCGAGGTGAACAGGTCGAACGAGATCCCCAAGCGGTCCCACTGGTCGAGGAACGACTGGTGGTAGGTCTCGACGATCTCGCCCGGCTCGACGCCGTCCTGCTCGGCCCGGACGGTGATCGGCGTCCCGTGCGCGTCGGACCCCGACACCATCAGGACGTCGTTGCCGACGATGCGGTGGTACCGCGCGAAGACATCGGCAGGGAGGTATGCCCCGGCGATGTGCCCGAGGTGCTGGGGTCCGTTCGCGTAGGGCCACGCGACGGCGACCAGGACGGGACGGGACGTGGAGTTCATTGTTCGTCGCCTGCGCGATGGGAGAACGGCGAGGCTAGCCTCCCCGGTCGGCGGCCCGACGGTCCCCTGCGTGCGCGGCCTGCGCGACCGAAGCGGGCCATGCAGGTCCACGACCGCCCCCTGCACTACGTCTCGTGGAGCGTCTGCTCGTGACGGTCCACGTTCCTCGACCATGGTGGCAACAGATGAACCGCTCCTCACGTCGTTCGATGGCCTTCCTCGCCGCGATCGCGCTGCTCCAGGTCACCCCGGCGGCTGCCGCTGACGGCGATCCGACCGTCTCGATCTCGGACAGCTCGGTGAACGAGGGGAACACCGGAACGGTCAACCTCGAGTTCGTGATCAGCCTCGACGCGACCAGCGACGCCGATGTCGTCGGACGCTTCGTCACCTTCGACCGGACCGCGACCGCAGGCGTCGACTACACGGCCGTCGACCAGTCGTTCACGATCGCCGCCGGCTCGCTGTCCACCAGCGTCATGGTTCCCGTCAACGGCGACGAGCAGCCCGAGCACGATGAGTCGGTCACCGGTTCGCTGCGCGACCTCGTCGGCGCGAACATGGGGCGCGGCCAGGGCGTCGGCACGATCGTCAACGACGACGGCTCGCGGATCGATCGACGTGGCGGCGAGAACCGGATCGAGACGGCCGTCTCCCTGTCTCGTCTTGCCTTCTCGAGCGCGGACACGGTGGTGATCGCGCGCAGCGACCAGTACGCCGATGCGCTCGCGGGTGGTCCGCTCGCAGCCAGGTACGCCGCGCCGCTGCTGCTGTCGGGGCCGAGCGGGTTGTCGGAGTCCGTCAAGGCGGAGATCCAGCGCCTGGGCGCCACGAAGGCGCTGCTCCTCGGTGGAACCGCGGCGCTGAGCACCCAGATCGAGGACGACCTCGCCGCGGCGGGCATCGCGAAGGCTGACCAGACCCGCTTCGCGGGCGAGAACCGCTTCGGGACGGCGCAGCTGATCTCCGCTGACCTCGGCGGCAGCCTCGTCTACGTCGTCGAGGGGATCAACGCCGACTCGACCCGCGGTTGGCCCGACGCCGTGATGGCGTCAGGGATCGCCGCGCTCGACCAGGCCCCGGTCCTCCTCGTCACCCGAGACGGCGTGCCGCCCGAGACCATCGCGGCGCTCGACGCGCTGAACGCCGCCGAGGCCACGATCGTCGGTGGCACGAGCGCCGTGTCCTCTGCGACCCGGGCGATCATCGACGACCACACCGGGACGGTCACGCGGATCTCTGGGGAGAGCCGGTTCCACACGTCGGTCGAGGTCGTGCAGCAGGCGGCGCGCAACGGTGCGAACGTCAAGCGGCTGTACGTCGCCACGGGGCTGAACTACCCGGACGCGCTCGCAGCGGGGGCAGCGCTCGCCACCGACGATGGTGTGCTGCTGCTGGTCCGTGGTCCCGGACCGCTCGACCAGGTCACGATCGACTGGCTCGACCGCAAGGACGGGTTCGACCGGATCACCGTCATCGGTGGCCCGGCCGCCATCTCGCCCGACGTCTACGCGGAGCTCGAGGGTCGGCTCAACTGAGCCGGTCCAGCATCCGCTCAGCTCGCAGCACGGCACGGCCAGCGTCAGGAACGGACCTGAGCCACGTCAGCCGATGATCTCGGTCAGCACCATGCCGGCGAGGCGCTGGGAGATCCCGTCGATCGCGGACAGCGTCTCGACGTCGGTGGCGGCGAGGGCAGCCTCGTCCTCGTAGGCGGCGAGGATCGCCTTGCGCTTGGCCGGACCGATGCCGTTGATCGCCTCGAGGCGCTCGGCGAGCTTGGCGTTGCCGGACTTCTCCGCGACGGGCGGCTTCGCGACCGCGGGCGCAGCGTCCTCGCCACGCTCGAGGGCAGCGGTCTCGTCGGCGGCGGCGACAGCGACCGGGACGACCTGCTTGGCAGCGGCGGGGATCTTGATGCTCGGGGGCCCGGAGCTCCACAGCTCGCGGTTCTCGACACGCTCACGAACGGCGCGCGGGATGGTGATCGCCGTCTCGACGACGGTGCCGGCGAGGTCGAGGGCGGAGTGGAGGAGGCGCTTCATGGGAGTGGCCTGTCGGTTCAGGAGGGTGGGCAGCGGGGCGCGGAGCCTGCGGCGGAAGGTGCCGCGTCGGCGCGCGGCTCAACCGCTGGACGACATGATCGCGCGGGGTGCTCGCTACTGCAAGCACCGAGGATGGGCGATGTTCTCAGCGCACGTCTCGTTGCGCCGGGAACCATGCGTCGACCGTTGCTCGGTAGCGCTCGGGATCAGCGTTGAAGGACCGGACGTGACCGACGTCGCCGAAGTGCTCCCACGTCACCCGCTCAGGCAACGCGTCCTTCAGCCGCTGCGTGACACGCACCGGCACCGACTCGTCGCCTGAGCCGTGGAACGCGAGGATGGGGACATCGGGCCAGGACCCGAGCCGGTCGAGGTGCTCGACCTCACCGAGATCCAGATCAGCGCTGATGCGCGCCACGGTCTTCGCGCCGAACAGCAACGGCGCGATGAGCGGTCCCGGGATGCCGCGGTTCTTGGCCTGCTGCACGAGCGTCTCGTGCATGCCGAGCAGCGGGGAGTCGAAGACGAGACCGGCCACCTTGTCCACCGACGACGATCTTGCGAGCCACGAACCGATCACGGCACCACCCTGCGAGTAACCCCAGAGCACGATGTCCTCTGCGCCGTTGGCGAGCGCCCAGGTGACGGCCGCGTCGAGGTCTTCCCACTCCTCGGTCCCGAACCGTGCACGTCCGTCCTCGGCATCCGGGGCGTCGCCGTCGTTGCGGTAGCTGACGAGCAGCCGCGGCACGTCGACGGTGGTCGCCGCCCGGATGCCCTCCGCGCGGGTGTTGGCGCGACCGTGGACGATGATCACCCAGTGGTCGCCCTCGCCGTCGATGAACCAGGCCGGCAGGTCGCCGAGGGGTCCGGAGACGACGACCTCGTCGGCGTCGAGCCCGGCCTGTGCGGGTTCGGTCCAGATGTTCGGGTCGACGAGGAGCCGTGCATCGGGTCCGAGCCCCGCGAGCATCGGCGAGCGGGCGGTGGCCAGCGTGCACTCGCTCACGGTGCAGATCGGCGACGGCGTGTCGATGCCCACGGCGACGACCGTGGTCTCGTCGGCCTCGAGGACGAGACCCGTCACGCCGAGACGAAGGTCCGGATCATCGGTGCCGGCGAGGTCAGCGACCGTGATCACCGGGCGCCACGACAGCGGCTCCTCGACGGCCGTCAGCTGCGAGGCGTAGTAGCCGCCACCCCCGAACACGACCGCAAGCACGAGGATCACGCAGAGGACGACCAGACGGCCGAGCCTCCTGTTCAGATCCACGAGGTGAGCCACCAGCGGTCCGAGACCTGCTCGCGGGGGAGCACGACCCCGGCCCAGACCGGGTAGAAGTAGACGAACGTCACGATGGCGGCGAGCAGCACGGCCCCCGTCGCGAGGACATGTGGGCGACGCCACGCGGGCGCGGGCGCGGTCTCGTCGTCCAGCGCGTCAGGCACCGTCACGAGGAAGCCTGCGAAGAACGCCGCGACAGCGCCGAAGGCGGCGGCGGCCAAGATCGTCGGGCGGGTGTCGCCGGCCATCGCGCCGACGACCGCACCGATCATCGCTCCTGCGCCGGACGTGGCGACCCCGGTGATGGAGCGACCGTGCCCGCGCACGCCCCAGACGGCCGCAGCGAGGCCGAGCGCGATGAACGGCACGATCGGGGCGTTGTAGAAGAAGAACATCGGACGCTGGTCGGTGAAGGCCATCACCACCCATGGCCCGAGCTGGCCACCCCAGAACGTGAGGATGGTCCCCGCGCCGAGCTTCCGCTCGAAGGCCAGCCACGCCAGCATCGGCAGCCCCAGCAGGAAGCCCCACCACACCAGCGGGCTGCCCATGCCGATGACCTCACCGGCTTCGTCGGGCGGCGCGAGGCAGTCCTCCCCGGGGTTGCCGTCGTCGTCGACCTTGTAGCCGCGGTCGAAGTCGTCCTGCGTGCAGGTCTCGTAGTAGTAGACGACGGGGCGTCCGATGACGGGCCAGGTGTAGGCCGGGGCGCGGTAGGAGTGCTCGGCCGAGAGCCCACGGTGGAACCCGGCCATCGCCTCGTGGTAGCGGACGATCCCCGACACCCGCCCGCCGAGGCCGACGGTGCACGCGGAGCCGTCCTCGAGCGTCGTCTCCGGGCAGTCTTTCTGGTACTCGCCCGAGTTCTCGTAGTTCACGACCCAGGGCAGCCAGGTCAGCGCGTAGACGAGGAACGGGACGGTGACGAGCGACAACGCCGCGATCAGCATCGTTCCCGGGATCGCCCCGGACGACTGCTTCCGCGCGGCCTGCACCACCGCGATCACGGCGAGCGCGACGGCGCCCGCGACCATGCCGGTCAGGAGGTCTCCGAGCGCGAGGGCGATCGTCCCGACACCTGCCGCGATGGCTGCGAGGGCGACGCCTTCCGGCTGGCCGGCCGCACGGCGGCGCTGGACCTCCCAGCCGAGCAGGAGCAGTCCCGCAGCGCCGAGACCTGCCGCCGCGGACCACTTCGTGCCGAGAGCGAGTCCCCAGACGAGTCCCGAGCCGAGCAGGAACGGACGCCTGAGCAGCCCGACGAGGCGTGCCGGCGGAACCTCGGGAGGCGACGTCCGGTCAGCCGTCTCGTCAGCCGTCTCGTCAGCCGCCTCGTCGTCCGCGACGTCGAGGAGCGTCGCGACGACAGCGTCGCGCTCCGCGATCGCCGCCTGGTCTCGGCGCTTCGTCCGGATGTGGTCCTCGACCATCAGCGCGGCCGCGAGCGCGGTGAAGCCCATGAGGACCGCGTCGAGCATCGATGTCCGCGACTGCACGAAGAACAGCCCGTCGAGCATCAGCAGCGAGGCTGCGAGGGCTGCCGGTGCGACGGCGTCGAACAGCCGTCGGGCCATCCAGTAGATGGACCCCACGGTGATGACGCCGAACAGCGCGGTGCCGGCGCGCCACCCGAACGGGTTGTCGCCGAACAGCTGCATCCCGAGGGCGATGACCCACTTCCCGACGGTCGGGTGAACCGCGAAGGAGTCCTCCACGCCGAGGACCAGATAGGACCGGGCGTCGTTGACGTAGTAGATCTCGTCGAAGATGATCCGTGCCGGGTCGGACAAGCGCACGAACAGCAGCACGGCGGCCGTCAGCAACAACGCCAACGGCACGCCGCGCTCGATCAGGGGCCTGCGGTCGTCCACGCGGCGCAGCCTAGCCAGCGTCGACCGAACACCCGGAGGAACAATGGACCCGACTCCCGGACGACTTGTCGTCGTCGGCACGCCGATCGGCAACCTGTCGGATCTGTCGCCGCGCGCGGCGGCTGCGCTCGCGTCAGCCGCGGTGATCTACGCCGAGGACACGCGGAGGACTGGGCGGCTCCTGCAGCACCTCGGGGTCAGCGTGCCGATGCGCTCGTCGCACGAACACAACGAACGTCATCGCTGTGACGAGATCGTCCGCCGCGTGGCCGAGGGCGACACGGTGGTGCTCGTCAGCGACGCGGGGATGCCGGGCGTGTCGGACCCGGGCCAGATCGCCGTCGCCGCGGTCGCTGCCGCCGGCCACCTTGTCGAGGTCATCCCCGGTCCTGCGGCCGCCGTCGTCGCGCTGGTCGCGTCGGGGCTCGCGACCGACCGGTTCACCTTCGAGGGGTTCCTGCCGAGGAAGGGTCGCGATCGCGCGGACCGCCTCGCGGCGCTCGCCAGCGATCCGCGCACCCTCGTCTTCTACGTCTCGCCCCATCGTGCCGAGGACGACCTGCGCGACCTCGCCGCCACGCTCGGCGGTGATCGCCCTGCCGCGCTGGCCCGCGAGCTGACCAAGCTGCACGAGGAGGTCGTCCGCGCGACGCTGGACGAGCTGACCCTGTGGGCGGCGGAGGGAGTTCGTGGTGAGGTCACCCTCGTCGTCTCGGGGCGTGAGCACGTCGCGACCGAGCTCGACCCCACGGAGGTCGCTCGCCTGGTCGCGGACCGCATGGCGTCGGGCGAGAGCCGCAAGGCCGCGTCGCGTGCGGTCGCAGCGGATCTTGGGCTCAAGACCAACGAGGTCTACGAGGCATCGCTGGGGTCATGACCGACAGCACTACGGTGTGCCCGCCCGACCGAACGAGAGATCGCCACCGTGGCCGGATTCGTCGACACCCACTGTCACCTCGACCACCGCGATGACGCGACCGCGGCCGAGCAGGTCGCCCGCGCACGTGACGCCGGGGTCAGCCTGATGATCACGGTCGGGACCGACGTGGCGTCGTCGCGGCAGTGCATCGCCACCGCTGCGGCGCACGACGACGTCCTCGCGGTCGTCGGGATCCACCCGAACGATGCCGGAGACGCCACGCCCGAGGCGCTCGCCGAGATCCGCGCCATGGCCACCGCACCGAACGTCGTCGGCATCGGGGAGACGGGTCTGGACCACTACCGCGACTGGGCTGAACCGGCGGACCAGGAAGCGTCCTTCCGCGCCCACATCCAGATGTGCAAGGACCTCGACCGCACCCTCGTCATCCACTGCCGCGATGCGTGGCCGGAGTGCATCCGCGTGCTCGACGACGCCGGCGCACCGGACCGCGTCGTCATGCACTGCTACTCCGGAGACGCCACGACGACCGAGGCCTGCATCGCCAACGGCTGGTTCATGTCGTTCGCCGGCAACGTCACGTTCAAGAACGCCGACGACCTGCGGCTCGCCGCGACGACCGCGCCGGCCGGGCTGCTGCTCACCGAGACCGACTCGCCGTACCTGACCCCGGTGCCGAAGCGGGGCAGGCCGAACGAGCCGGGCTACGTCGGCCACACCGTCGCCTTCCTCGCCGAGCTGCGCGGACAGGACCCGGCAGCCCTGACGGAGGTCCTTCATGCGAACACCGTCCGGGCGTTCGCCCTCGACCGCGTCCTCGTGGACGTCTGATGCCCGACGCCGACGGTCTGCTCACGCCGGTCGACATCCAGCGCCTGCTCGCGGACCACGGCTTCGCGCCACGAAAGTCCGCTGGGCAGAACTTCGTGTCCGACCCGAACACGGTCCGGCGTATCGTCGCCGCGGCTGACCTGGCTGCCGACACGACGGTCGTGGAGATCGGCCCGGGACTCGGCTCGCTCACCCACGCGCTCGTCCCGGTGGCAGGACGGGTGATCGTCGTCGAGATCGACACCGGGTTCTCGCGGCTGCTCCGCGAGGAGTTCGGCGACGCGATCGAGGTCGTCGAGGCCGACGCGCTGAAGCTGACGTGGTCGGACCTCGTCAGCGACGCGGTGCTCGTCTCGAACCTCCCCTACAACATCGCGACGCCCTTGGTGATGGAGGCCGCGCTCGCGCACCCCGCCATCCGTCGGCAGTTCGTGATGGTCCAGCGTGAGGTCGGGGAACGCTGGCAGGCCCGCGTCGGGGACGCTGCGTACGGCGCGGTGTCGGTGAAGCTTGCGCTCTTGTGCGAGCGGGTCGAGATCGCGTTCGCCATCTCGCGGCAGGTGTTCATCCCGGTCCCGAACGTCGACTCCGTCATGGTCCATCTCGTCCACCGCGACGTGCCGCGCGACGAGGTCGTGCGGTGGCGGCTCCACGTCGTGGACACCGCCTTCACCCAGCGTCGCAAGACCCTGCGGAACAACCTGAAGGCCGTCGCGGACGTCCCGGCGATCGAGGCTGCCTGCGCGTCGCTCGGCATCGACCCGAGCGCCCGGGCGGAGACGCTCGACGCGGATCAGCATCGCGATCTCGCCGACCTGCTGCGCCCCGATGGGGAGCCGGAGGCCGCCGCTTCGTAGGATCACGGGCATGTCTCAGAGCGGGCTGCCCCACCGTCCCGACGCGTCGTCAGCACGCGTCCGGGTCCGCGTGCCCGCGAAGATCAACCTCTTCCTCGCGGTCCGCGGCCGACGCGCGGACGGCTACCACGAGCTGGTCTCGATCATGCAGACGATCGGGCTGCACGATGAGCTGACCGCCGCGATCGTCGGCGACGCGGGAGCCGCCCAGCACCCGGCGCTGCGGCCCCGGATGCAGATCGACCTGGCGCACGACTCGTCGGAGCTGGTCCCGACCGATGACCGCAACCTCGCGATGAAGGCCGCCCGGATCTTGCTCCGCGAGATGGGTGCTCCGGTCGATGCCCAGCCGCTCCCGAACGCGCCGGCGACCCACGTCGACCTGCACAAGGTCATTCCGGTCGCGGCCGGGATGGCGGGCGGCTCCGCCGACGCGGCCGCCGCGCTCATCGCGCTCAACGCGCTGTGGGGGTGCGAGCTCACCCGCGACGAGCTGCGCGAGCTCGCTGCCGAGCTCGGCGCGGACGTCCCCTTCTGCGTGCTCGGTGGGACGGCGCTCGCGACCGGCACCGGCTCGGCCACGGCCCAGGTCCTGGTCCGTGGCACCTACCACTGGATGGTCGGGATGAGCGCAGACCCGCTCTCGACCGCCCACGTCTACGAGACGTTCGCCGAGGTCGGGACGCCGTCCGAGGTCGAGCCCGACGCGGTGCTCCACGCGCTGCGGACCGGCGACGCCGAAGCCCTCGGCGCGGCGCTGTACAACGACCTCGAGCAGGCCGCGTTCCACCTCCGTCCCTCGCTGCGCGCCGCACGCGACGCGCTGCTCGACGCGGGCGCCCTCGGGGCGGTCCTCAGCGGATCCGGCCCGACGATGCTCGCGCTCGCCGAGAACCAGATGCACGCGAACGAGCTGGCTGAACGCAGCCGAGGGTTGTTCGAGCGCACGGCCGTGGCGCCGTCACCTGCCGGTGCCCCAGAGCTCGATCGCGAGCCCTGAACCCCGCGGGCTCGCGGATCCGTGCGCCGAACGAGGCGCCGCGATCAGGCGACTCGACGCGCGGTCGGAACGGTCGTATCTTCCGCGCGTCGCCCACGTCGTCGTGGGCCTGTTCCAGAGGCTCTGGCATGGCTGTGTCTCGTCCGCGGGCGACCGCGATCGTCATCTTCGACGGCCAGCCGGCTGCCGAGCTCCGCGCCCACGTCCTCCGGGGTGACCTCGTCATCCTCCCGCCAACACCCGGCTCGCTGGCGCTCGCGGCGTTCACGGCCGAGGTGCTCGAGGCGCACTTCGCCCCGCACCATCCGACCGAGGCGCAGCACCACCTTCCCGTGGCGGACTTCGCCGAGCTGCTCGGCAAGGCCAAGCATGACTTCACCAACAGCTCGCGGTCGTGGGAGCTGATGGCGCAAGCCCTCGCGGACCTCGGGCTCGCGACCGACGACATCCACGCCGACGTCCCGCGGACCCGCGTCAGCACCTCCGACGACTTCCTCACCTCCGGCGCCGGGCACCAGCAGCCTCCGCACCGCGACACGTGGTGGGGCTCGCCGTTCTGCCAGCTGAACTTCTGGGGCCCCGTCTACCCGATGCACCCAGACGCCGGGATCGACTTCTTCCCGGCGCTCTTCTCGACGCCGCTGCCGAACACCTCCAGCATCTTCGACGTCGACGACTGGCAGCAGCACGGACGCCGGGCCGCGAGCACGGAGATCGGCCCGAAGGACACCCGCGGGATCCCCGAGCCGATCGGTGAGGTGACCCATGGCGCCTACACGCCGGTGCTTCCCGTGGGCGGGATGGTCTTGTTCAGCGGCGCGCAGGCTCACGCGACCCGGCCCCACTCGACCGGCCGGTCGCGCGTGTCCTTCGACTTCCGCGTGCTGTCGGTCGAGGACATCGGGGCGGGTCCTCCCAACATCGACTCCGACTGCACCGGCTCGGCGATCCGCGACTTCCACCACCTGCGCACGCGTCAGCCGGTTCCGACGGAGCTGCAGGCACGGGTCGCGACCGAGCCGCCGCCACGCAGCTGACGTCAGCCGAGGTCGTTGGTGACCACGAAGCGGTGACGGACATCGCCTGCGTCGAGGCGAGCGAACGCCGTGTTGATCTCGGACATGGGCAACGTCTCGACGACCGGACGGATGTCGTGCCGGGCGCAGAAGTCGAGCATCTTCACGACGTTTGCAGGTGATGCCAGGTTCGACGCAGAGATCGACCTCTGACCGAAGAGGCCACCGCTGCCGAAGGTGAGCGGCTCCATCGTCACGCCCACGTGATGCAGCCTGCCCTCGGGGCGCAGCGTCGCGAGCAGCGCGTTGTGGTCCATCGCGACGTTCACGGTGGAGAGCACGAAGTCGAAGCGGCCGCGGTGGGCCTTCCACTCCGACGGGTCGCGCGAGTTGATCGTGTCGTCGGCGCCGAGCTGCTTCGCCTCCTCGATCTTGCCGTTCGAGGTGAAGGCCGTGACCTCACAGCCCCACTTGTCGAGGAACTGCAGGGCGAGGTGCCCGAGCCCACCGATGCCGATCACGGCGACGCGGTCGGTGGGGGTGACGCCGTTGTCGACGATCGGGCCGAAGACGGTCGCGCCGCCGCAGAAGAGCGGGCCGGCGGATGCGAGGTCCACGCCCGTCGGGATCTTGGCCACCCACTCCCACGATGCGCGGACCCGTGTCGCGAAGCCGCCGTGGCCGCCGACGATGAGCTGGCGGTTGCGCGCGAGGTTGTGCTTGCCGGCGAGCCCGAACGCATCGCCCGGAGGCGTGGCGGCGAACCATCCGATGCCGACGTCGTCGCCCACGGCGATCGAGGCCGGGACCTCGCTGCCGGTGGCCGCGACCCGGCCGACGACCTCGTGGCCGCCGACGAACGGGTACCGGGTCGAGTACCACTCGTTGTCGCGCATCGAGAGGTCGGAGTGACAGACGCCACAGGACACGACCTCGACCTCGACCTCGGTCGCGCCGATCGGGTCGAGCTCGTAGCTGATGGGCGCGGCGCTTCCGCCGGCCTCGCTGACGGCCATGCCGGTGACGGTGGTCATGTTCGGTTCCTGTCGTGCTCGAAGGATCATCGACGTCGAGGAGCTCAGCCGAAGACGCTGCGCTGCAGTCGACGCATGCCTGAGAGCCAGCCCTCACGGTCGCCCGCGCGGGCCTGCTCGAAGGCCGCAACCTCCGGGTGGGGGAGGATCAGGAACGTCCCGTCGCGCAACGCCTGGACAACAGCTTCGCTGACGACCTGTGGCTCGACCACGCCCATCTGGACGAGCTTGTCGAGCCCGGGGATGCCGTCGGCCTCGTCGAGCAGCGGGGTCCGGACGAACTGCGGGCAGAGGCAGTGCACGGTGATGCCCTGCGCGCCGTGGGTGATCGACAGCCACTCGGCGAGCGCGACCGTCGCATGCTTCGTCACCGAGTACGGCGCCGCGCCGATGTTGGAGAGCAGCCCGGCGGCGCTGGCCGTGTGCAGCAGCGTCCCCTCGCCACGCTCGAGCATCGCCGGGAGCGCCGCGCGGACGGCCCACACGTGCGACATCGTGTTGACGCGCCATGCTCGATCCCAGTCCTCGTCGGAAGCCTCGACGCCCCCGCCGACGCCGATCCCGGCGTTGAGGACCAGCAGGTCGATGTGGCCGAAGGTCTCCTCGGCATGGCGGACGAACGCGATGTTGCCGGCCTCGTCCCCGACGTCGGCGGTGAACGCGGTCTGGCCGATCTCGTCGGCCACCCGCTCCGCGCCGACACCGTCGCGGTCGACCACGAGCACGCTCGCGCCCTCGGCGACGAAGCGTCGACACAGCTCGGCGCCGATCCCGCTGGCGCCGCCGGTCACGACGGCTGTACGTCCGGCAAGGTCCATTTGGTGCGTCCGTTCTCCGGGGGACTCCCTGAGTAGCACAGGCGCACGCACGTCGTGGCGAGACCTGCCGGACGCGCCATGGTGGTCAGTTCTGACGGAGCACGCTCGAAATCGTCCCTCGATGGCTGACCGGGCGTCAGTCGTCGAGCAGGCCGTCGGCACGCGCCTCCTCGACGAGCGCGCGGACCTTCTCGACAGTGCCGGGGTCGTTGGCGAGGCGGGCACGCCGGGAGCGCAGGAAGCTCTGGCCGAGACGCTCGCGCTCCGCGTGCTCGACGTTGTCCCGTGCGGGGTTGAGGACGTTGCGCTCCTCCTCGCTGAGGTGGTGGTGGACCATCTCTCCGAGCGCCTCGAGCGCCTCGTCGAACGCATCGGAGTCAAGGTCGTCGGCGGCCTCGAGCGCGGCGAGGAGCTTCTCGTTGATCTCGGCGTGCTCTTCCTCGCCGTGGGCGCCCTCGTCCTCGCCCTCTTCGTCGTCGGCCCGCCGCTCCAACGTCGGGTAGACCTGCGTCTCCTCGGCCTCCGCGTGCGCGACGAGGAGGTGCGAGAGCTCTTGGAGCGCCGCGCCCCGGTCCTCGGTGGTGTCGCGCGCCGCACGGAGCAGACGCTCCATCTCGCGATGATCGGCGAGGATCATCTCGATCACATCGGTCAGGTCGTCGGTCTCGGCGCCGGTGGTGATGACGGGCATGGGTGCGGGCTCCGGTCGGGGGCGGGCGTGCCATGAGGGTTCCCAGGGCGACATCCGGCCAGACGCGGCTCGGGCAGTAGCCTGCGACGGCCCACCCTTGGGAGGTGGTGTAATCGGTAACACGCCAGCCTTTGGAGCTGTGTATTGGGGGTTCGAGTCCCCCCCTCCCAGCCACCCACGCCACCACACCCCGGAGCGCCCATGCCCCGCGCCACGACGGCCGCCGTCATCCTCGCTGCTGGGAAGGGGACCCGTTTCCGTTCGGAGCGTGCGAAGGTCCTGCACCGCGCCGCGGGGCGGTCGCTGCTCGGACACGTGCTCGAGGCGCTGCGGCCGCTCAAGCTCGGCCAGATCATCGTCGTGGTGGGCCACCAGCGCGAAGACGTCGAGGCTGAGGCGGCCTCGCTCGGGATCGACAACCTGACGTTCGCCGTGCAGGAGGAGCAGCACGGCACCGGCCACGCGGCTGCCATGGCGATGCCGGTGCTCGACGAGGCGATCGAGCGGGTCATGGTCCTGCCCGGTGACACGCCGCTGCTGTCGAGCGCGACGCTGGCCCTGCTGGCGGACACCTCCGCGACGGCAGGGATGCTGACGTTCGTCGCCGACAACCCGACGGGCTACGGACGCATCGTCCGGCGTTCGAGCGGGGAGGTCCACGGCATCGTCGAGGATCGTGACGCGAGCTCCGAACAGCGCAGCATCAGCGAGTGCAACGCCGGGATGTACGCCTTCTCGCGCTCGCATCTCGCGAACGCCCTCCCGCGGCTGAAGAACGACAACGACCAGGGCGAGGTCTACCTCACCGACGTCTTGGGCCTGTTCGCGCTCGACGGCCGGGAGATCGTCACCGCCAAGGCGAGCGAGCACGAGGTCGGCGGCGTCAACGACCGGGTCCAGCTCGCCGACGCCGAGGCGTTGCTGCGCCGACGCACCGCCGAGCGGCTGATGCGCGACGGCGTCTCGATCGTCGACCCGGCGACCACCTACCTCGACGTCGACGTCGAGGTGGGCGTCGACACGACCATCCTGCCCGGCTGCATCATCGCCGACGGGACCAGGATCGGACGCGGCGCGACGATCGGTCCGAACTGCCACCTCGTCGACACGATCATCGACGACGGGGCCCTCGTCCGCCAGACCGTCGCCGAGTCGGCCCGCATCGGCCCGGACGCCACCGTGGGACCGTTCACCTACCTGCGGCCCGGCACGCGGCTCGAGCGTGGCAGCAAGGCGGGCGGCTTCGTCGAGATGAAGAACGCCCAGGTGGGTGAGGGCTCGAAGGTCCCGCACCTCTCCTACGTGGGCGACGCGATCATCGGACGGGGCGTGAACCTCTCTGCCGGCGCGATCACCGTCAACTACGACGGCACCACCAAGCACATGACCACGATCGAGGACGGGGCGTTCGTCGGCTGCGACACGATGCTGGTGGCGCCGGTCACGATCGGTGCGGGATCGTTCGTGGCGGCTGGATCGACGATCACCGACGACGTGCCCGCGGACGCGCTCGCGATCGCCCGCGCACGCCAGGTCGTCAAGGACGGGTGGGCAGCGGCGCGTCGCGACGACGACTGAACGCGGCCCCCGTACTACCGTGGGTGTCACATGCTGTCCCACCGCTGCGGAGCCTCACCGTGCAGTCCGTGAACAAGAAGCGCATGATGATCCTGTCGGGATCGGCGTTCCCCGATCTGGCCCGCGAGGTCGCCGACCATCTCGGGATGCGCGTCGCCGAGACGCGGCACAACCAGTTCGCGAACGGCGAGCTGTACTCGCGCTACGCCGAGTCCGTCCGGGGCGCCGATGCCTTCGTGATCCAGTCCCACTTCAGCCACCAGGGCGGGGCGTCGATCAACGACGCGATCATGGAGCAGCTCATCATGGTCGACGCGCTCAAGCGCGCCTCGGCCAAGCGGATCGTCGCG
>RCMY010003020.1_pt1 | contig 15043 bp, 8 predicted proteins | sample 2041341 | NCBI WGS metagenome assembly RCMY01 (sample SAMN09708234, study PRJNA481090) | Marine sediment metagenome, whole genome shotgun sequencing project.
TGTCCTACAAAATAATAATCCCGAAGTCCTATTTAAAGGGCTCCGGGAACTATCTATATCGTGTTTGTAGTTTTATCGGACAGCAATAAATAATTTATGGAATCCACGTTATTACAGCATAGCCATCACCTTCATGCACTCCACTATCCATATAACCACTTAAGACTCCACCTATGTAACCAGAGCCACCACCACCTGGAGATGAGATATCTTTTCCACCACCACCACCATACCAGCCGCCACCACCGCCACCACATGAGTCAGTTCCGCTATCGTATGAATCTCCACCGCGCCCAAATATTCCTTTATTTCCTCCAATACCACCTTCTGATTGAGTACCCCCGTACCCGTATCCTTGAGTATTGTATGCATTTGGAATATCAATACCATTTCCGCCATTACTTCCACCTCCAGCACCACCATTATCTCCACCATCTGGACCACCGCCACCGCCAGCAACAATATAAACCTCTGACTGATTATTGACATAGTTGGATAATAAACCGCGATCATAACTTGCTATGTGGGTCGCATCGCCACCACCCTCTTGACCGTTTCCACCACCATTGTAACCTCCGGTGTAAGGCGAAAGAGCCGGAAAAACATTTGATTGTGTACCTTGTCCACCTATAACGATAGTTAGTACACTACTTTTTAAGAGATTAGTATAACCTCTAGCATAACCTCCGCGACCACCTGTACCAAAGTTGCCTTTTGCACCACCACAGGAGCCTTGTGCTCCCCAACATTCAAATTTACTAGTCCCATACAATGGAATTGTAAAGCTTTGAACTGCACCTGTATAGTTGAAGTTTGCGATGAATTTATAAAATGTACGACTCGTATTAGTTGCTGTTAATGCAGAATAGTTTCCTGATGATATAGTTGTTGAAAGTGGGGCAGACCAAGCATCATTGTCCGCAGTTATACTATTAAATGTCGTACTTGTACCAGCCTTCGTTATATAATAAAACTTTGTGTTGTATGATACAGGTTGGTTTCCTGAGAAATTACTTGATGCAGTAACTGTTGTCTTGTCTGAAGAATCAGAATAAGTAGAATTACCTCCTGTATAAGTCCTTGTAGTAGGTACGCTCTTTGTTCCAAGCGTTATGACGGCAAGTCCCATTTTGTGAGCCATATCAAATGTTATACTACTTGCAGTACTGCTTATAGTACCCATAGAGACCTGGAGGTCATTTTGATTAAGCTTAGCGGTTGTATTCTGATCAGAAGCAACTGTCCAGCCTGATATTATCCCTGAAAAGAATCCATCGGCATTTGTTGCTGAAGGTGAAACACTGGATGAAGAATAGCTTGACTGATAAGGATAATAGGCAAAATATTTATACTGTGGAGAAAATAATAGGGTAGAAGGCAATACCCAGTTACTACCATTATAAGTAACTTTAACATTAGAATTCTTTATGTTGTTGTTTTGGTCAACTACAAAAAGCCCAATATTGTTTCCAGACGAAAAGCTCGTCGTAGGAGTTGCAACTCCACCCCAAGAACTAGGATAGGATATTGTGCCAAGCGTCATCGTGTTAACAGATGATGTAGACAGTTTATAAATTATTGATGTAGCTGCAGTCCATGTTGTTCCTGCCAGAGATGCTGTAAGAGTCTTGTCTCCATTACCATTATTGAATACGACTTCTATTACGGCATTACTACCAGAGGCAAATGTTTGAGGTATCATCATCATTGTTGTTGTTCCACTTGTAAGGGCAACATCTGCAGTTCCATCAATAGTAATTCCTGTTGTTCCATTTAAATTTAAGCTTATATTGCCAACTGTAGTTCCATTACTAGTATTCCATGTATTAGTTAATAGGTTATATGTTGCTGTAGTTATTGCGTTTTTAATAGATACACTTTTGAATACACCAGGCACCATGTCTTTGCCAACTGCAAAAGTAATTGCTGTGAGGGCATGATAAAATGACATGTCAACCCCTGCAGCAATAGATGTGTTATTTCTTGTCTGATCTAATGCTTTTGCAACCATCAGGTCTGGCTGCTTTGTCACGTCAGTATTAGCTGTATATGTTATAGATGGGGTTCCTGTTGATGAAGCACTTGCAATAGTTACATTATTGTCCCCAAAGGGGATATAAGCAAAGAAAGACAGTTTGTCACCATCGTCTGGCCAGAAATAGTCAGTATTAGTCTTCCATAAACTTCCTGAAGTTGTAACTTGTTGGTTATTTATAAAATCAGGTGCTATGCCGTTTAAATCAGTGGCAGAACTAGCACTGCGATAGGCGAGTAAGCCAAAAGAACTTCCGATTGAAGATGAAATGTTTGGAGTTCCACGAGTGGGTATTACTTTACCTGTAGATTCATCTATAATAACTTTTCCACTTTTAGTTATAGGAATATTATTAGCTGTTTGAATATGGGTTCCAATTTGAGTCACAGGGTGAAGGTAAAGTGGGGTAGACATATTTGTCTTCACAATTATTGGCTCTTTCTCGTTATTTTCCAAAACTGCTCGTGATTTTGCTTGTTGTCCCGTCCATCCTTCTACTGTCCGTGTAGTAAATAATATCTTATTTTCTGATAAATTATTATATACAAATTCTCCGCTTTCACCACACGATGTTAGCATTAGTGCGCCAATATACACAATTTTTGTTGTTAACTTCTGTAACTCTTTGATACTCATGATTTTCACTATAATAATATGCTATAATTATTACTCGCAAAAAATGTCCCTCTCTCCGCGAGAGAAGAGAAAAGAAGGAAGAAATATTTAAATATTCCCAAATAACATAAGTTGGTATTATCTCCTTTAACAAATAATATCTGAAAAGAGATTTGCTAGTTTAATTTTGCAATATATTCTAAAATAAATGATATTTTTATAGAATATTTCCTTCAATAACGGAAAGTTTTACTATATTTGCAAGTGAAATTAATAAAATACACCTATGGGATTAAAGGAAGTACTACAGTCTCTTATCGCGATGAAACAGGAAGAAATGCCGTTTAAGCTCCTTCCACGTGATTTAAAGCTCCCAATTGATAGCCAGAAGATTATAACTGTTCCTGGTGTCAGAAGATGTGGAAAGTCTTCATTACTGATGCTTGCCGTCAATGAACTGATAAACAGAGGGGTAGAAAAGAATAGAATACTCTGGCTTAGTTTTGATGATGAACGCATATATGACTTAAAGACAAAGGATTTGGATACTGTCGTACAAGCTTATATAGAAATGTATCCAGACATAAACATAGGTAGTGTGTATATGTTTTTTGACGAGATACAACTTATCGAAAATTGGGATTTATTTGTTTTAAGACTTTATAAAAGTTATTGTAAGAACATCTTTATATCAGGAAGTAACTCCAAAATATTGTCAGCAGAATTGTCATCTGCATTAAGAGGATGGCCGATAGAATACGAGGAGTTTCCTTTATCGTTCAAAGAATTCTGTAATTTTACGAATATAAAAAGCAATAAGTTCACGGAAAGTGGAAAGGCGAAATTGTTGTCTACATTTAAGAAATACAACGAAGAAAGTGCATTTCCACAGATTGTGTTGGAAGAAGAAGAAACTATCAGGTATAAAGAATTGCAAAATTACTTCAATACAATGCTGTTCAGAGATTTGATGGAACATTATAACCTGTCAAATCCTATGGTGATAAGATATTTCCTTAAGCGTGTGATGTTAAATTTATCAAAGCCGACATCGGTAAATGCTATTTATAATGATATTAAGTCACAGGGACTGAAAGTAAGTAAAGAATCTCTTTATCAGATTCTTGATTATGCATGCTCAATATTTTTATTCTTTAAGGTTTCCAAATTCAGTGGTTCAATGATTAAGGAAACAAGCAGCCTGTCAAAGTATTATCTTATAGATAACGGTTTAAGGTCTGCCGTACTTATGCCTCAAAGTGAAGATGAAGGTAAAATGTTAGAGAATAGTGTATTTCTACATCTCAGACGAAATTTAAAAACGGGAGAAAAGATATATTATTACAATGAAAGGAATGAGTGCGATTTTGTCATTCAGTCAGGAAATGACTTCTCTTGTCTGATTCAGGTGACGACAGAACTTACTAACTCAAATAAGAATCGAGAGATTTCAGGGCTACTAGAGGCCTGTAAGTATACAGGATGTGATAACCTTGCCATAATTACATTAAATCAGGAAGATACAATATCACAGAATGGCAAGTTGATAAAAGTTATACCTGCATGGAAATGGATGCTGGAATAATAATACGATGGTTTTATTACAGATAATGAAGATTATAATATTAGTATATTTCCATTCATTAATCACATACTGTTACACAGCATTATTTTGGAGGAGTCGTCAAAGTACGAACAGAAACTGTTCTATTCTGAGAAACTTCAATGAACATTATTACTTTTATTGACGAATCTTCGCTATATGCCCTTTATCCGTCTAAACTTTCAGATAGACATTGTTATTCAATTAGCTGAAATGAAGGTGATTCTTGCGTATCCAGCACCCAAATGGCCAACTTCTGTACTACCAGATGGTGAAGGCATAGAAGAGTCTCCTGCTATCATTGACGAATTTATGAAAATATACCCTGAATAATGATTAGGAGAACCTGTTGGTATAATGTTTGTTGATGTTGAAGAAGCTGATATCTCATTACAGCCAGGATAGCCTGATATAAATGACGAACCTCCTGAGGCAGCGCAATGATAAGCATATCCGCCATAATATCCCCCACCACCTCCTGATCTACTTAAATTTGTTCCAGAATTTCCTGTTTGTCCTATACCAAAGCTATATCCACTAGTTTGTGTTACACCACTAACTGTTCCATAATCACTAGGGAATGTACTTTGTGGATAAGCTCCATCAGCATCAGCAGAAGTTAAGGTTCCTCCATATCCTGGTTTCGTCATTGGGCCTATATTACCACCACCACCAGCCGCTACAATTATTCTACTTTTTAATGAAGAAAAATCATCCCAATTTCCATTTACTAGTCTTATATCAGTAGCTCCCCCTCCTGTAGAATTATTATAATCGAGACAGCCACTTGTGTATCCTCCGCCTCCATTAAATACTGTTGGAGATGATAATGAAGTTGAAGATTGCACTCCGGCGTTTCCAACATAAACATATAGATTTGTTCCTTTATTTAAATAAATATTTCCAGAAGTATATGCACCTTGGCATCTTCCTTGCGCCCCCCAGCATTGTATTCTATATGTTCCTGTATATTGTACCGTAAAAGTTTGTGATGCTCCTGTATATGTGAAATCGGATATTATAGTTTTAGAAAGCTTATAAGTATAAACTCCACCAGCATTCCATGTTCCTGATATTGTTGTAGAAAACGTAGTACCATTATTGTAAACTAATGAAACTGTTGCATTATTGAAAACTTGAGGAATCATCATTATTGTAAAAGCATCAGATGCGATATTTTCTCCGTTAGTACCAGTTATTGTTGTAGATGGTGATACTGTAAATGATGATGTTGTTGAACCAAGAGACCATCCACTTCCAAAAGTGTATGTGCCTGAATTCTTTATCCCATTTATCGTTATTGATTTAATAGTTCCACTAGGCAATCCGCTAGTACCTACAGAGAACTTTACCGCAGCAAAGATATGATTAAAAGTCAATGGAGTAGATGTTTCCGTACTTCCTGATACATTTGGATTAATTGCGGTAATTATATCAATCTGGTTGTTAACATCAGAAGAAACAGTATATAACAAAGTTGGAGAAGAGCCTGCTGTATGAGATATATTACCAGAAATACTTGTAGGGTAGTATGCATAGAAGTTTACTGTTTTATTTGCAGTTCCTGACCAATAATAATAATTTGATGTTTTCCATATATTATTGGTATAAGTAACAGCTTGACTATTTATTAATGTACTGTAGTTACCAGCTCCATCATTTTGGTCTGCTATTATGTTAAATGTATTGGAAGTGTTTAATGAGTTGTCCGTAATAGGTGTTGCACGTGAAGTTTTCGTAGTTGCCAATGAATCCATATTTTTCCATTCTGGTATAGATACGTAAAAGTTAATTTGTTTATTATTATTTCCTTCAAGAATATTCATTTCGTTTACACATGAAGAAAACGTAGAAATAATAATTAATAATAAAAGTGATACATTTACGCCTCGTAAAAACGTTCTTATCATAACTCAATCCTTTCTCTTCTCTCCGCGAGAGAAGAGAAAAGAACGAAAACATTTGGTTTGTATGAAATAAAACAATATCTTTGCAGTATCGAAATGAACATTTCGGAACTATCCATTTCTTATATAATACAGCTTATGAAATTTTTTGATCGAAAAAGAGAAATTAAAAAACTTAGGGAAATACGTGAACTGTCACACAATGTTGCTCAGTTCACAGTTGTTACAGGACGTCGTCGTATCGGTAAAACCTCTCTAATGCTTAAAGCATATGCTGATGAACCTGTATTATATTTCTTTGTGTCACGTAAGGCAGAAAGTGAACTGTGTGTTGATTTTGCTAATGAAATAGAAGAAAAACTTAATATTCCAATATTAGGAGGTACAGATAGATTTTCATCAATATTTGAATATATAATGAAATTATCAAAAACAAGATCATTTACTCTTATAATTGATGAATTTCAAGAATTTATACGTGTCAATAAATCTGTATTTTCAGAAATGCAACGTATTTGGGATTTAAATAAGCAAGATTCTAAAATTAACCTTCTAGTTTGTGGTTCTGTAAACTCACTTATGAATAAGCTGTTTAAAGATAGGCATGAACCTTTATATGGTAGACAAACACTAACACTAAAGGTAGAACCATTTCCACCATCTGTATTAAAAGAAATTTTAAATGAATATCATCCTTCTTATTCTAAAGAAGATTTACTGTCACTTTACCTTTATACAGGTGGAGTTGCCAAATACATAGAACTGTTAATTGATAGTGGGGCTACAAATTATTCTAAAATGATTGATCGAATAATTGACAATGACTCTCCATTCATTACAGAAGGTAAAAATATGCTAATAGAAGAATTTGGTAAAGATTATGGCATTTATTTTTCAATACTTACTCTCATCGCTCAAGGACATAACACAAGGGGTGATATAGAGGGAATATTAAAGAGTGAAATTGGTGGTTATCTCACCAAGCTAGAGAAGGATTATAACTTGATTATAAAAAATCAGCCACTGTTTGAGAAATCTTCAAATAAGAATGTTCATTATGCTATAGAAGATAATTTTCTTCGATTTTGGTTTCGTTTCGTATACAAATATAATTATATGATAGAAATAGGTGCATTTAAAAAGTTGAGGGAGATTATTAAACGCGACTATGAATCATATAGTGGTAAGATTCTTGAAGGATACTTTAAAAGAAAGATGATTGAATCAGAAAATTATACTCGTATTGGTAACTGGAGAGATCGTAAGGGAGAAAACGAAATTGACATAATAGCCTCTGATGATTTAAGTAAGAGTGTTGATTTTATAGAAGTGAAGCGTCAAAAATCAGATATAGATCTTTCAATACTTCGCTCTAAAGCTGTATCATTTTTTAAAACAACTGGAGAATATAAGAAATATGAAATCTCTTATAGAGGTTTAGCAATGGACGATATGTAAAAGCATCATTAAAATATGAGTTTACGGAACGGATAGCAGCGTTATTTTAGCCTTTCCATTACCTGAGTTTGCATATACTTGAGAAGAACCATTTGTAACACCACTGGTAGAGTTACTACTATTGTATCCTGCGCCAATAATTATACGATCTGATAATTTTGATATAACAGTATTTGACACTGTAACATTATATTTTGTGCCATCCCAGGCAACAATTAATTCTATTCCTGAATAACTTGCAGATGATACATCTATATCAACATTAATATATGCAGTAAAATGATATGCAGTTTTTGTCACATTGGTAACCGTAAAAGAATGTGATGGAGAATCATTGTATGCCACAAAAGAGCATTTATCGAATCCACTCCCTGTCGCATCAACTTGATAGGTTCCTATCGAATTTCGCCAATATGGTCCATAATAGCGTGCATTCACAGTTCCTTGGTATGCTAATGGTGGTGTATAATAGATTAATCCATTTAATCTTATATCTGTAGCTCCATCACCATTCAAATAAGAGCCATCACTGTTTTTTCCTCCTACATAAATATATACTGTTTTACCAGCACTCAAAGTAATTGTACCAGAAGAATATCCTCCTTTTACACTTCCTTCAGCCCCCCATACTTCCAACTTGTATGTGCCAGTAACTGGTGCAGTGTAGGTTTGAACAGTACCAGTATAAGCAAAGTCCCTTGGTTGATAAGATAAATTATATTTGTACACTTTTCCTGCTTCCCATTTACCTGATATAGTTTTAGTAAGTGCCCCTCCATTACTGTAAGTCACAGTTATTGTTATATTGTTAACATCCTGAGGTATCATCATCAGAGTATAATTTCCAGAATAGATATCTTCTCCAGAAGTTCCTGCTATTGTCTTCGATTGTGATATAGTGAATGCTTTTGAACCTGTTACATTTGACCATCCACTACCAAATGTATATGTTCCAGAATTGGCTACATTCCCTATTGATATTGAGGAGATTGTTCCACTGCCAATTCCAGCACTTCCTACTGAAAATTGAATCGCTGCAAATATATGATTAAAAGTCAACGGAGTCGAAGAATTAGTATTACCATTAACATTATTATTTGTTGCTGTCATTATATCTATTTGATCAGATACATTATCAGGAACAGTATAGGATAATGTTGGAGAAGAGCCTGCTGTATGACTAATATTGCTAATAGTACTAGGATAATATGCATAAAAGCTTATAGTTTTATTTGCAGTTCCTGACCAATAATAATCATTTGATGTTTTCCATATATTATTGGTATAACTAACAGCTTGACTACTTATTAATGTACTATAGTTACCTGCTCCATCATTTTGGTCTGCTATTAAGTTAAATGTATTGGAAGTGCTTAAAATAGTTCCTCCTACAGGCATTGCACGTGTAATTTTCGTAGTCGCCAATGAATCTGTATTCTTCCATTCGGGTACAGATACAGAAAAGTTAATTTGTCTATTATTATTTCCTTCAAAAACATTCATTTCGTTTGCACATGAAGAAAACGTAGAAATAATAATTAATAATAAAAATGATACATTGATACCTCGTAAAAACTTCTTTCCCATAACTCAACCCTTTCTCTTCTCTCCGCGAGAGAATAGAAAGGATTGAGTTATGAATATATATATAATTGTGGTAGTAGGTTGAATGATTCTAATGAAATATGTGTTTCTTCACTAGATACGATACGTTGTTAAATAACATTATAACCATCTCATTATTAAAGGAATATATTGACAACATTTAGTATATTCTTAGTATTGGCTAATTAGTGCTATTATATCACTCTAATCGGTACCACTGTTCTTTTTTTATTCATTAAGTTAAACTGCTTGTCTTTGCACTAGGACATTAATTTCTGTGCATGATATGTCAAGCAAAAATGTAAAAACAAGTAAACAAAAAGAGTACTTCAAATACTTGGGCTACATGTGGCAGGATTGTGGCTTTGTACGACTTCGGTGATTTCATTCATGCTGACTTTACCAGACTTCTTGTTCTTTGCTATACACGTTTTATTTGGTTTTTCGTCAATTTATGGAGGACGACACCCTCATAAATAGACAAAGAATCTCCAAAAGTCTTAAAATCACGAAATATCCTCCACGCATAGTGTAAACTATTATTAATCAATACTTTAGCGGTGGATGATATCCTCCACTATCATCCACTAACCTCCACTAATTTATAGATAAAATCTTATTTTGCAATAAGGAATACCATTTTAGAGTGCATTTCTACGTGCAAACGTTTCCGTTTCTACGATATAAAGTTTCTGTTTCTACGATATAAAGTTTCCATTCTATCGATCAAACGTTTCCGTTTCTATATAGAAACGCATCTCATTTTCCATTTATATTTCCGTTCTATTGATCAAACGGAGTCTATTTCTACGTAAAATAGATAGCGTATCATTGAATTAATTAAAATCGCATTAAGTATAATGTCTTTCATTCAGATCTGGATAAATCATACTTTGTTCTAGTTGCTAAAGTATTATAACATCTACGAAACTTACAAATGATTAATATTTAATGAAGTTTATGTAAACATATATCATATTTTATTATTTTGAATAATTCTTGTTTATGCTTAGCATTCGCTATATATTTCTTGTTACTTTACAAAAAGGTGGATGATGGTGGATGATAGTGGAGGTTATCATCCACGCTCAAAACTATGTATATTAGATTGTTACGTTATGCGTGGAGGTTTTTTAGCTATTTTGAACACTTTGGTAATTTTTATATTTCAATGAATTTCTTACGTAAGTAAAATTTACCAGTCATAAAAATATAAAATTGCTTTGTTTGTTCATGCATTTTATAGCATTATAAATAAGAATCTAGAGTTACAAAAATAGGTAATCTGTTTGACAGATTTCTTAAGTTGTCAGGGGTGGGGGGAAACCGAGTAGAAAGATAAAAGCTAAACTGGTTAAAGATCTCATTGATATAGTGGCTTATCAGGAAGTATGAATTCCTTATAGCGAGTAATTTTAATAACGTACTATTGAATTTAAATTATTACTATAAATTTATATCAAAGAAACATCATTGTAATTTTACGGCTGACCCCTTTGTAATTTATCACCCATATAACAGATATTATGTGCAGTTTTATTCATATTAAGGCCTTAGATAATCTGTAAAGTGTTAAAAATCAATTGATTTGTAATTTTCGCTAAAAAAAAGTTTCTAAAAATTTGGATTGTTTATAAATATAATCTACTTTTGGAGCATTATTAATTAAAAAATGTCTCTCTCTCGCGGAGAGAATGGATTGTCTCTGTAAATATAGTCCAAAATAATCTTACACTGATATGGAATCAATACAGTTTATAAACCCATTGGTGGAATGAAAAAGTAAAATATAAAATGAAAAGATTTTTCCTTGTAGTTTTCTGTTGCAGTCTTTTAACATTGGGTGCAAAGTCGCAAATGTTAGGTGCAAAATCGAATCTTCTTTATGATGCCACTTCTACTATCAACCTTGGTTTGGAAGCGGGTTTGTCTAAGAAATGGACACTCGATGTTTCCGGCAACCTAAATCCGTGGACGTATAGTGATAATCAAAAACTGAAGCATTGGATGTTGCAGCCAGAAGCACGTTATTGGCTTTGTGAAAAATTCAATGGATCGTTTTTTGGAATCCATGCCCACGGCGGGCAGTTTAATGTATCAGATTGGAATTTCCCTATTGAGTTTAGCACTTTGAAAGACCGTCGCTACGAGGGTTGGTTCTATGGTGCCGGTTTAAGTTACGGCTATCAATGGGTGATGAATAAGCATTGGAACATGGAATTCAACGTTGGAGCCGGTTATGCCCGTATTCATTACAACAAGTATCCTTGTACCGATTGCGGTCGTAAACTTGAGGAAGGCAACTATAACTATTGGGGCGTGACAAAGGTCGGCCTTTCATTTATCTATTTCTTAAAGTAACCTGAAAATGATGAAAGTAAAATATATATTGTTGTTATTTGCCATGCTGACGACGGTTTCACATGCTCAAACCGATTATCTGCAAGGTGTGACCGTTGAGAATCTCAAGACTGATCGGCAAAATGGTAAGATGACAGTTTCCATGAATGTTGTTATTGACGGTTTGGATATTAAATCCAATGACATGATTATCCTTACACCGGTCATTAAATCCAATGGTGATGAGACCGAAGTTCAATTGGCTCCCATTGTTTTGACCGGAAACAAACGTTCTAAAATACTGGAGCGTAAGAAAATGTTCCACCATCCGCTTGATTTAAATTCGAGCGAAGCTCCCTATGCCATCGTGAAGAGAGACAACAACGAGAAACAAACCATTGCATACAGTGCTGAAGTGCCCCCTGCCGACTGGATGAAAGACGCCAGCCTGGTACTCAATGAGCATGTCATGGGATGTGCCGACTGTAACAAGGGTGACGGTCTTCTCTATACGGTCAATAATCGTATTATTCCAAAAGAATACATTCCTGCTTACAAACTCACCTATATCATGCCCGATGCCGAGCTGAAGACCCGTAGCGACAGGCATTCTGCCACATTTAACTACGTGGTTGACCGTTATGAGTTGCATCGTAATTACAAAAACAATGAGATGAAGTTGGATGAGGTGGATAGGATTATCCATGAGATCCAAAAGAATTCCGATTTCATTATTACCCAATTGGATATAGCCGGTTACGCCTCCCCCGAGGCTTCTGTGGCCCATAATCGCATACTCGCCAAAAATCGTGCTGCGTCATTCGCCGACTATTTAGTCTCCAACTTATCCATTCCCCGTGCCCGACTGAATGTCGAGAGCTATGGAGAGGATTGGAAAGGCCTTCGAGAGTCGGTTTCTTCTTCCGAAATAACCGATCGTCAGGCCGTTCTTAACATTATTGATAAGGTGTCCAATCCCGATGCCCGCGATATGCCTTTGAAGAAACTTTCCGGTGGACAAACCTACCGTACGCTGCTGGATAAATACTATCCTCCTTTGCGGCGTACAGAATACACCATCGTATACAATGTCCGTCCGTTCAGTGTGGAGGAAGCCCGTAAAATCATTAAGACCAACCCCAAATTACTGAGCCTGAATGAAATGTATATGGTGGCGCAGAGCTATCCATCGGGCAGCAAGGATTTCAAGGAAGTGTTTGACATCTCAGCGCGCCTGTATCCGGATAATGAACTGTCCATACTGAACTCCGCTTCTGCAGACATTGAGGCTGGTAATGTGGACGGCGCCTTGGAACGGTTGTCGAAAATCGAATCCGATCCGAAGACCTGGAATGATTTCGGTGTGGCCTATGCCAGGAAAGGTGATTTTACAAAGGCTAAGGAATACTTCGATAAAGCGGCAACAGCCGGAGATGAGAATGTATCCCATAACCTGGAGGAATTAGGAAAAGAGAGAAATCAACAATAAATATATTACTATTCAGAAATTTATTATTCAAATTTAATTTTCAAGTTATGAAAAAATTAAAAAGTGTTTTTTTGCTGGGTGCCTTGGCGATAGGGCTGGGCCTGACATCCTGCAGCAGCGACGATGGCTTAGCCAATTCACAAACGTCTGCTGAAAAAGGTTCCACGTATGCCAGCCTGTCTATTTCGTTCCCGACTTCTTCATCCACGAGGGCATTACCAGATGATTATAATTCAGATGGAACTTGGACAGGACGTGATGAAATTAAATCAGTTTCGGTATTTTTGTACAATTCGACCTTAAATACCGTTGATTACAGTAAATTTAGCGCAAGCAGTTTCACCGGAATCGACGCCAACGGGAAATTAACTCCTAACATTGCCGTAAAAGCGACTCCGGGACAAAAAGTTAAGGCCTACGTCGTTATCAATGATGAAAATAATGACGTAACTAAAACCCTGGAAAATGCGGCAAAAACGCCTAATACGTTTGATGCAGCATTCGCAGCTGAAGTTGATACGGTTGCCAACCAGGTTTCCGCTTACAATACGACGGATTCCAAAGACGTTATCTTGATGACAAACGACGTAACACCGACAGCAACTGTGATAGAACCCAATATAACACAAGCTAATGCTATAGCAGGTCCGACCAATCTGATCCCGGTAAAAGTTCAGCGTGTGGTTTCCCGTGCAATTGTAACCATGGATAAAAACATTACGAAAACGATCCAACTTTACGATGCCAGTGGAAATGCGGCAAGTATAATCACGATTAAGGATCTCAAATATGGCGTTGGTCAGAGTGGGCAGTCTTTTTTCAATCTTCAACACACAAATTTTGTAACTCCGAGTGCAATCTATAGTGGTGATGCAACGATCGGTGCAACAGCCATGGACAATACGGGATTGAATTCGTTCACGGAAGTAACTCCCATCGATGGCAATACCAACGCGTCGATTACAGCAGCACTGAATGCAGAGGCTAAGGGTAGTAAATTCGTTTTACCGGTTACTCACGCTTCGAACGGGTACTTTAAAGGAAATACCACTTATTTTGAAATTCGAGCTACATTCACTCCGGACAAAGTTGACGGTAACCCATATAATCCCGGTACAGATGTTTATTTAGGACAGAACGACGGTTTATTCTACAGTACACGCACACTGGCCGAAACAAGCGGACAAAAATCCACCTGCTATAAAGGAGACGGAAATAAAACGAATGGAGGAGCCATTACCAAATATATCCTGTGGTTGAATCCTGATGTGGTTCCGGGAACAGGTGGAACTACCAGCAAAGCAAGTGTGTCACCTACCGTCCGTAATCAGGTATATAATGTCTATATCTCAGGCTTCAAGACAATCGGTATTCCTAACAACCCATTGAATCCGGGTTCTCCTACCGACCCAACTAAACCTGTCGGGCCAGGAAATCCAATCGATCCTAATAATCCTCTTAATCCTGCAGATCCTAACGACCCCAATAATCCTGACAATCCAATCAAGCCAACCGATCCGTTGGAAACACAGGATACATATCTGTCAGTTACAATAACAGTGCTTCCCTATACCGTTCACAGCTACGGAATCAGTATAGGTAACGATTATTGATTGAACTGAAGGCAAAAAACAACACTAAACAATCCGGAGGAAGACATTCCTCTCCCTCCGGATTTTAAGAATCAACCAAAAACTTAAAAGACGCAAAGCATGAAAATTTTACCTTACAAGATGTTGATAGCGCTATGCGCGTTGGGAACAATGCTATGGAGTTGTGACTCCTTTATTTACGATAATTTGAAGCATTGCCCCCAAGGTGTATACGTGAAGTTTTATTCCAAGACACCTTGTGCATCAGATTCAACATTCATCGGGAGCGTTCCATCGCTCACCGTATTTGCGTTCGATAAAAATGATAAACTGGTCACCTCTGTAACGGAAAAGAATGTTTCGCTGAGCCGTGATTATCAGGTTTTGGTACCTGTTTCC
>RCMY010003021.1_pt1 | contig 15042 bp, 18 predicted proteins | sample 2041341 | NCBI WGS metagenome assembly RCMY01 (sample SAMN09708234, study PRJNA481090) | Marine sediment metagenome, whole genome shotgun sequencing project.
TATTTTCTTTAATTAATTCGAAATACCTTTTAGCATCAAATTTTCCATCGTAAACCAATCCAGTTGCACCACTGCCATCAGACGCGCTCGATGCGGGTGTTGTGGCTATTGCATGAGTTGGGCGTGGACTTTGATGTCGCAGTCTATCCTTTCGATCGGACACTGAGGTCGCCGGAGTTTCTGACGCGGTCTCCGGCCGGGCGTGTGCCTGCGCTTGAAATGCACGGCGAGGTTTTGTTCGAGAGCACGGCGATCATGCAAGTGCTTTGTGCGCGATACTCAGAGCGCGGGCTTGGCTGTGATGCGCGCGATCCCGATTGGCCCGATTGGTTGGTCTGGCTCAATTTCGCCGAGACAGTGTCGCAGCACACGGCGGCTTTGACCCAGCAGCACATTGCGATTTACGAGGACGCGATGCGCTCGCCGACGGTGATGAAGCTTGAGGCGGCGCGGTTGGGCAAGTGTTTTGACGCAATCGAGGCGCGGCTGTCGACGCCCGTTGAGGCGCGGGATTATTTGCTGACGTCCGGGTTTTCGGCGGCTGATATTGCGGTCGGGCAGGCAGTTTACATGGCGCGGCATTTTTGCCGGCTGGAGCGTTGGCCGGAGGTTTCGGCTTGGTATGAGCGTGTGACGGACCGGGAGGCGTTTCGGGCGTCCTTGCCGCCCGAGGGGGTCGAGCGGCTTTATGCGCGGGAGTTTTATGAGGCTTGGGAGGCTTGATTTTCAAGTGTGATGATTGCGCCGCCTGCCGCGTCGCGGGGACCTTCTCGACCCAAAGAGGGGCGGATAAAATGACGACCCAAAGAGGGGCGGGGGTGCGGTTTGGGTGAGGCCGTGGAAATCGTCGAGGTTGGGCCTCGGGATGGGCTGCAGAACGAGGCTGTGCCGGTGTCTGTCCAAGGTCGCGTGGCTTTGATCAATGCTTTGTCCGGCGTGGGGTTTGCAAGGATTGAAGCGGCGAGTTTTGTGTCGCCCAAGTGGGTGCCGCAAATGGCCGGGGCAGAGGCCGTGATGGCGGGAATTTCGCGCAATCCGGGTGTGCGGTACGCAGCTTTGGTGCCGAATGCGCAAGGGATGCGCGCGGCCCTCGCTGCTCGGGTCGATGAGGTGGCTGTGTTCGCCTCGGCGTCAGAGGGGTTTAGCCGGGCCAATATTAATGCCTCGATTGCGGAGAGTTTGGAGCGGTTTCAGCCGGTGTTGGATTTGGCAGGCGTGGCAGGCGTTCCGGTGCGCGGCTACGTGAGCTGCGTTGTGGAGTGTCCGTTTGACGGGGTTGTGGCGCCGGCCGCAGTGGCGCGGGTTGTGTCAAATTTGCTGGCTTTGGGGTGTTTCGAGGTTTCGCTTGGTGACACTTTGGGGCGCGCGCGTTCCGAGGACGTGGACGCGATGTTGCAGAGCGTTTTGGGCGTCGCAAGTCCCGGCGTTTTGGCCGGGCATTTCCATGACACGGGCGGGCGCGCATTGGAGAATATCGGCGTGGCGCTGGGCCGGGGTTTGCGGGTTTTTGATGCTTCTGTCGCGGGGCTTGGGGGTTGTCCGTATGCGCCGGGGGCTCCGGGCAATGTGGCGAGCGAGGCAGTGGCGGGGTTTCTTGCGGCGTCGGGTTTTGAGCATGGGTTGGACATGACGCAACTGGCGACGGCGGCGGAAATGGCGCGGAGTTTGCGCGGGGGGATGGCATGACATTGGTGCGGTTAGACGAAGACGCGCGCGGGGTCGCGGTTTTGACGTTGGCACGGGCCGAAAAGCGCAACGCGTTGTCGGGTGAAATGATTGGCGAACTGACGGCTATGATTGCGCGGATTGCGTCATCCGGTTCGATCAGGGTGGTGGTTTTGGCCGCCGAAGGGGCTGTGTTCTGCGCGGGCGGTGATTTGGCGTGGATGCGGGCTCAGATGGCGGCGGACGCGGACACGCGGCGGCGCGAGGCCACGGCTTTGGCGATGATGTTCAAGGGGCTCAATGATCTGGGCGTGCCGGTGATCGGACGTGTCCAGGGTGATGCGTTCGGAGGTGGCGTCGGGTTGATGTCGGTGTGCGATGTCGTGGTCGCCGTAGACGGCGCGTCATTTGGGTTGACCGAGACGCGCCTAGGGCTGATCCCGGCGACGATCGGGCCTTACGTCGTGGCACGTATGGGAGAAGCGCGGGCGCGACGCGTGTTCTTTTCCTCGCGGGTGTTTGGCGCAAGCGAGGCTGTGGAATTGGGGTTGGTGGCGCGGATTGTGGCGTCTGAAGATTTGGACGCCGCGGTCGAGCGCGAGGTGGCGCCGTATCTGGAGTGCGCGCCGGGGGCGGTGGCCGAAGCGAAGACTTTGGTGCGCCATTTGGGCGGTGTGGATGACGCAGCGATTGCGGCGAGTGTTGAGGCTTTGGTGACGCGCTGGGACAGTGCTGAGGCCGAGGAGGGAACGGCGGCGTTTTTTGACAAGCGTGCGCCAGGCTGGCGGCGCTAACGTTTTATTCATGGCCGCACGATATCGATTGCCCGACTTAGAAGGGAATTGGTACATGATTGGTGCAATTGGTGAACCGGCTGCGGCCTATGCGCGCCCCGGTGGGGCAGAAGCGGGCAAGCGCGGCGATGCGGTTGGACAACAGGCAAAGGCGTCGGTTGCCGCGGCGCGTGAAGCTGGTGCGGAACTGCCGAAAAATGCCCAAGGTATTGCGGCGTCTGGAATTGCGCGCGGCGCTGATCCGGCGAGTATCTTTGCGGCCCTGATAACGCCGGTCGCTGAAGGTGACGGCACAGGAGACGTCGGTGGCGTGCTGACTACCGATGGCTTGGACGATCTTGGCGGAACAGTGCCATTGGACAGTGGCGAAGGTGCAATTGACGCGGCACCACCAGCCCCCCTTGCGCCTCCGCCTCCACCGACTTCGGGCGATGACGTGACCGAGGCCGGGGACGGGGACGCGGACGGGGCGCGCGACATTGCGCCGACAGTTCAGGTGGCCGTATCTGATGCGGCATTTTCTGTGGATGACGGGGCCATTGCTTTGGAGCTTTTGACTGCGGCAAGCGCCTGACGAGGACGTTGGGCGGTGGACTTTGGATTGATGCGCGCAGGATGAACGAAGGCGCGGTGATGGAATGCCGGCGATGAAAAATCGGCGACCCTACGGGCAGTGATCAAGCGTCGTCGCAAAAGCGGCGGCGCGCTTTTCGCATTTTGCGGGAGGCAGTCTATGAAGTCCACGGGGTGAGGAGAGGTTGGCACGGGGGCCTCTTTAGCGCTGCGATTGGCGCAATTTTCAGACGTAACATATGCGTTTGACGCCCCTCCCGGCGTTGACCCCACCGATTGGCACAAGTAGGTGTTAGTGCAGCAAGTCCCCGCGCACTAAAACGACGTGGGGCCATACGGAGCCCAACGCGTGGAAGATATCCTCAGAGAGTACCTGGCAATCCTTGTTTTCCTCGGGCTTGCGATCGCCCTTGGCGCAGTTTTGTTGCTGGCAGCGTTCTTTGCTGCACCAAGCAATCCTGACCCGGAAAAGCTATCCGCCTACGAGTGCGGATTTAACGCTTTCGACGATGCTCGGATGAAATTTGACGTGCGGTTTTACCTCGTCTCAATCCTGTTCATCATATTCGACCTTGAAATCGCATTTCTGTTCCCCTGGGCCGTCGCATTTGGCGGGCTAAGCGACGCGGCGTTCTGGTCTATGATGATGTTCCTCGCCGTCCTGACCATCGGCTTTGCTTATGAGTGGAAAAAAGGAGCGTTGGAATGGGAGTGAGCACAACCGCCAACACCGCCGGGGCCGACCGCGAGGTGGCCACTCTGGCGCTGAATAATGAACTGCAAGACAAGGGTTTTCTGGTCACTTCGACCGAAGACATCGTGAATTGGGCCCGTACCGGCAGCTTGCACTGGATGACCTTTGGTCTGGCCTGCTGCGCGGTTGAGATGATGCACACCTCGATGCCACGCTATGACCTTGAACGATTTGGAACAGCGCCGCGTGCCTCTCCGCGCCAGTCCGATCTGATGATTGTGGCAGGCACGCTGACCAACAAAATGGCGCCTGCGCTGCGCAAAGTGTACGACCAGATGCCCGAGCCGCGGTATGTGATCTCGATGGGGTCCTGCGCGAACGGCGGTGGTTATTACCACTACAGCTATTCCGTGGTGCGCGGTTGCGACCGGATTGTGCCCGTGGACGTCTACGTTCCGGGCTGTCCGCCAACTGCCGAGGCGCTGCTTTACGGCATCCTTCAGCTTCAGCGCAAAATTCGCCGCACCGGCACAATCACCCGTTAAGGAAAGGGCGCCCATGTCCGAGGCCCTCACCGAACTAGCCACCCATATCGAATTGAAACGCCCCGATTGCGTGATCTCTTGGGACATCGCGTTTGGCGAATTGACGATCTATGTCACGCTGTCCACTTTGCCGGGGTTTGTGGACTTCTTGAAGACGGACGGCAATTGCCGGTTCTCGACGCTGGTCGATATCACGGCCGTTGATCACCCGGATCGTGATCCGCGTTTTGATCTCGTGTACCATTTCCTCAGCATGTACCAGAACCACCGGGTCCGTCTGAAGATTGGCGTGCGCGAGGATGATATTGTGCCATCTCTGACCGGCGTGCATTCCGGTGCAAACTGGTTTGAGCGCGAAGTCTTTGACATGTTCGGTGTGTTGTTTTCCGGCCATCCCGATCTGCGCCGGATCCTCACGGATTATGGCTTCCGGGGCTATCCGTTGCGGAAAGATTTCCCGACCACCGGATACACCGAATTGCGCTATGACGATGAGAAAAAGCGCGTGGTATACGAGCCGGTACAACTGGTTCAAGAATACCGTCAGTTCGACTTTATGTCACCTTGGGAGGGGGCCGAATACATCCTTCCCGGTGACGACAAAGCCGAAGCGAAGGGATAAGAACCATGGGCGGCGGATTGCCAATTCTGTTTTTTATGATCTGGGTGGCCTTGTTGGTTATCCCGTTTTGGAAGCTGTTGCCGCGCTATGGCATCTCAAAATACTTCGCACCGCTGGCCGCAATGCCCGCGATTGCGTTGGTATTGTTGTGGATCATCGCGTTCAAGGAAGACGTCGACGGGCCGCGCACATGACGGTGTTGTTCTTTTGTGTGGGGGCTGCGAAGGCGGGGACAAGTTGGCTTCATCGCCAGTTGTCGGCCCATCCCGAGTGTCATTTTCGCGCGATCAAAGAGCTACACTATTTTGATGCGATTGAAGGCGGTCGACTGGACCGTCAGATTGACCATCACCGCGCGCAGCATCTTGTGCTGCGTGACCGGCTTGCGGAGCAGGACACGCCTGCGACGGCCTCCCAAAAACGACGGTTTGCGGATCGCGCCGAGTGGCTTGAGGTTTTGACCAAGGGCGAAGACGAAGCCGCGTATCTGGCGTATTTGCAGCGCAATGCAGAAGCGGGGCAAATTGTGGGCGATATGACTCCGGCCTATGCTTTGTTGCCCGAAGATCGTCTGACGCAGATGGCCGGGCTGACGGGCGACGTGCGGATGGTCTATGTTTTGCGCGACCCGGTCGAGCGGTTGTGGAGTCATGTGCGGATGATCGCGGCGCGCCGTGATGGTGCGGGCGAGGTCGCGGCGCGGCGCTGTGCAAACATTTTGGCCCGGGTGTTTCGCGGTGATGAAGACCAGATTGCGATGCGTTCGGATTACGCGGGCGCGTTGTCACGGCTGACCGCAGCGGTGCCGGGGGTGCGGCTTTTGGTTGAGGTGTTCGAAGACATGACCGCCGGGCCGGGGTTCGCGCGGATATGTGATTTTCTTGGGATTGCGCGTATGACGCCCGCGCCCGCTCCGGTACATGTCGGGCAGGTTTTGGCGATGACAGCGGACCAACGACAGGCAGCGGCGGCATATCTTGCGCCGCAATATGATGCGGCGGCGCGGGCTTTGGGTGGGATGCCCGAGGCATGGAGCCGGAAAGGAATGCAGTGATGGACGGCAACTTTGATGACGCGCTGACCGGCGAACAGAAGATCCGAAATTTCAACATCAACTTCGGCCCGCAGCATCCTGCGGCGCACGGGGTTTTGCGGCTTGTGCTGGAACTTGACGGCGAGATAGTCGAGCGCTGCGATCCCCATATCGGGCTTTTGCATCGCGGCACCGAAAAACTGATGGAAAGCCGGACATATCTTCAGAACCTGCCGTATTTCGACCGGCTGGATTATGTGGCTCCGATGAACCAGGAACATGCCTGGTGTCTGGCGATTGAGCGGCTGACAGGAACGGAAGTTCCGCGGCGCGCCAGCCTGATCCGGGTGCTTTATTCCGAAATTGGCCGGATCTTGAGCCACCTGTTGAACGTCACGACGCAGGCCCTGGATGTGGGGGCGCTGACGCCTCCGCTTTGGGGCTTTGAAGAACGCGAAAAGCTCATGGTTTTTTACGAGCGGGCCTGCGGGGCACGGCTTCATGCGGCGTATTTCCGCCCCGGCGGCGTGCATCAGGACCTGCCCCCTGATCTGATCGAAGACATCGACACTTGGGCGCAGGAATTTCCGGCAGCACTTGGTGATATCGACAGCCTGCTGACCGAGAACCGTATTTTCAAACAGCGCAACGTCGATATCTGCGTGATTTCACAGGAAGAGGCGCTTGAGTGGGGCTTTTCGGGTGTGATGGTGCGCGGGTCGGGCATGGCGTGGGATTTGCGGCGCGCGCAACCCTATGAGTGTTATGACGAATTTGAATTCCAGATCCCGGTAGGCACGAACGGCGATTGCTATGATCGATATCTGTGCCGCATGGCCGAGATGCGCGAGTCTGTAAGCATCATCCGTCAGGCTTGCGAAAAATTGCGCAACGAGCCGGGCGAAATCATGGCGCGTGGCAAGCTTACACCGCCGTCGCGGGGCGATATGAAGACTTCGATGGAGGCGCTGATCCACCATTTCAAGCTGTATACCGAGGGCTTCCATGTGCCTGCGGGCGAGGTCTATGCGTCGGTCGAGGCGCCTAAGGGCGAGTTTGGCGTGTATCTGGTGGCTGATGGAACGAACATGCCGTATCGCGCCAAGATCCGCGCACCGGGATTCCTGCATCTGCAGGCGATGGACCATATTTCCAAGGGGCATCAGCTTGCAGATGTGGCCGCCATCATCGGAACACTGGACGTGGTTTTCGGGGAGATTGATCGGTGAACGCGACCGTACCATGCGGTAACGGCATCGGAACCGGCAATTGCGAGCGCTGCGGAGGAGATGGTCGCAAGAGTTTTCTGCCACGCGCTATCTGCAAGCGCAAAATGCTTCGCGAAATCTGTGGGGACGCTGGATGGATAAGCGTCTCAAAGTTGAATTGAAAATAACTAGGTAGGCCAATGCTGCGTCGACTTCACAAAGACCAACCCGACCATTTTGCTTTCACCGATGCCAATCTGGCGTGGGCCGAGGCTCAGATCAAAAAGTACCCCGAGGGGCGGCAGGCATCAGCGATTATTCCGCTGCTCTGGCGTGCGCAGGAACAAGAGGGCTGGCTCACGCGACCTGCGATGGAGTACGTCGCGGCCATGTTGGGGATGGCCTATATCCGGGTGCTTGAGGTGGCGACGTTCTACTTCATGTTCCAACTGCAACCCGTTGGTTCTGTGGCGCATATTCAAGTGTGCGGCACGACGTCCTGTATGATTTGCGGGGCCGAGGATCTGATCGGAGTCTGCAAGGACAAGATCGCCAAGAACGCCCATGATCTGTCCGCAGACGGTAAGTTTTCGTGGGAAGAAGTCGAGTGTTTGGGGGCCTGTGCGAACGCGCCGATGGCGCAAATCGGCAAGGACTACTACGAGGATTTGACGACTGCGCGTCTGGGCGAGATCATTGACGAGATGGCCGCAGGCAAGGTGCCGGTACCGGGGCCGCAGAATGGACGTTTTGCAGCAGAGCCCAAGACGGGGCTGACCTCGCTGGAGGCGGGCAAGACCGGGTCGGCAAAGTACAATGCCAGCGTGCAGGCAGCCTTGGATATTGGCGACACGATCAAACGGATCGACGGGACCGAGGTGCCGCTTTTGACGCCGTGGATACACGCAGGCGACACGATGACCAAGCCACGAGACGCCAAGGTGAAGGACATTGCGCAATCGAAAGTGCCTGCGCCTGCCGCCGTAAAGGCCAAAAAGATAGCCCGTCCCAAGCAAGGCTCGGTAGCTCCCAAAGCCGCGAAACCCGAAGGTCTGACCGAGGCGCGGGGCGGCCAAGCAGATGATCTGAAACGTATCAAAGGCGTTGGGCCGAAGCTTGAGAAGCTATTGCATTCGCTTGGCTTTTTCCACTTTGATCAGATTGCAAACTGGTCGGCTGACGAGATCGCTTGGGTCGATGCGAACCTTACAGGCTTTAAGGGGCGAGTGACGCGGGACACTTGGGTCGCGCAGGCAAAGGCTTTTGCTTCTGAAGGGTAAAACATTTACTGCTAAAGGCTAGAATAGTGAAATTTTGCGTAAACGCGAAACCTGTTATATCCAAGAAAAGTCCGATGAATTTGGAGGCTCGTTAATGTTACGACATATACAAGGCTCGCTCGCCGTCTTAGGGGCCATGGCTGCTGGTATCTTTCTTGTCGCTCTGATCGTAATTTGGGCTCTGGGTGATTTGTCGTTCTTGGCGAATGTCTTCCTTGCGGCCCTCGTTACCGCTGTCGTGGCGTTTGTAATTTACCGAAGATTTGCCAGCCCGCCCGCGGTGCCAGAGGCAAGCGCTCCGCCGACGCCGGTCGCTGCAGCCAAGCCAGCGACCGTCAAAGCACCCGAGCCCGCACCCGAGACCAAAGCCGCACCCGCCGCAAAAGCCGCGCCCAAGCCGAAAGCAAAGCCTGCACCCGCGCCTGCGCCAGCAACCAAAGCGCCATCGGGGGCAGGGCCTGCAAGCCTTCAAGGGCCGCGCGATGGGACTGGTGATGATCTGAAACTGATCAAGGGCGTCGGGCCGAAGCTTGAAAAACTTTTGAATTCAATGGGGTATTGGCACTTTGATCAGATCGGGAACTGGTCGGCCAGTGATGTGGCTTGGGTCGATGAGAACCTTAAAGGGTTCAAGGGCCGTGTGACGCGCGACAATTGGGTTGAGCAATCAAAAACCCTCGCGAACGGCGGAGACGTCCAATAGGAACGGGCTCCGAAACAAGCGGTGAGGGCGGCTATCCCGCCCCGCTATTTACCAAACGGGAACCTTGGCCCGGTAGATTGTGCGACGGTGTTATATCAACGCTGCATCCGCATGACAGCCTAAGCCTTACGGAAGGTGGACCACATGAGTGAAAAAACTGACTCCCAACAGGTTCTTTCGCGTCGCACGCGATTGGTTTCACTTGTGATTGCGGGCACGATGGTTTTGTGGATGCTGGCGCAGTTTATCGGCGGAAAGTTTGGGCTTCCATCGCGCTACGTTTTCCTGTTTGACCTCTTTGCGCTGGCGGCGTTCTTTTGGGCCCTTGTCGTAACCCGTCAAATCTGGCGTAAACGGCGCGATATGAACTGAATTTGCGCCGTCATTGCTTACGGCGAACCACGAGGTAGATATGCTCGACGACAAGGACCGCATTTTCACGAACATCTACGGGATGCACGACCGCACGCTTAAGGGCGCGCAGGCACGTGGCCATTGGGATGGCACGGCGGGCATTATCCAAAAGGGCCGCGACTGGATCGTCGATCAGATGAAGGCGTCTGGTCTGCGTGGACGCGGCGGGGCGGGTTTTCCGACCGGTTTGAAATGGTCGTTCATGCCCAAAGAAAGCGACGGGCGTCCGAGCTATCTTGTGGTTAACGCCGACGAAAGCGAACCCGGCACCTGTAAAGACCGCGAGATCATGCGCCATGACCCGCATACGCTGGTTGAAGGCTGTCTGATCGCGTCTTTCGCGATGCAAGCCCACGCCTGCTACATCTACATTCGCGGCGAATACATCCGCGAGAAAGAAGCGCTTCAGGCGGCCATCGACGAGGCCTATGATGCTGGTCTTGTTGGCAAAAACGCCGCCGGTTCGGGTTGGGATTTCGAGATTTACCTGCATCACGGTGCGGGCGCTTATATTTGCGGTGAAGAAACTGCGCTTCTGGAAAGCCTTGAGGGCAAGAAGGGCATGCCGCGTATGAAGCCGCCGTTTCCGGCGGGGGCGGGGCTTTATGGCTGTCCGACGACCGTTAACAATGTTGAATCTATCGCCGTTGTGCCGACCATTCTGCGGCGCGGCCCAGAGTGGTTTTCGGGTTTTGGACGTCCGAACAACTCGGGCACAAAACTGTTTGCGATCAGCGGTCATGTGAACACGCCATGTGTCGTCGAAGAGGCGATGTCGATCACGTTTGAAGAGCTGATTGATCGCCATTGCGGCGGCATTCGCGGCGGCTGGAAGAACCTCAAAGCGGTGATCCCCGGCGGGTCGTCCGTGCCCTGCATTCCCGGCAAGATCATGAAAGAAGACGCCATCATGGATTTCGACTGGCTGCGCGAGCAGCGGTCAGGCCTTGGAACCGCGGCTGTCATCGTGATGGATAACGACACTGATATCATCAAGGCGATCTGGCGGCTCTCAAAGTTTTATAAGCACGAAAGCTGCGGGCAATGTACGCCGTGTCGCGAAGGCACAGGCTGGATGATGCGCGTGATGGATCGTCTGGTGCGCGGTGATGCGGATCCCGAAGAGATCGATATGCTATTGGATGTAACCAAGCAGGTCGAGGGCCACACGATTTGCGCCCTTGGGGACGCTGCAGCATGGCCCATTCAGGGGTTGATCCGGCATTTCCGCGACGAGATCGAAGACCGGATTAAGCACAAACGGTCGGGGAAATCGTCGGCGGTTGCGGCCGAGTAATTCCGCCTTACGTTGCGTTACTTGTCGGCGGTAACGCCACATTTACCTGTGACTTTTATACCAATTCGCGTACCTCCCCACTTGGAGAGGCGGATCAAAGCTGCGCGGGACCGCAGATTTGGCGTAGTAATCGCCTTGGGGCAGACGACGGGACTCGTTATGTACACAGCTTTTGCGTTTTTGCAGATTGGGATGGCGACGGTCTGCCTGCTATTGGTGACACGTTCGACCGTGAAACCAATGTGGTCGTCTTTGGCGTTTATCCTTACAGGGCTTGTTTTCTTCGGAAATGGACTGCGGGTTGCGTGGGACATGTTCGCCAGCGACTCTGCGTTTTACATGCACAGCGTTGTTTTCCCCTACGCTTCCGGCGCGATGGTCGCGCTTTTGGTGGTCACTGGGTCGACCCTTGCTTACCGCGCGGTCAGCGGCAGCAAATTTTGAGGGCAGCACGATGATCCGTTACTGGGACGGGCTTTTAAGTGCGCTTGGGGCGGTTCTTACTCTTTTTCTGATAGGCGTGCCGGTTTGGGGCACGGTGATGGCGCTTCGGGCCGAGATCTTGCCGGTCTGGGCATGGGCTGCCGTTGTGGGCCTTGGGTTTGTCGGGCTGGTGATGGTTGGCGCGTTTTTGCGCAAGGCCGGGCGTGGTGTGCATCCATTGCGGGACCGTCGCCGCTAGGATCGACGCCAAATTTGGACCGTCCACAATTTTTGGCACGCGCGCTATCAGACCGGTGATCGGCGATCATCCGGGCTACTGCCCATGCGGGGGAACCTGGCTGTTCGGACTGAAGTGCTGTGAGGTCTGTGGGGGAGATGTTTGAGGAACCGTAACACCGTTCACGAAAAATGCCCCCAAGCCTTGGATCGCCTAAATCGTTTTTAAAACAACATGATGCAAGAAGAATTGGCGTCACGAACCGGCAGGAAAACGCTCAAAGTGAGTGGCAACATGTCACTTTGAGACGCGCACCTCAACTTTCGGCCTCCGCCACCCTATATTTGTATTTCGGGCAGGGAGCGGGACCTGGGCCGGTACTAAAATGAGCAGGTAAGTAACACGTGACATACATTGGTAAAAAGTTTGCAATTCTGGCCGTAGCGCTGTCGATTTCGATCCCGGCCACGGCCTCTGCTTCGGCCCTTGAGCCGCTGCACGAGAACCGCACAGTCTTGGCTGGGTTCTATGCAATTGGCATGGCGGACCTTTTGCGGCGCAATTGCCGTGATCTGTCTCCGCGCTACTTACGCGCCTATAATTATCTAAAAGCCCTCGAAAAATACGCGCTGGACGCAGGTTATTCTGCCGCTCAAATCGAAGAATTGACCGATAATAAAGAGGAAAAACAAATGCTTAGGTCGAGGATCGAAGCCGAATTGGCGACACGGGGCGCATCTGCGGAAAACCCGGAAGGCTATTGCACTGTGGGCCGTGAAGAAATAGCCAAGAACAGTGCGGCGGGACGCCTGTTGTACGCAAAGTGACAGGCCGCCCGGACAAGAGGCGGCGGAGCCCAAGGGAACCGAGGTCCAATGTCCGATCTGAGAAAGATCATCATCGACGACAAGGAAGTCGAAGTTGATCCGGCGCTGACACTGATTCAAGCCTGCGAACAGGTTGGGATCGAAATTCCAAGATTTTGCTACCACGAACGCCTTTCCATCGCGGGCAACTGCCGCATGTGTCTGGTCGAAGTCGTCGGTGGCCCGCCAAAGCCTGCCGCGTCTTGCGCGATGCAGGTCAAGGATTTGCGCCCCGGCCCAGAAGGCGCCCCCCCAGTGATCAAGACGAAATCGCCGATGGTGAAGAAGGCCCGCGAAGGCGTGATGGAATTCCTTCTGATCAACCACCCGCTGGATTGCCCGATCTGCGATCAGGGCGGCGAGTGCGATCTTCAGGATCAGGCCATGGCCTACGGCGTGGATTTTTCGCGGTTTCGCGAACCCAAACGTGCGACGGACAATATGGATTTGGGGCCGCTCGTCGGCACCGCCATGACGCGCTGCATTTCTTGTACCCGTTGCGTGCGCTTTATCACCGAAGTCGCGGGCATGCCCGAGTTGGGGCAGACCGGACGCGGTGAAGATTCTGAAATTACCTCCTATCTGGGCCAGACCCTTGATAGCGAGATGCAAGGCAACATCGTTGATTTGTGCCCCGTGGGGGCTTTGACCTCCAAGCCTTACGCGTTTACCGCGCGACCTTGGGAGTTGACGAAAACCGAGACCATCGACGTGATGGACGCACTTGGATCGAACATCCGTGTCGACACCAAAGGCCGCGAAGTGATGCGGATTTTGCCACGCAACCACGACGGCGTGAACGAAGAATGGCTGTCGGACAAGTCGCGTTATGCGTGGGACGGTCTGCGGCGTCAGCGTCTGGACCAGCCTTACATGCGTGAGAACGGCAAACTGCGCGCCGCAAGTTGGGGCGAAGCGCTTCAAGCCGTTGCGGCTGCTATGTCCGGCAAAAAGATTGCGGGGCTTGTCGGCGATCTGGTGCCGGTCGAGGCGGCGTTTGCGTTGAAAGAACTTGTCGAAGGGCAGGGCGGATCGGTCGAATGCCGTGTGGATGGCGCAAAGCTTCCGGCGGGCAATCGCTCGGGTTACGCCGGGAACGCGTCAATCGAAGACATCGATACGGCCAAGATGATCCTTCTTGTGGGCACGAACCCGCGCGCCGAAGCACCGGTTTTGAACGCGCGCATCCGCAAAGCTTGGACCAAGGGCGCGAAGGTGGCGTTGGTCGGCGAAGCGGTTGATCTGACCTATGACTACACGCACATCGGCACCGGTATGGACGCGCTTGTGGGTCTGGCGGCGCAAGACCATTCCGACAAACAGGACGTGCGCGGCGTGATGATCATCGGCCAAGCGGCCTTGGCGCAGGACGGCGCGTTGGCACAGGCCATGAAGGCGGCCGAGGCGGCGAATTCCAAGCTTTTGGTCCTGCACACGGCGGCCGCGCGCGTTGGCGCGATGGATGTCGGGGCTGTGACAGATGGCGGCGTGTCGGCAGCGCTCGGCGGAGCCGAAGTGATCTACAATCTTGGCGCGGACGAAGTCGATCTGCCGGATGGCGCGACCGTGATCTATCAAGGAAGCCACGGCGACCGGGGTGCCCATCGTGCGGATATCGTTCTGCCGGGGGCTGCTTGGACCGAGGAAAACGGATTGTTCGTGAATACCGAGGGGCGGCCTCAACTTGCGCTTCGTGCGTCGTTTCCTCCGGGGGATGCCAAGGAAAACTGGGCGATCTTGCGGGCATTGTCGGCAGAACTTGGTGCGACGTTGCCTTATGACTCGCTGGCGCAATTGCGCGCCAAACTGGTCGAGGCCGTGCCGCATCTTAAGGCCATCGACCAAGTGCCGGAAAACGAATGGACGCCGGTTGCGGTCGGCGCAACAAGCGGCGGCGACTTCGGTGTGGCCGTCAACGAACACTACCTGACCAACCCGATCCTGCGAGCCGCCCCATTGATGGGCGAATTGCAGGGCGCGGCGCGGGACAGAAAGTCCGGGAAACTGGCAGCAGAATAGGGCGGCGCGGGTCTGGTTCTTTGACCCCAGATGCTGTTTACAAGAAGCGGCGTGAAAACGCCCGAGGGAACGAAAATAGTGGGGACGTATGGCTGAGTTTCTAAGCACACCACTTGGCATTCTGGTGACCGTGATGGCGCAGGTGCTTTTGGTCATCGGTTTTGTGATGGTCAGCCTGTTGTTCCTCGTTTACGGCGACCGCAAAATCTGGGCTGCCGTCCAGATGCGCCGCGGCCCCAACGTGGTCGGCCCATGGGGTATGCTGCAGACGGTGGCGGATGCGCTTAAATACGTGGTCAAAGAGATCGTGATCCCGGCTGGCGCCGATCGCCCCGTGTTCATCCTTGCGCCTATGACGTCCTTCGTTCTGGCAATGATCGCATGGGCCGTGATCCCGTTCAGCGACACCTGGGTTTTGGCCGATCTGAATGTTGCGATCCTGTACGTCTTCGCCATTTCTTCGCTTGAAGTTTACGGCGTGATCATGGGCGGCTGGGCGTCGAATTCGAAGTATCCGTTCCTTGGAAGCCTGCGGTCCGCCGCGCAGATGATCTCGTATGAGGTTTCAATCGGCCTCATCATCATCGGGGTGATCCTGTCGACCGGGTCGTTGAATTTCGGCGATATCGTCAACGCTCAGGATGGGAACTGGGGCATCTTCTCGTGGT
>RCMY010003022.1_pt1 | contig 15041 bp, 15 predicted proteins | sample 2041341 | NCBI WGS metagenome assembly RCMY01 (sample SAMN09708234, study PRJNA481090) | Marine sediment metagenome, whole genome shotgun sequencing project.
ACCTCGATGACGGCGATGTTCGCCCTGACGTATGCCAACTCGTACCGGCTGGGTGACGTGAGGTGGAGCGAGACCCGCTTCTACATGACGTTCGTGATGGGAGCCGCCATGGCCGTCATCATGCTCGGGTTCATGCTCGGCATGTACAAGAGCAAGAAGGTCAACACCGCGATCTTCGTCGGGAGCGCGATCGTCTTCTCCCTGGCCCTCTGGCTCGTACGCAGTCAGGAATCCGTGCAGGACCAGTCGTACATGCGAGCCATGATCCCCCACCACTCGATCGCGATCCTGACGAGTTCACGGGCGGAACTCGATGACGTGCGCGTCCGAGAACTGGCTGACGCGATCATCGACGCCCAGAAGCGCGAGATCGAGGAGATGAACTGGCTGATCGCCGACATCAGCGAGAACGGCGAGGCCACGACCCAGGCCGAGGCGGCCGAACGCCCGATTCCGGAGTTCACCCCCGCCGACTACGACGACTGATCGTCACCGATCAGACGAGTCGAGCTCCTCGCGACCTACCGGGTCGTGAGGAGCTCATTCCCGTCAGCGGTCCAGGCAACGGTGGTCGTCAGCGGAGCAAGGGCCGGCGCACGAGCACGGGCTCTTGCACTCCCGCAATGGCGGAGAGGCAGGCTGAGGCGACGAGGGGGTATGGGTTGAGTGCCGTCTCGCCGGCGCGCGTCTCGAAGTGCAGGTGATCTCCCTGGGCATTGCCACTCTGGCCGACGTAACCGATCACCTCGCCGGCGCGGACTGGACGACTTTTGCCCTCCCACCCATCCAGATGGGCATAGTAGAAACGTTCGCCCGACGATGCCGTCAGCCAGATCGCATTTCCGCCGAGGTTGCTCCGCTTGAACTCGGCATCGCCTGCTCGAACCGCCACCACCGGCGTGCCGCGGTCTGCCACCATGTCGACACCCTCATGGCGGCGCCCCGACGAACGGGCGTCACCCCAGCTGTCCGAGAAGTCGCTCACGCCGTCGATCGGGCACGAATCGAGTCGACCCACGACCGCCGACCCGGCGGATTCCGGGGCGGAATGAGCGTTGACCGAATGGGAAGAGACCGACAGGCTGCCGAGTCCGGCAAGTAGGCCGGCGAGAAGTGCAGGGGCGATACGCATCTTCGTATGTTACGGATGTGTTTCATTTTACCAACGAACTGATGACGGATCGTTGGTCACACCCAGGCTTCGATGTCGGCTCGGCTCGGCAACTCGGCGTTCGACAAGGCCTCGATTCACCGCAACTGTTCGACTCGTTCCCGATACTCCTCGGTCGAGACTTCGCCGCGCGCGTACCGTTCGGACAGAATCTCGCGAGCGCGGTCGGTCGAAGCGGTCGGAGGTGGCGCTTGCGCCGCCCCTCCGGTCGTGGAGCGAATCAACCAGACGATCAGCACTACGAACACCGCCATCATGGCGATACCCCACAGCCACATCCAGCCACCACCCCAACCATTCATGTGCCCCCACTGGTCGTCGGTGGCGGTGACGGCTGCAATATCGAACTTGCTCATCAGCGATCCTTTCACCATAGAATTGTCTACGACATGATGTCGTTGCTTCGACGATCGCGTACCCGCCGAGCGGATGCCAGGGCCCAACGCCCCTACCTGAAGCCCTGTGGGCCTGCGCAGCCGTTCCTCGACCGCGGGCCGATCGGATGAAAGGTGCCGGGGCTGTCGGCGCAATCTGCGCGGTCGGGACGGCGGCGATCTGGGCGGCCTGCCGCCGCCGATCGATGAGCGAGTTGGACTGGGCTGCGTCAGAGATCGAGCCCCAGCAGGTCGGGCGGCTGTGGGCGCGGTCGGTCGGAGCCGGGGGCGATGCGATCGTGCTGCTGCACGGCCTCATCTCGACCGGCGACGTGTTCGGCGCGGCGTACGACCGGCTGGCGGCGACGCATCGGCTGGTCGTGCCGGACCTGCTCGGGTTCGGGCGATCGATCGACGAGGACCGCACGTCGTTCGGCGTCGAGGCGCACCTCGACGCTCTCGACGAGATGGCGGAACGAACCGGATTGTTCGAATCACCTCGGTGGACGCTGGGCGCCCACTCGATGGGTGTCTCGGTCGCGCTCCGGTGGGCGGCCCGACACCCGGACCGAGTCGTTCGCATCGTCGGGTGGGGCGCCCCGGTGTACGCGACGCCCGAACAGGCCCGAAGCCGGGTCGCCGGGAGCCTGATGGCTCGAGTGTTCGCGCTCGACACGAAACTGGCGGAAACGGTGTGTGCGCTCAACTGTCGACACCGAACGGCCGCCGGCTGGCTGAGCGCCATCGCCGAGCCGCATCTACCGATCCCGATCGCGCGGGCAGCACCACTGCACACATGGCCGGCGTACCGCGACGCCGTTCAGCAATTCGCGCTCGACGTCGATTGGGAGGATCTCATCACCGCGTGCGACCGCGGCGGCATCGAAGTCGGCTTCGTCTGGGGAGCAACGGATCGGATCGGCGACCGGCAGTACGCCCGACACCTGCTCGGCAGGACGCAACTCGGCTGGGTGGACGTGCTGAACCACGGTGGTCATCGGCTCCCGCTGACGTGCCCGTCGGCGTGCATCGCACAGCTCACCTCACCGCGGTCGTGATGGACGTCGGCCACCTGCCGGTATTCCCTTCGCCCCCGACACGACACGAACCACCAACTACTACACTACGTAGCTGATTCACCGGTCCGCCCGACCGGCGTTCGACTCGAATTGACTACATGACCCGTACACGAATCCTCCGACCGACACCGCACGGGGAGGCGCCCGCCCGACGCTCCTGGGGAGTGGCCACCCCTCTCCTCGCGCTCCTGTTGTCGGCTTGTGCTACCAGCGTCTCCAGCGTCTCCAGCGTCGCCGCGCCCGCGGAGTCGCTCCCGGACGACACAGGGGAAACGGTCGGATCATCGGTTCCGTCCGCGAGCACTGCGACGACCGTCCCGTCGGCCTCCTCGACCTCCTCGACCTCCTCGACGCCCACGACGTCGGCTGCTTCGACGTCCACGTCCGTCGCATCGACCTCCACCACATCCGCTCCGGCGACGACGACATTGCCCGATCCGTTGCTCGATGTCGCCAACCGCGACTGCGTCCGGGTCGCCTCTGCGACCAGCTTCGACAGCGTCGCCGACGAAACCGGCGTTCCGATCACCTCGTTGTGGATCGAGAACGGGTTCCGCGACGACGTTCGGGAGGGCGATCGCGTCGACGTGTGCATCGACAACGGCATCGACGACATCACGGGTGAGCCGTTGCCGCTGGCGGACGAGTCAGCAGTGAACGCGGCCGCCACCGCCACAGTCGAACGCCAGCAGCGCCAGTTGAACGATCTGTTCGCGCCGTACGGCACCCAACCGTTGGCCGTCGACGGCATCTCCGGTCCGCGAACCGGACAACGCCTCTGTGCTGCTCGAGTGGCGCTGGGTCTCGAGGCGACGGTCGACGACATGCAACCGGGCTCGGCGGAGCAGACGACGCTGTTTGCAGCCACCGAGCTCCCCACACCCGCATCCACGTTGACCGAGACCGGGACCGAACGTTGGGCGCTGATCGACCGGACGTGCCAGATGATGTTCATCGGGGCCGGCTCCCAGCTCACCTTCGTCTTCCCGACCTCCACCGGCACCGAGGGATTCGAGACCCGCCTCCAGGACCAAGCCCGGATGTTCCGGTACAACCCGGCCGTCGACAACGGCGGTTGGCACGACAGCACCGAGTTCCCGGTCGGGGTCGACAACCCCCTCAACGGAAACCTCTACAAACCCCTCTACTTCGACCTCGGCCAAGCCATCCACGGCGCCAACAACGTGCCGGCGGCGCCCGCCAGCAAGGGTTGCGCCCGATTGAGCGTCGCCAACCAGGAGACACTCCTCGACTGGCTCGGCTTGCTGGATGCCACCAGCGAGACCTGGCTGAAGGACGAGATCAACCTGACCGTCAACGTCCAGGGCGAATTTGTCGGTCGCTGATCGGCGCCGCCGGTCAGCGCACAGCTGCAGCGTCGCCAAGACGGGGAGAACTGATGCCAGAACGACCGAACCCGGAGGCGCATCCCGCCGTGGACACGCCGGAGCGGTCGGGAGCGCACGTGCACTCGCATGCGGAGCCACCATCGCTCCACCCGCTGGCAGGACGGACGTTGTGGTCGCTCGTCGGCGCGTGCGCGATCGTCACGCTGCTCGCAGTCATCGCGATGTGGCCGGGCAGTGACGGCGAATCGACTGACCCCCTGCTGCTCGATTCCGACACGATCAGCGCCGAAGTGGTTCTGGTCGAATCACGACCCTGCTCCTACAGCCTGCTCGACAAGTGTCGATTCGTCGAGTTCGAGATGTCGAACGGTCCCTACGAGGGAGATGTCGGAACGATCGAAGAATCGACGCTCGACGGGTTCCTCGACGTCGGCGACGACATCTTGGTCGTGTCGTTCACGACCGAGTCGGGAGACCCCGCGTTCTCGTTCTACGACTATCAACGCGGCAACGCGATGGTCTGGCTGCTGACACTGTTCGTGGTCGCCGTGCTGCTCCTGGGACGGTGGCGGGGGCTCGGGGCGATCGCGGGGTTGGCGTTCAGCCTGCTGGTCATCGTCGTCTTCACCTTGCCCGCCATCCTCGACGGCTCGAACTCGCTCGGCGTCGCCTTGGTGTCGGCGTCGCTGATCGCCTTCGCCGCGCTCTTCCTCGCCCACGGAATCGGGCTCGCCACCGCCGTCGCGCTGGTGTCGACCTTCGCCAGTCTCGTCATCACGGCCGTCCTCGCGTGGACGTTCGTGGGAGCGACACACCTCACCGGTCTCGCCGACGACACCAGCGTCATGCTCGGCGGCATTTCCGGAGGAATCGACGCTCGTGGCATCCTGCTCGCCGGCATCGTGATCGGTGCACTCGGAGTGCTCGACGACGTCACGGTCACGCAGGTCTCCGCGGTGTGGGAACTCAAGCGAATCCAGCCCGAACTGTCGGTGCGGGAGCTGGTCGCTCCGGCGATGCGGATCGGTCGCGATCACATCTCGTCGACCGTCAACACCTTGTTCCTCGCCTACGCAGGCGCCGCGCTGCCGCTCCTGCTCTTCTTCACCGAGGCCGGTCAGGGATTCCGAGGAGTCGTCACCCGCGAGATCGTCGCCGCCGAAGTCGTCCGCGCACTCGTCGGTTCGATCGGGCTCGTCGCCTCGGTGCCGATCGCGACCTGGCTCGCAGCGCTCGTCGTGTCCGAGGGTTCGACCTCGGCGAATGGTCCCGACGAGATCGCGGATGCCGGTGCGCGTGCTCCTGGTGCCTGAACGGTGTTCGTCCTTCGCAGGTGGAGCGGATGGACGACATCGACCACTCAGGCGGTCACGACGGTGACATCCTCGCGCATCCCTGCTTCCCAGTGACCGGGCTCGTGGCACCCAATGATCGTGCTCGATGTATCGGGATCGTCGAAGGTCACGATCACCTCGCCGGATTCGCCGGGTTCGAGCACCAGCGGTGGCGGCTCGTCATGTCCCTCCCCTGATTCGACCATGTCGTCCGCCTCGGTGCCGTCCATGTCCGTGCCGCCCATGTCCATGCCGCCCATGTCCTCTGATTCACGCATCAAAGCACCGTGTTCTTCTTGCTCAGCCTCGTCGCCGAACGTGGCTTCGTGGCGAACGGCGCCATCGTTGGTGAAGCGGAACCGTACGGTCTCGCCGGCCTGCACCGAGACGGCAGCTGGCGCGTACCCGATGTCGACCATCGCGATCTCGATCGTTCGTGGGCTCTCGGCCGTTCCGGCTCGGGCTGCAACGCCGACACCAGCCGCATCGGGACCGTCATCGCCGCACGCTGCGACCAACACGGCCATTGCCGCCACCGCAGCACCAACTCGATGTCCGAGCATGGGGACTTCCTCTCGTCGACGGGTACGCAAGAACACCTTGCAGAGCGCTTCAGTGATCCGAGGAAGACACTACCCCTACATCGTGTCGTAGTCGTTATCGCGCATCAACCTGCCCCGGAAGCGGGCGCAGCGCGGCTGGCCCGAAGGGTGCGGTCTCACCGACGTCGTCAGTCGTCGAAGCGGACGAGGGGTGCCCAGGTTCCGTCGGCAGCTCGACGGTGGATCTGTCCACCGTGCGTCGCCACCCATGTCCCGGCATCGCGGACGAGGAGGGACTCGATGTCCTCTGGGGCATCGCCGGCCGATTCGAAGGGGCCCGATGGCACGGCTGCCGTGAACAATTCGCCGCTCGCCGTTGCTCCCGTGATGCCGGCCGCCGTCCACTCGATCTCGATCAGGGCCGGGGCGTCGGCACGGATTTCCCACGTCCGGCCGGCGTCATCGCTGGAGGCCAGCTCACCATCCCAGGAGGTCGCGACGATCACCGCCGGATCGTCGGGCGAGCCGGCGAGATCGTTGGCATCGAACGGAACCGATCCCACGGGCCTGCCGGTGCCGTCGGCTCCGAATCGCCAGACCGTACCGGAAGAGTCGGCGCCGATGATCCCGTCATCGGTGATCGCGAGAGCGTGGAAGTCGGCCTCGCCGAGGAGGTCGACGATCGCCCAGTTCTCGCCACCGTCCGCGCTGCGAACGAGTCCGAGGAACGGCGGTGCCCCGTCGATTCGGTACTTCTCCAGGCGCATGTCAGGGTGACCGCTGGCAACGAGGTCACCGTCGGGCATCGCCGCCATCGCCATCAGATCGTGGACCTCGGCCCCGACGGCGCGGTACCGGCCGTCGGCGAGACGCAGCAGCCCGCGATGGGTCGCCACCAGCAAGTCGTCGCCCTCGACGACGAGGTCGTGCACGTGGCCGATGTCGGCAGGCGCGACCGTCGTTGCCGAACCGCCTCCGCACGAGGCCGTCACTCCGACGACCGCAGCTAGCGCGACGGCCCGCCTCCTGGCAGATGACCGAGCAAGCAGACCGGTCGGCTTCCCGTGCGATGCGGTCATGGTGCTCCTCAACCCGCCGCCGAGCGACGCCACTCGGCAACGACAATCTGTCGTAGCCCGCCGAGCCTAGGACGGAAGACGCAGGGATCCCACCACGTCACTTGGCGTCGCGACACACGATTTCCGTCACCCATCTGTAACATCTACGACATGGTGTCGGAGAAGCTGCGCTCATGCTCGACCTTGTTCGTCGTGCTCACGTTCGTGGCCGCCGTCGCGATTCCTGCGAGTCCGGCACAGGCGGAGCACGAAGGTGAGGCCGCCGAACGCGCAGCCCGCGAGATCCTCGACGCCCGAGACCGTGCGAACGAGGCCGCTCAAGCGATGTTCGACGCAGAATCACGGCTCGACACCCTGTCGATCGAACTCGCCTCTGCCGAGGACAACCTGACGTCGCTCGAGACCGAGGTCGACGAACTCCGGGTCGCACTGACCGAGAGCGCGGTGCGGCAGTACACCGGCGCCGGTCAATCCCCGCTGCTCGTCTTCCAAGAAACGGGGCGCACGAACGAACTGGCGAGAGGCTTGGTCTACGCAGGAGCCGCCACCGGCTCAGGACTCGTGCAGACCGACGAGTACGAGCAGGCGATCCACGTCCTCGACGAGGCCCGGAAGGCGCTCGAGCAGCGTCGAGCCGAGACGATCGAGGCGGGCGAGACCTGGGCGGCGCTCAAGTCCGACGCCGAGGAACAGGTGGTCGCCCTCCAACGCATCGAAGAGGAACGACTCGCCGACGCGCAGGTCCAGCACGCGCTCGAGCGACAGCGCAAGGAGCGCGCCGAGCAGGAGCAACAAGCCCAAGCGCAAGAAGCAGCACGTCGAGCAGCGGCGAGCGCCGCAGCAGACGCAGCCGCTGCCAAGGCGTCGTCCGGTGGATCCTCCGGGTCGGGCAACGACGGCAACGCAGCGTCGTCCGGCGGCGGATCAGGCAGCCCGACGCCACAGCCGGCGCCGATCGCCTCCCCCACACCGACACCAGCGCCAGCCTCGAATGCCGGCGCAGGGATGGCGTGCCCGGTCGCCGGGCCGAGATCTTTCGCCGATACATGGGGCGCCCCTCGCTCGGGCGGCCGGAGCCACGAAGGCGTCGACATGATGGCGCCCGGCGGCACGCCGCTCGTCGCGGTCGAGTCGGGCTCGGCGACGTTCAAGACCAATCGACTCGGCGGCAATGCAGTGTGGATCACCGGCGCATCCGGAACGAAGTACTACTACGCCCACCTCAGCGCGTGGGAAGGGTCCAGCCGAAGCGTCTCACGGGGCGAAGTGATCGGCTACGTGGGCTCGACGGGCAACACCAGCGTGAACCACCTCCACTTCGAGGTGCACCCGAACGGCGGCAGCGCCGTGAATCCTTACCCGTACGTGCGAGGGGCGTGCTGACCGATACCCGATCCACGTCGAGGAGACCGCAGGAATGGCGACGCCTGCGACCGGGTTGACAACTACGAATTGTAGTTTGAAGTAGAAGCAGGGAGCTCTCAGCGCAACGATGAACCGGTACCGACGACATCACCGACACGACCCGGACCTGGACGCCGTCTACACCCGGCGCCGATTTCTCGTGGCGAGCGCGGTGGCAGCGGTACCCCTCGGCGCCTGGTGGACCATCGCGCGACCGACCGAGGCCCGCGACACGGAGAGCCCGCTCGGCCTCCGGCCGGGCGCAGAACAAACGGGCGCAGACGCAGGTGCCTCGACGCCGACCGGCTCGAGCTCACCGACGGTCCTGCCTGATTCACCGTCCACGACCTCGACGGTGCCTTCCCTCGACCACAATCTCTCCGACGGCATGGTCGACCCCAAGATCGGCCTTCTGCAGCAGCGACTCACCGATCTCGCGTTCGACCCAGGGCCGATCGACGACTACCTCGGTTCGGCAACGGTCCGCTCGGTGTGGGCATTCCAGAAGCTCGTGATGGGCGTTCCCCGCGAGCAGGCCGACGGCGTGGTCACACCTCAGGTCTGGGACCGCCTGCATGATCCGGTGGAGGTCGCTCCTCGCCGAACACCCGGCGGCACGCGTCTCGAGGTCTACCTTCCCGAACAGATCGCCGTGCTCTTCACCGACGGGCGGCCTCGGGTGATCTCCCACGTGTCCAGCGGTGAGGGCATCGAATGGTGTGACGAAGTGACCGTCGATCTCGACGACGGGACCACCGAGACCAAGGGGATCTGCGGCCGTTCGGTCACCCCTGGCGGGGTGTATCACTTCGAACGCAAGGTCGAAGGTTGGCGCAACGCCAAGCTCGGTCGGTTGTACAAGCCGACCTACTTCAACTACGGCATCGCGATCCACGGCGCCGCGAACGTCCCCAACTATCCGGCGTCGCGAGGCTGCGTTCGGTTCCCGATGCACATCGCCGAGTACATCCAGGATCTGGTCGAGATCGGAGACGCCGTTTACGTCTTCGACGGGGTCGAAGACCCCGAGCACTACGGTGCCCAACCGATGATCTTCGACTGGCCCGACCCCGACTACACCACGACGACCACCACATCGACGACCACCACATCGACGACGACCACGACGACCGCCCCGGAGCCCACCACGACGACCACGCCACCCACCACAGTGGCGACCGAGCCCACCACGACATCGCCCACGCCGTCAACCACGTCCACCACGTCGACGACCGTGGCCGGTGAATGAGCGTCGGCTCGAATCGGGTCGGCCGATGCGCGGCCGGACCCACGCCTCCGTCAGCCCGGGCAGAGGGTGATCAACAGCCCGACGATGTGATGAGCCTGGACTGCTGCTGCCAATCCGACCGCCAGCACGCCCACGCCGATCGTGGACACCCAGAACCTCTCGTGGCTCAGCGGCCGAGGCTGTAGCAGGGCCTCGACGCGTGCCGTGACGCCGAGTCCGTTGAACGCCGCGAACGTGCCGGGCAGCTCCGAGCGGCCGAGCGCGACCCTGGCCAATGCGAACGCGACGCGCTCACGATCGCCACCGACGGCCGCCACCGCTTCCTCGTCGGCCCACCGCTCGAGCGAGAACCGCAGCCGCCGACGCAGCCACTCCACGGGCGGCACCAGCCCGGCCGCGACTTCAGCGACGAGCAGATGGCGATCGTGCCGGTGGCTCGTGTGGCCGCGCTCGTGCGCGAGAACGATTTCGAGGTCGTGCTCGTCGAGCGAATCCAGGAGCCCCGCCGAAATCGCCACGCGCCGGCCTGGGCCAGGAAGCGAGTACGCGAACCAGTCGTCACTGTCGACCACCGCCGGCGAACCCGCATCGACGCAGCGATGCCTGCGCCAGGCTCGAAGCGACCGTCCGACCCGGAGCATCCCGACGCCGAGCCCGACCGTTGCGACGGCACCCAGCCATGGGTTCACCGAGGCATGGAGACCCAGAACCACCCGACACCACTCGAACCCGCCACCCAGGTACGGGACATGGACGAGGAATCCGACCGCGAGGATGATCATCGTCGGCACGACTGCTGCGGCGACCCCGACGATGGCACCGGTCAACATCGCCGCCGACAACTGAGGACGAACGCGTCGATGCAGGGCGGACGTGATCACTGCGATCGCCATGGCGATCAGCAACGGCACCACCAGCGCAATGTTCATCAGCCGGACGCGTCCAGCAGCCGGCGAAGCGCAGCGCGGTCGCCCTTGGACATCACCCCGACGAATCCTCCGAGCGCGCCCACCCGGTCGGTCGCGGATGACAACACCGCGTTCATCTGCTCGGCGGCCAACTCCGACTCCGACACTGCCGGCGAGTACTCGAAAGCGCGACCCCGCGACTCCCGATTCGCCCGCCCCTTCTCGTGCAGACGGCCCAGAATCGTCATCACCGTCGTATACGCGAGATCGGCGTCGAGCTGCTCACGTACCTCAGCGGGCGTCAGCGGCTTATCTGCACGCCACAGCACCTCCATGACGTCCCGCTCCAACGCTCCATCTGGCCGACGACCCATGAGACCTCCTTGACGAAAGGTCATGATACGGGACCGAACTGCCGACGACCGCCTGCATTCACCACCGAACTGACTGGCCGCCACCTCGATGCCGCTGCAGTACGTTGTTGGCGTGATCAGGCAGGTCGGGGCGGTGGGCGCCCTCATGGTCGTCATCGCTGTCAGCTGCGGTCCTGGATCGGCGACGTCGGAATCGCTCCGCGCCGGACGCGACGTCTACGGCGACCGGTGTTCTGCGTGCCACGGAAACCGCGGCCAGGGTGGCGTCGCGCCGTCACTCGCCGACGTCCTCGAGACGTGGCCTGATTGCGCAGATCATCAGGATTGGATCTCGTTGGGGAGCGAGCGTTGGAAGATCGAACGCGGCCCGACCTACGGCGCCGACGACGCACCCGTCACCAAGGTGATGCCCGAACACGGCACGACGTTGACGTCCGACGAGATCGCAGCCGTTGCGGCATTCGAGCGGGTCGAGTACGGCGGCGGCGACCAAGCCACCGAGCTGGAGGCGTGCGGCCTCCCCGACGGCTGAACGCCCCCATCGGTCGGAATCCGCACTGTTGATTCTGCACTACGCTTTCGCCAACACATCGTCATAACGGGGGTTTGACATGTCGGTATTCGCATCGAACGCGGGGCTCGCCCGGGCGTCGCGCATCACGTTGATCGCAGCCGCGGTGATCTTCATGTACACGATCGTCATCGGAATCCTGAACGGCATGGACGTCTGGGAACCGGAACACGACGTACTGATGAGCCACGTGCACAGCGGCACGCTCGGCTGGATCACGCTCGGCGTCGCCGGCATCGCATTCCTGATGTACTCAGAAGGTCGCACGGTCGATGCCGACGAACAACGCAAGGTCACCACGATGGCCTGGTCATTGATCGGCGCGGTCGTGCTCTACGTGCTCGCGTTCCTGGCAGGCGATTCGATCTTCGACGACCGGATCCAGCGTCCGATCTTCGGCACCGTGCTGTTCATCGTCGTCATCTGGTTGCTCGTCTGGTTCGTCAACGCCTACCGGGCCTACGAGTCGCCGAGCGCGGCTCGGCTCGGGCTGCTCCTCGCCTGGATCTCGCTCCTGATCGGTGCGGTGTTCGGGATCCTGCTCGGTCTCTACACCGCCAATGGTGAAGTTCCCGGTCTCGACGACGAGACCGCCGGCCGCTTCGCCGACGCCCACCCGCCGGCGATGGTGATCGGTTACCTGCTCGTGGCCGGGTTCGCCGTGGTCGAATGGCTGCTCCACGATGATGATGACGGACGCGCCGGATCCGTCCAGATGTGGCTGCTGTTCATCGCTGGGATCGTCATCAACATCGCGTTCGTGACCGGGACCGACGAGCAACTCGCCGGGCCGGCCAACCTTTTGATGATCGCCGCCTTGTTGACGCTGCTCTGGCGTTCTCGGTCGATGTTGATGCCGGACGGCTGGCGAGGGGCCGGTGTCGGACTGTTCCCGCGCTTCGCACTGCTGTTCCTGATCGTCTACCTCGTCCTGCTCACCGTGCTCGTCTCGTGGATCGTCCGCGACGTGATCGACTTCGAGGTCCTCACCGAGTCGCAGGAAGGGCTGCTGCTGGCGTTCGATCACACCATGTTCATCGGGGTGATGACCAACATCATGTTCGGCGTGCTCGCCCTTCGGGTCACCTCGTCACGGGTCACACTCGCCAACAAGGTGCTGTGGGTCGGCGTCAACGTCGGCCTCGCCGGTTTCGCACTTGGTCTCCTCACGACGACGTCGCTCCTCAAGCAGATCTTCGCCCCGGTCATGGGCCTCTCGCTCCTGTTCGCGCTGGTCGTCTACCTCGCCGAACTCCGAGCGACGAGCGTCGCCGACTCCACCGCTACCACGAGCTGATTCGCCGAGCGAACGAGGTCCCGCCGGCGTCGGGCATCCGTCAGATACGGATGCCCGGACGCGACGAGCATCGCGATCGGCCAGCAGTCGATGCCGGCGCGCACGGCGCTCCGAAGAACTTGGGCGATGACATCGCAGTAGGTTCGACGTGACCAGCTCGACCACGACCGTGGTCGTGCTGCTCCTGGAGGTTCGGTTGAAGAAGCATCACGCCGATGGGCCCGCTCGAGACTCGCCTGCTCGACGGTCCCTAGCGGCCGCCGCTCCGGGCGGCGGAGGCGGCGACGACAAGTTCGTGATGCTCGGCCCTCCCGGCTCGGGCAAAGGAACTCATGCCGTCCAACTCGCGCAGCGCTTGTCGGTGCGACACATCTCGACGGGAGCCCTGCTCCGCGAGGAGATCGCGAGCCGGACGCAGCTGGGCCGACAGGTTGCGGATTCCGTGCGTGGCGGGCAGCTCGTGACCGACGAAGCCATCGTCGAGCTGATCGAGCAGAGGATCGACTCGATGACCGACGACGAAGGCTGGATTCTCGACGGTGCCCCTCGCACACTCAGCCAGGCCGATCTGCTCGCCCCGCTGATCGAGGGCGAGGACCCGGCAATCGTCATCGCGCTGGACGTCGACAACGACGAACTGCGCAGGCGACTCGGCCGACGTCGGACCGAGGAACAACGAGCCGACGACGATCCACGCGTCGTGGAGGATCGACTCGCCCTGTGGGCCGCCACCGGGCCGAGACTTCTCGATCGGTACGCGAAACGCGGACTGCTCGTGCGGGTCGATGGCTCGGGAGACATCTCCGACACGTCTCGACTGGTGTGGGACGCCGTCACGGCTGCCATCAACCTCCGCTCCGCGACCCGGAGCGCGCCCTGACCGCAGCCGGGACACTCCCATGCCGGCGTGACCACCGCGACATCGCTCCTCGGAGTAGGAAGCCCCCCACGAGGCAGGCGTAGCGGCTCGGACGTTCCTGCGAGAACAGAGCGAAACTGCTGTCGCAAGCGGTTGATCGACCCCGGACGCGACGACGGGCGACTTCGCTGACTCGGGACGTTCGGCCCTGTGCCGTCGCGGTCAGAACGAGGACGGTAGAGCAAACCCGTCAAGAGGAGTGCTCTTAACATGACCGAGACATCCGATACGAAGCTCCGGCCAGTCGGTCGCCGCCAGTTCATCGCTGCCATGGGAGGGGGCGCGGCAGTCGTCGGGCTGGCCGCGTGCGCGGATGACGGTCCGCAGATCGCAGCTCCCGCCGGCGGATCCGGCGCCGCGGCGGAGAGTGCAGCAGCCTCTGCGCCGGCTGCTCCTGCCGCGCCGGCCTTCAACGATCGGGTCGACTCGATCATTCCCGAGTTCACTCGGATCAACGACCTCACCGTCGCGGATGACGAGGAGCGGATGACGTATGTACCGCTCGTGCCGGCGCCGGTACGGCGCGCCGAACAGAAGATCGTCGAGTTCCACCTGGAAGTGATCGAGGGCGAGTGCGTGGTCGACCCGGCGCAAGGGGTCTCCACCCTGATGTGGGGCTTCCGGATCGCCGGCGATGATGCGACGACGTGCGGATCACCCGGTCCGGTCATGCGCGCCCGGGTCGGCGACCTGGCCCGGATCACCGTCACCAACATGGCCGGCAACGTGCACCCGCACAACATCGACTTCCATGCGGTCACCGGCCAAGGCGGCGGCGCCGAAGGCACGACGGTGCCGCCCGGCGAATCGGCGACGATCAACAGCCGTCTGCTCTACCCCGGCGTGTTCATGTACCACTGCGCGTTCGGCGATGTGCCCGAACACATCGCTCACGGCATGTACGGCATGTTCATCGTCGACCCGGAAGACGGGTTGCCGAACGTCGACCACGAGTGGGCGATCACACAGTCCGAGTGGTACCTCGGCGAGCCTGACGCGAACGGCCTGGCCGAGTTCGACCGCGACGCTCTCCAGCTCGAGCACCCGAAGTACGTCACCTTCAACGGGCGGACCGACGCCCTCACCGGCGACAACTCGCTGCAGATGAACGTGGGCGAACGAGCCCGGATCTACATGGTCAACGAGGGCCTCAACCTGACCTCCAACTTCCACCCGATCGGATCGCACTGGGACCTCGTGTATCCGGAAGCGGCAACCCACCCGGTCAATCATGTGATCCGCGGATCGCAGTCGACCCTCGTGGTGGCCGGCGGCGGCACGGTGACCGAACTCGTGGGGCAGGTGCCGTCGACGGTCATCCTCGTCGACCACGCACTCGTGCGGACCTTCTACAAGGGTTGCATCGGCCTGGTCGTGATCTCCGGTGACGA
>RCMY010003023.1_pt1 | contig 15040 bp, 12 predicted proteins | sample 2041341 | NCBI WGS metagenome assembly RCMY01 (sample SAMN09708234, study PRJNA481090) | Marine sediment metagenome, whole genome shotgun sequencing project.
GGCCCGGACGGCGAGGTTACTGCATTCACTTCCATTTAGAGAGAGTTCTCCAATACATGTTTCACGTTGGTTCAACGAGGTTGGGCTAAAGCCTAGTCCGCCGCAGGCAGCGGCTGTGTCCTTCCCGCAGTACGCGCCTGCAGACGAGCCAACTTACGCCGGGACCACCACCCCATGGCCACCACTGCCTGGTCCAACTCGGCGCTTACCGAGGCCTCTTGGCGGACCAAGGCGCGCTCTCGATCCTGGGCGTCAGCGAGGGATAGCCGTAACTCCGCGCTCACGGATTTGGCGTCTGACGCTTGAGACTCCGCTACTGCTTTCGACCGTTCCGCGCCCACCCGACCCGTTCGCTCCCGGTCGAGCTCTTTGTCCAACCGATCATGCTGACTCCGCCAGTATTCAACATCGGCTTCAGCCCGCTTGAGTTGGGCCTGGAGGCGCCCCTGTTCGGTCCGAATGGCATCGGTACGGGCCTCCGCAGCCACCGCTCGAACTTCAGCGCTGGTAATAGCGTCCCGAACCCGGGTCAGCTCAGCTTCGACGTTCTCGGCTAGGGCGGTGTGCAGCTCGCTGGCAATAGCTACCTGGATCTGGCGTACGAGGTCATCCTGATCCGGCGGACCCGCTGCAGTCACCGATGCTGTGCGAAGCGATCCCGACCCTACAGCAGCCTCGCTCGGCGCGTTCTCAGGTGTTGCCAACGCCGAAGCTTCGATCAGCCTGGCCCTACGAAGATCGATCACTTGGCCCTGGTTCACTTCACTTGGCAGCGGCGGGACAGGACTTGCCACCTTGGGCTCCGGCGCCACCGATTCGGCAGGATCCAGCCGCGCAGCCCGCGCACTCGGCACCAGCGGGAGTGAACTCGGCACCGGCGGCGGGACAGCATCAGGGACCGGCGGGACAGGACTGTGCGCATCCGTTGCTTCCCGTGAAACCTCGGCGTCCATGAGCTCCCACTGCTCTCGGGCTGCGATCTCGGTGAGCGCATCACGGGGCAACACCCAGGTGGCACCGAAGGGGCCTTGCACGAGTAGGGCCTCGTCAAGCTGATTGTCTCGGATCCGCCGCCGGAGCGTGTCGATCGAGACGCCAAAGACCTCCGCTGCATCGCGCAGCCCGATCTGGTCCGCAGAGATTTTGGTCATACCCCCAAGACTAGGCAGTTGCCCATGGGCGCTGGGGGATAGGTAGCGTCAACTCTTTGCATACAGCCTGACCGGCACGGACAACCCGAGACCAAGCCCTGTGCACTGGATTTGCAGTACCCATAGGCAGCGAGGATTGATGCATAGGGCTAACTTCACGGCGACTGACCACTCATGGCATTAGCGTTACCACTCTAGAGGACGCTCTCTATTAGAGAGTGCTCTCTAGTCGACAGCAACCCTCACTGCTGGCCGCTGCACGAGGAGTTTCCATCGACGCAGCAACGGCGGCGGCCCATGCGAGACGAACCTGGCGATAGGGGCCCCGGTCTCAGAGACCTGCTCCAGCCCGAGGGCAGCGACGTCAGTCTGGTTCCAGATCCGACCTCCCGGTGGTTCGCTGATCAGAATACGGCCCCGTAACCTGCAGAAATGCGTTGCCAACTCCAGGGTGGCCGAGGGAGGACCAAAGCTGCGAGCCACAACCACGTCAAACGATCTCACGAGGGAATCATTGCCACCAGCCACGATCTCCTCTGCCCGACCGGTAACAACAATGGCCCGCTCCGATAGCCCCAGTTCCAAAATGGCGTTGCCCAAGAACTGGGTTCGCTTGGCCATGGCATCCAACAGGACGCCAGTCAAATCGGTTCGCCACACCAGCAGTGGAAGTCCGGGTACGCCGCCCCCGCTCCCGAGGTCAAGCAGAGAGGTTCGTTGCCCATGGGCAGCAAACGGCAAATGAGCTTCGTACCCACGGGCATGCAGAAGGTGCGCCTCAATCGCTCCCGGACCCAAAAAGCCAAAACGGGCCGATTCGGCAAGCACCGACGCGAGGGCCTCACCCATCCCGAAGCACCCTCAGGGGGCTAGTTGCGGGGGAGAGGCAGCTAGTTGCTAATTGGAGCGATGACAACCTGGCGGCGGGGATCGGTTCCCACCGAGCGGGTCTCGATGCCGTCGATCTCCGAGAGCGCATCGTGCACCACCTTACGGTCGGCGGAAGACATTGGATCCAGCACCACTTCGGTGTCATCATCAACGGCCTTCTGCGCCGCTTTGCTGGCGAACGCTGCCAGGGCAGCTGCGCGTTTCTTCCGATAATCGCCGACGTCCACCTTGACCCGGGCCGGAGATGTTCCTCCCTTGAAGGAGGCGATCTTGGCGATTTCCTGGATGGCGTCGAGCGTTCGGGCCTTAGGCCCGATCAAAACGCCATGCTGGCCGGGAACGTTGGCCGTGATGTTCTCTTCTTCCACCGTGAGCTCCACGTCGGCGTCGATGCCGAAGGCGCTGACCAGCCCATTCAGAAATGTCGTGAGGTTTTCCTGGACCTGTTCCATAGGGATCTCTTCTTTCTGGACCCGAGGTCGGTCCTTGGTGGTTCGCGGCTTTTTCGGGGTTTGAGAACGTTCGGTGCGATCGCCCGAGCCGCTCTTGGCTGGTCGATCAGACCGTGTTGCGCCCGAGGCTACCGGGGCAGACGTCGCTCCGGCTGCACCGTTGCCAGAAGTGGCGTCTCTGGCAGCACCCTTGGACTTACGCTTTTTGTTGTCAGTGCGATCGTTTCTACCCCGTTTTCGGTCTCGCCGTTGCTCGGTGCGGCGGGGAACCACCCTGGCGCGTACACGAGCATCGGTCTTACGAAGGCCAAAGAACTTGGACTCGCCCTCGTCCTCAACAACAAACTCGGCCTCGGCATCGGGAACGCCAAGTTTATGGAGGAGCTGCTCCTTCGCTTCTGAGACGGTGGCGGCGGTGAGAGTGATCCACTCCATGGTTAACGTTTCTTCTTTCGCTGCTGGGGCTGTGTGCCCTTTGGGGTGATGCGACTCGACGGAAGTCCACCGTCGGCGGACTTTCGTTTCGCATCCGCTTTTGCCTTGATCGCCTTCTTACGTTCCAGTTCACGGGCCCGGCGTTGTTCTACCTTGCTGGTCTGGCGGTCCTCGGGGGAACCGTCCCCGGCCTCGGTATCGCCAGCCTTCTTCTTCTTGGAGGTTTTTTCAACGATGGCTTTTGAAGCCTTCCGCTCCTCCAACTGCTCCTGGAAGGACGCCTCCATGTCATCCTTTTTCGAATACAGCGCACGCGTGATGTACGCCTGCTGACCGATCCGGAAGGTATTGGAGGTGGCCCAGTACACGCTGAGTCCGGTGGGGAAGAAGAAGCTCCAGACACCGGTGAGCAGCGGGAGGTATTTCAGGATCGCTTGCTGCTGGGCGAGGGCGTTGTTTTCCTCACCCCCTTCGGTCTGAGGTCGACGAGCGGTGACCTGTTTCTGCTGGTACCACGAGGTACCGACCAAGAAAACAATCAGCAACAGGTACGGGATGGCCTTTGGAATCGATTGGCTCAGGATCTCATTGGGCTGGGCACCGAGATCGAAAACCCCGAGGAACTTCATTTCTGTGGATTTCACCAGATCCTGGTACATCTGGGAATCAGGGCTGAGGTAGTGGGGATAAAACTGCTTTGCAAAATTCGGAGGCGCCGCTCTCCCACTGACCTCGAAGACCTTGTTGACCACGTCAGTGAACGGGGCATCTTCGACCCGCCGTGTGAGACCACGAATCACCTGGAAGAGAATCAGAAAGACCGGGGCTTGAGCCAGGATCGGAAGACAGCCGCCTACCGGGTTGATGCCATGCTCTCGATAGAGCTCCATCATTTCGGTGTTCAGGCGCTCTTTATCGTCTTTGAACTCCTTCTGCAGCCGCTTGAGCTCCGGTGCAACCATGGACATCTTGATGGTGCTCTTCGTGGCTTTGAGCGTGAGCGGCATCACAAGCACCATGAGCATCAGGGTGAGGACCATTATGGCCAGCCCGTAGCTGCCCCCAATCACCGGTAGCTCATAGATTGCCGCCAAGAGGCGGGCGATGGACTGGATCAGATTGTCAATCACTGGGGCACCTCGGGAACAGGGTCATAGCCATGAGACCCCAGGGGATGGCAGCGACCAATACGCTTGAGAGCCAACCATGAACCGCGGCCGGCGCCGTGACTCTGGATCGCCTCCGCGGCATAGCTCGAACAGGTGGGGATATACCGACATCGTGGGCGGCGTGCTGGCCCGGTGGCCTGGTACATACGGATCGCTCCCAATAGGAACCTCTTCATCGCTCACTCCTGCCCAACCGTCCTGGGGCGGCGGAAACTGGTGGGGCCATCAGCTTCGCACAGTGAGCTACCAGCTCTTGGTAGGGCAGCTGGAGTGCAGCTCGTTCTGCACCCATCAACACATGGGTGACGCCTACGGACCCTCGGTTACAGGCATCTGAAGCGGAATGGCGCAGGCGCCGCCGCATGCGGTTGCGATCGACCGCCGAACCAAACGACCTCCCGATGGTGAACCCCAAGCGGACCGTTGGCGAGGGCGGACGAGCCGCCCCTTCCGACGCGCCGATGACTACTCGGGCCCGCAACGGGCCGGAGCGACGGTTCTCTCCGGAGCGTCGCAGAAGGTGGAACTGGCTCCGATGCGTCAGCCGGTCGATCACGCGCTCAGGCGGTGGCGACCCTTTTGGCGGCGGGACCGCAGAACGGCGCGGCCGCCGCGAGTGCTGGCGCGAAGCCGGAAACCGTGCTTCTTGGAACGCTTACGTTGATTTGGCTGGAACGTCCTCTTCACGGGGACACCTCTTGATTTGTCTTGACGGATTTTTTCGAACACCGACTTGCCGAAAAGTGGGGCAACCGGTGTTTGCAACAGATCAAGGCTAGACCTGCCATCGTCCGATTACGCCCTGTCAACAGATCACCGCTCCATCTCTACCGGTTCACGCAATGTTTTCGCGGATTCGTGTGGCGGTGATTAACTCCGGCCAGTAGGTTCAAATGCCCACGGGCTAGACAAACAGAGGCGACCACGACCCACGCGGGGACTTGTCAGAACTGTGCACTCGCTCGAACCAACGCCGCCTGCCAGCAGAGAGATTCCCCAAGATTTCCATGAGTATCGCACCCGATGCCAACGAAGAAATTCTCCTTCCATTGGTGGACCACCTGAAAGAAACGCTACGTGACGAACTACGGGGCGGGACGTACCGATCCACCGTGCAGGCTCTGCAGCCCCTCAAACTTGATGAGCTGGTGCTTGACCTCGCCGTTCCCAGTGAACTCCACCGCCGCCGGGTAGCTGATGAGGTGGTGGCACGAATGGAGGAACTGTCCTCGGACTACCTCGGTCGAACCATCCAGGTCCGAGTTTCTGTGGCCCAAATGCGCCTGGAAACAGAGGGGATCTTCGACGGAACCGTTGGGGGACTCAATGACCGCAGAACTGAAGAGGTGGACCCTCAGACGATCGACCTCCGCCAAAAATCCACGGCGGGCTCTGGCACCAAAGATTCCTCGGCAACTCAACGCGTTGCTTCGGTCGACTACACCTTTGACAACTTTGTCATCGGCGGGTCAAACCGATTCGCCCATGCCGCCTCGGTTGCCGCCTCAGAAGCGCCGGGTGAGAAATACACGCCCCTGTTTGTCTATGGGGGCTCGGGCCTGGGCAAGACCCACCTGCTCAAAGCCTTCGGACACAATATCAACCAACTCTTCCCCAACAAGACCTGCCTCTTCATCACCACCGAGGAATATCTCACGCAGTTCGTTGCTGCCATCAGCTCAAACACCGTTCCAGCCTTTGCCACCAAGATGCGCAGGCTCGACGTGTTACTCATCGACGACATCCAATTCATCGCCGGCAAAAGCGGCTTGCAGGAAGAACTCTTCCACACGCTCAACACCCTTTATGACCTTGGCTCACAGGTGATGATCAGCTGCGATTCCAAACCGGATGGAATCAATAAGCTCGAGGATCGCCTGCGCACCCGATTCAGTCAGGGGCTCGTGGTCGACATCCAGCCCCCCGATGTGGAAACTCGCATGGCAATTCTGCAGGCCCTGGCGGAGCGGATCGGGTTCTGGTTGCCTGGCGACGTGGCGGGCCTGATCGCCAGTCAAATCTCCGACAACGTCCGATCCCTTGAGGGGGCTTTGCTTCAGGTGTACGCCAGATCCAACCTCTTCAACGTTCCCATCACCACCGACCTTGCCGAGATCGTCCTGAGCGAACTCTTGCCAACCTCGGAAATCCGAATTTCGGTAGACCTCATTCTCAATGTGACCGCCGAGATTTCGGGCTACACCACGGACCAATTACTCAGCGGTTCGCGCAAACGTGCACTGGTGCAATATCGGAAGATCGCCATGCATCTGGCTCGGGAGATGACCAATCACTCCTTGGCGGAACTGGGTGGTTTCTTCGATCGGGACCACACCACGGTTCTGCATGCGGTGAACAGCAGCCAGGACCTTCTGGCCGAGCGAGCCGAGTTTTATCAGCGATACATGAAGATCCAGCGCACCATCCAGGAGCAGCTCCGCCTTGCAGAGTAGTCAGTCCTCGTGAAGCATCGGACCGGGCCCCTACCTCACCACCTGTGGAGCACCATGGGGAAAACACCCTCGCTCGCCCACAAAGCGCCGGGGAAAACGTGGGGATGGGGTTGCCCTGCATCTCCCACCAAGAATCCGGCTGGGGAAATCCACCAGACCGATGGGGAAAGCCTGAGGCTGCAGAGCAGGGGATACGATCACTATCCACTATCAACAGCCCCTACTACTACCACTAGCTATTACAGAAGAAGAAGGGGAGGTAGTAGTGCAGAATACCCATCACCCTTCCAAAGGGATTTCGCCAAGGTCCAGGGACCATTGGCGCAGGGTTGCAGAAGGTCCCTCGGGCCGGTTAGACATTCAACAGACAGAAATGGGAGATGAATGAAGTTTCGGTGTGAACGAGATGCCCTTACCGAAGCGCTAAGCGTTGCGGGCCGAGCCGTAGGTTCCTCGAGCGGAAGTTTGGGGCTCTCCGGTATCCAAGCCACCCTTACCGGTGATCGGCTGGAGCTCACCGGATCCGACCTCGACCTCACGATCTCCGCGCAAATTCAGGTGAGTGGCCAAAGCGACGGTCGCATCGTAATCCCGGCCAAATTGGCCGAGAGCATCGTGAAATCTCTTCCTCCTGGTGCGGTCAGTTGCTCGGCTGAGGATGACGAATTGTTGATTGCTTCCGGACGCAGCGAGTTCAGTATCCGCTTGATCTCTGCCAATGAGTTCCCAACCTTGAGCGAAGCCGACGACCAGTTCATTGAGCTCCCTGCCGACGCCCTGGTGGACGCCTTCCGGCAAGTGGTCACCGCCGCCAGCAGTGATGACTCGCGTCCGGTGCTCACCGGTGTGTATGCCTCCAACGAAGACGGAGGGCTGCGCCTGGTCGCAACCGATTCCTATCGTCTGGCGATGCGGGATATCCCTGGCGCCGCCGAGGTGTTGGGATCGGCCAGCAGTGCCCTCATCCCCAGCAGGGCCCTCAGCGAGCTCAACCGCCTCCTAAAGCGGGGCGACAGCGTGCGCATGCACATGGGCGAAAGTGAAGCCCGATTCGAGGTTCCCGGTGCTCGCCTCTCCACCCGGCTGCTCGAGGGTACGTTCCCCAATTACCGTGGCCTCATCCCGGATCACCATCCCAACACTCTTACCATCGAGCGTACGGCACTTCTGGAAGCGCTGAAGCGGGTGAGTCTGTTGGCCAAGGACAACACGCCAGTCCGTCTGCAAATGTCATCAGAGGGCCTGCAGCTAGCTGCGATCGCCCAGGACGTCGGGTCAGCCCAAGAGAACGTGGAGGGCACCTATGACGGGACCGACCTCACCATCGCTTTCAATCCTCAGTTCCTTCGCGAAGGACTGGAAGTTGCCCCCGGTGACCACATCACCCTCAACACCATCGATGAATTGAAGCCGGCGCTGCTGCGTTCACCGGTAGCCGAGGACTTTCTCTACCTGTTGATGCCCGTCCGGGTGTCCTAGGAGTGCCAGCTGGTGAAACTCCACCAGATATGGCTCACCGACTTCCGCTCCCACGCGGACCTGTCACTTACGTTCTCCGAGGGTCTCACCGCTGTCATCGGTCCTAACGGCTCGGGTAAGACCAACCTGTTGGAAGCCATCGGGGTCTTGTCGCGCCTGCGCTCGTTCCGCGGCGTACCCAACGAGCGACTGCTACGCCGGGACCAGCCACGGGCGATCGTGCGAGCAAGAGGGGAGCGTGATGGCCGTGATGTGCTTATCGAGCTTGAACTGAGTTCGGGCCGATCTACGGTCTTTGTGAACAAGCAGCGGCTTCAACGGAACCGGGATCTGTTGGGGGCCCTCCGGGTCACGGTGTTCGCACCTGATGATCTGTCGCTCATCAAGGATGGCCCGTCGGTAAGACGCGAGTACTTGGATGACCTTCTCATCGCCTTGGACCCGCGCAATGATGCGGTGCTCGCCGATTATGCACGGCTGGTGAAGCAACGAAATACCTTGCTGAAACAGGCCAGGGGCCGGCTGGATGATGCGGCCGGCCTCACTCTGGATGTGTATGACATGCAGTTGGCTGGCCTGGGGGAGCGGTTGACGTATCTTCGGGAGCATGTGCTGAGCGCTCTGATGCCCCGAGTGGCCAACGCCTACACACTCCTGGCCGGCACCGAGTGTTCAGTGGTGGCGAGTTATCGGCGGTCCTGGGAAACGGACGAAATGCTGGAGGCGGTGCAGGCGTCGAGAGCAAACGACCTGGCTCGGTCTATTACGTCGATGGGACCACACCGTGACGAGGTTTCCTTGCGAATCAACGAGTTTGATTCCCGAACCGAGGCCAGTCAGGGGGAGCAGCGCACGCTGGCGCTGGCGCTGCGGTTTGCCGGTCACGAGTTGGTGACCGAGCATGTGAAAGAACCACCGCTGCTGCTGCTCGATGACGTGCTGTCCGAACTCGATGAGGATCGGGCAACAGCTCTGCTTACCAATCTTCCCCTCGGACAGACACTGATCACCAGTGCCACTGAGCTTCCCACCACCGTTCGTCCCGATGCCATCGTCCGCTTCCCGATCATCAATCTCACCACCATGGACACCGAACCTGAGCAGATTGCTGAGGTTCTCACAGATGGATGAACCTACGGTCGGCATCCCGCTTCGGCAGGCGATGGACCGCTACATGCGCCACCTCAAGTCCGCTCCGGTGGACACGCTCACCGGCCTCCATCAGCGCTGGAGCGAGATCGTGGGTCCTCAACTCGGCGATGTCTCTCGACCGGTGTCGTTGGTCGATGGAGTGCTCGTTATTAGCTGTGACGACCCCACCTGGGCGGCGCAGTTGAAGTGGATGGAGCAACCAATTCGGAGCTCGGTTGAAGACCTATTTCCCGGGGTCGCAGTGAAGCGAATTCAGGTGCGCCAGCGGCACCAGTAGAGGCCCACAAAATGGTAGAATATGAGCCTTGACAAATTCAGACGTTGACGCGGAAATCAGCACACCTCCGGTAAACCAATCCAACGGTTCAGGAACGGGTATCGGAGCGGCTTCGGCTGACTACGGTGCCAAGGACATCCAGGTCCTCGAAGGGCTCGAAGCGGTCCGGAAACGTCCGGGGATGTACATCGGTTCCACCGGTTCCACCGGGTTACATCACTTGGTCTGGGAAGTGGTCGACAATGCCGTAGATGAGGCGATGGCCGGGTTCTGCAGCGTTATCGAGGTGCGGCTCCTGGAGAGCGGCGGCGTCGAGGTTGTCGACGATGGCCGCGGTATCCCGGTTGATGCCCACGAGAAGTATCCGGGGCTGTCCGCCGCCGAGGTTGTGCTCACGGTGCTCCATGCAGGTGGAAAGTTTGGTGGCGAAGGATACAAGGTTTCTGGCGGTCTTCATGGTGTCGGTGTTTCGGTTGTCAACGCGCTTTCTGCGCGAGTTGAGGTTGAAATAGATCGAAAAGGCATACGCCATTACATGTCATTTAAGGACGGTGGTTTGCCTGATGAACCACTTCGTGTCCAGGGCGACGCGCCGGTTGGTGAAGATGGAATCCCTCGTACCGGCACAATTGTGCGGTTCTGGCCCGATCCTTCCATCTTCAAAGAGGGAACCACCTTTGCTCGTAAGACGCTCCTGGATCGGTTCCAGACCATGGCGTTCCTCAATGCCGGCCTGGAGTTTCGGGTAAGTGATGATCGTGACCCCAGCCTCGAAGTGGCCACGTTCCGCTACGACGGTGGTATCAAGGACTTTGTTCGCTATCTCAATGCCCACAAAGAGGCGCTCTATGACGAGATCGGATATTTCAACGAAGAGGGCGACGCTGAGGAAGTAGAGATCGCCTTCTCGTGGAATACGGGTTATCAGAGCGATGGCATTTTCAGTTTCGCCAACGGGATCTCCACTACAGAAGGCGGAATGCATGAAGAGGGGTTTCGATCCGCTCTCACTCGAACCATCAACGCCTACGCCCGTTCCCACAACCTCTTGAAAGAAAAGGACGAGAATCTCCAGGGTGAGGACATCCGGGAAGGTATGACGGCGATCATCTCGGTGCGTCTGGCGGAACCGCAGTTCGAGGGGCAGACAAAGTCAAAGCTGGGGAACGTCTCGGTTCGTTCCCTTGTTACCAAGGCCACCAACGAGCGCCTGACCGAGTGGCTGGAGGAACACCCCCGGGAAGCCAAGGCCACCTTGGCGAAGGCCATGATGGCCCAGAAGGGCCGGATTGCGGCCATGAACGCCCGTCAAACGATTCGTCGCAAGTCAGCCCTGGATGGGGCGGGTTTGCCCGGAAAGCTCGCCGACTGTCAGAGCAAGGATCCCAGCGAGTCCGAACTGTTCATCGTGGAGGGGAACTCCGCCGGCGGAACCGCAATCAAGGCCCGCGATCCGCGCACGATGGCCATTCTGCCGATTCGCGGCAAGATTCTCAACGTAGAGCGGGCGCAACCGGCTCGCATGTTCAAGAACACCGAGGTGATTTCACTGATCCAGGCGGTCGGCGCCGGTATTGGCGAAGAGTTCGAGGTCGAAAAAGCGCGCTATCACAAGATCATTATTCTGGCTGACGCCGATGTGGACGGGTCACACATTCGCACCCTGCTGCTCACCTTCCTGTTCCGGCAGATGCGCCCCATGGTGGACGCCGGCTACATCTATGTTGCCCAGCCGCCGCTGTTCAGCACGGAGGTGGGGAAGTCGAAGATCTATCTGAAGGACGAGAAGGCCCGCGACAACTACAAGTTGGAACACCCCAAGGCCGAGTTTCAGCGGCTCAAGGGGCTCGGCGAAATGGACTTTGCTGAACTCCGTGACACAACGATGGACGCTCAACAGCGAACCCTGCTGCAGATCAACGTGGAGACTGCCGTCAAAGCCGACGAAGTCTTTGCCGTACTGATGGGCGAGGACGTGGAGAGCCGCAAGAAGTTCATTCAGAACAACGCCGACGACGTCCGTTTCCTCGACATCTAACCCCGGAGCGATTCGAAAATGACCGATCTTCCCCCCAACGATCCGCCCGTCGACTTCGACGATGGCCAACTACCTCCGGGCATCGAGCCAATCGAGATTCAGGATGAGATGGAGGCCTCGTTCCTCGAGTACGCCATGTCCGTCATCGTCGCTCGAGCCTTGCCCGACGCCCGCGATGGTCTCAAACCGGTCCATCGCCGGATCCTCTGGGCCATGTTCGACGGGGGCCATACGCCAAACCGGAGTCACGTGAAGTGCGCCACGGTGGTCGGTTCTGTGATCGGTAACTACCACCCCCATGGTGACTCGGCAATCTACGAGGCCATGGTTCGCATGGGTCAGGACTTTTCTCTCCGGCACACGCTGGTGGATCCTCACGGAAACTTCGGTTCGCCCGAGTTCCCGCCGGCCGCCTATCGCTATACCGAGTGTCGGCTCACCAAGTTGGCCATGCAGATGGTGGCCAGCATCGAAGAAGACACCGTGGATCTGGTGGACAACTTCGACGGGAAGAAGGACGAGCCAACCGTGCTGCCGTCACGCTTCCCCAACCTGCTGGTGAACGGCAGCCAGGGCATCGCCGTGGGCATGGCCACCAACATCCCTCCGCACAACCTCGGCGAGACCATCGACGCCACGATTCACCTGATCGACAATCCCGACGCCACCCCGGTGGATCTTCATCAGTTCATCCTCGCCCCCGATTTCCCCACCGGTGCTCTCATCCTGGGCCGCTCCGGTATCTATGACGCCTACACCACTGGCAAGGGCAGCGTCAAGATGCGAGCCGTCGCAGAGGTAATAGAGGCAAAGAGCGGCCCCGATCAGATCGTGGTCACCGAGATTCCGTACCAGACCTCGGTGGAGCAAATTGCCCGCAAGGCGGCAGAGATCGTGGAACGGGGCGATCTTGAGGGCATCCGGGAGATCCGCAACGAGTCCTCCGGAGAGGTGACCCGTCTGGTGTTCGATCTGAAGCGAGACGCCACACCCAGCGTGGTGCTGAACAACCTGTTCAAATTCACTCCGATGCAGAGCACGTTTTCGGCAAACATGGTCGCTTTGGTAGATGGTGTGCCGCGCACGTTGAATCTCCGTGAGTTGCTGGTGGCCTATGTAGACCATCAGCGAGAGGTCATCACTCGCCGCACCCAGTTCCGGCTGGACAAGAAGAAGCATCGCTCACACGTCCTCGAAGGCCTCATTCGGGCCCGCGATGTGTTGGACGAAATCATCACTCTCATTCGGGCGTCCGATGATCGGCCCGATGCCAGGGCCGGGCTCGAAGCCGAACCTTTCTCCTTCAGCCCCATTCAGGCCGATGCCATCCTCGATATGCAGCTGGGACGGCTTACTCGCCTCGCTCGAATCAACCTCGAAGAGGAACTCGCCCACCTGGCGGCCGAGATCGTCGAACTAGAGGCCATTCTGGCCGATCCGGTGCGGCGAGATTCGGTGATCAAGGAAGAGCTGCAAGAGATCAAAGACGAGTTCGCCACGCCCCGCCTGAGTATTCTGCAGGATGACCCGGGCGAAATGGCGATCGAGGATCTGATCGACGACGATGAAGTCATCATCACGTTGACGGCTTCCGGGTACGTGAAAGCGGTGTCGGTGGATGAGTTCCGGGCCCAAGCCCGCGGCGGCCGCGGTGTTACCGGCGCCAAGCTCAAAGACGATGATGACGACCTGATCACTCACCTGCTGCAGACCTCGGCCTATGCCTATCTGCTGTTCTTTTCCAACCTTGGCAAGGTGTATCGGATCAAGGCTTACCAGATTCCGCCCAGTAGCCGGACCTCGCGCGGAATGGCGTTGGTGAATCTTCTCCAGTTGGAGAAAGAGGAGAAGATCCAGGCGATCATCGACACCCGGGATTACGAGACCAGTAAATATCTGTTCTTCGCTACGCGGATGGGTCGGGTGAAGAAGACGGTCTTCAACGCCTATGACTCCAATCTGAAAGCCGGGCTACGGGCCATCAAGCTCAATGATGGCGATGAGCTCGTGGACGTTGTGGCGACCAATGGTGTTCACGACATCTTCATGGTCTCGGAAAAGGGTCAGGCCCTCCGCTTCAAGGAGGACCAGGTGCGAGCCATGGGTCGCACGGCGGCTGGTGTTCTGGGCATGAAGTTCCGTTCTGGTGACCGCTTGGTCTCCATGGACGTGCACCGCCCGGAGGCCACACTCCTGGTGATCACCAACGAGGGTTTCGGCAAGCGGGTGGATCCTGATCTCTTCACACCCAAGAACCGGGCCGGTTTGGGTGTTCGGGCGGTCAAGGTGAATGACAAGAAGGGTCTGGTGGTCGGCGCAATGTTCGTGACCGACACCGATCAAGTCATGCTGATCTCCACTGGCGGTGTGGTCATTCGACTCCGCGTTGGAAGTGTCTCCCAGCAGGGGCGCGATGCCACCGGGGTCACCGTGATGAGCCTCAGCTCTTCCGATCAGGTCTCGGCCGTAGCGAGGATTTTGGATTCCCCGATCGTTGAAGACGATGGCGCCGCCCCCTCGTTCATCGACACCAGCGAAGTGATCATCGACGACCCGTCCGACGACAACGACAGCGACGAGCTTCACGATGAAGACATAGACAATGACGGTAGTGATGATGATCTAGAGTAAATAGGCGAATATTACTGTAGCTTGGACTAAGTGTATTTGATTGCGATCGCTTTGAGAAGTCACGCGGTCAGTTGCCGAGGGTCTGGTGCCAGTGCCGGAGGCGAGGCCTCCGTGGCCGGCGGAACGGCCCCCGGAGGGACAGTAGTCATTAAGCCAGCTGACATGGCGCCGCAGGCTCCCTTCAGTCACGCAAGATCTGTTTTAGGCCGTGTAGGCGAGGTCTCCGTGGCCGGCGGAACGGCCCCCGGAGGGACAGTGATCATTAAGCCAGCTGACATGGCGCCGCAGGCTCCCACCAGTCACGCAAGATCTGTTGCCAGCGCCGCAGGCCCCCACTCGGCGTCTGAAAGCCAGCATCAAGGCGAACAGGGCGTGTTTCTGCCCGCCTTCGCTTTGTGGGTGGCGGTGGCGGTGTTGTGTGCGGCGCTGGTGGTCGGCGTGTCGGCGCGCGCCAGTGAACGGGCGAAGGCTCAGTCATTCGCCGACGCGGTTGCGCTGGCCGGGGCAGCTGAGGGTGAGGCTGCCGCGGCAGAGATCGCCAGGGCCAACGGTGCCGAAGTGGTGAGTTATCGCGAGAACGGCTATGCCGTGGAAGTGACCGTGGTGGCCTTTGGAGTGCAGGCAACAGCGACTGCGGAGAGGCAGATTCGCCCAGCTGAGTAGGGGTGCCGTCCATTCGCCGCCGAAGCAACTATCGTATTGCGCTGTATGGTCCCGCCGAACTCTGCTGCCGATGAAATGATTATCGACGACGATCTCGTTCAGGCATTGGGCTTCGAACCTGCCACTGACGACTTCTTCACGGCCGACCTCGCTGGTCTCGGCCCGGACACCGAACTCGAGACGGTGATCGATTTGGATACCGGGCGTGGTGCCTCCACCCCGGTAAAGGTGGTCGCCGAGCCCGCCCCC
>RCMY010003025.1_pt1 | contig 15033 bp, 9 predicted proteins | sample 2041341 | NCBI WGS metagenome assembly RCMY01 (sample SAMN09708234, study PRJNA481090) | Marine sediment metagenome, whole genome shotgun sequencing project.
CACGCGTAGTCGACGGCAAGGCGGTCGAAGTGCCCGGCGTACGCAATAAGTTTACCTATCAACTTGATAAATAGTTACAGGTCCAGGCACATGCAACAAGCAATGGTTTATTTACGCACACCGGTAAAATTAATACAGTTCGCACTGTTTGCCGCAATTACGATGCTAGCAATGCAGCTGCTGGGTGCGCTGGTCGTTCCTTCGCAAAGCGTGCTGGCCTCAGGTTTTGGCTGGGTGAGCGCGGCCGACAAAGACGAGCCACCACCAGAGAAAACTAAAAAGACACAGGCTATTAGTGCCAAAGTCTATGAAAAGCTGGCGAAGTCCCAGGAAGAGGCGGAGGCAAAGAATTACGACGGCGCGATAAAAATACTTGATTCGCTGCGACGCAGTCGGGGTGATAAGCTTAAGGGGTACGATGCTGCCAGCGTCTGGAATGTGTATGGCTTCATTTATTACTCACAGGAAAAATACAACGACGCTATTGCGTCTTACCGGAAAGTCGTTGCCCAGGAAGATATCCCTGATGCGCTCGAACAGGGCACAAAATATACTATCGCGCAGTTGCAGTTTGTTGTAGAGGACTACCCCGCAGCCATTACTGCGATGAAGGAGTGGTTCAAAGTGGCCAACAACCCTGGCGCAGACCCCTACATATTATTAGGCCAAGCCTACTATCAAACGAAAGATTACGATAACGCGTTGGCTGCGGTTGAACAAGGTATGTCAGTAGCGCGTAAGCGCGAGAAAAAACCTAAAGAGCATTGGTACCTACTTCTGCGTGTACTGTATTACGAAAAAAATGATTATAAAAAGACCGCAGAGGTTTTAGAGACGCTCGTTAAAGGTTGGCCTAAGCGGGAGTACTGGGTTCAGCTGGCTGGTATGTATGGCGAATTGAAGCGCGAGAAAGACCAGCTGCTGGCTATGGAAGCGGCCTACGTGCAGGGCATGCTAACCAGGGAGGGCGAATTGCTGAATATGGCCTATTTATTCCTGGGCAATGAAATGCCTTATAAGGCCGCCAGGGTGGTTGAAAAAGGTATTGCAGCAAAACAAATAAAACCTACTGCCAAGAATCTGGAGCTAATGGGTAACTCATGGCGGCAGGCACAAAATGTCAAAGAGTCCATTGCAGCGCTTGAGCAAGCCGCGAAAAAATCCGACAGCGGCGAACTATACTCGCGTTTGGCGGCGGTTTATCTCGACAACGAAGATTTCGCTAAATCTGTCAACGCCGCCAATAAAGCGCTTCAAAAAGGTGGTATCAAACGGACGGATAATTTATGGGTTATTAAAGGTATGTCTGAGTTCAATTTGGACCGCCTAAAATCCGCTAAGGTCTCATTCCGCAACGCCGGCAAAGACAAGCGCAGCAAGAAGCTGTCGGTACAGTGGGTTGACTACGTGGGTAAAGAGCAGAATCGTCGCGATCAACTCGCCAAAGATCTTAAGGACTTGAAACGAGTTAAGGAGAAGCTGGCTAAGCTGAAAGAAAAGCAGGCCTAGTTTTAACGAGCAACAAAAAAAGGCGCCAATCGGCGCCTTTTTTCATGCATGTATCAACAGCCAACAACGTTAATCCAGCAAACTTAAATTTCGCACCGCGCCCTTGTCGGCACTGGTTGTTAGCTTGGCGTAAGCTTTAAGCGCAGTCGATACCTTGCGTGGCCGTGGCTCCTTAGGCTGCCACGCCAATGCACCCTTTGCGTCTCGGCGCGTCGCCAGTTCAGCATCGCTGACCACCACATCGATACTGCGATTGGGAATATCGATACGAATCATATCGCCTTGCTCCACCAACGCAATTGCGCCACCGGCTGCGGCCTCAGGTGAGACGTGGCCGATTGAGAGCCCCGAGGTGCCGCCCGAAAAGCGGCCATCCGTCAGCAAAGCACACTGCTTGCCAAGCCCCTTCGACTTCAAATAGCTGGTGGGGTAGAGCATTTCCTGCATGCCCGGCCCGCCGCGTGGTCCTTCGTAACGTATTATTACCACGTCTCCTGCCTGCACTTGGTCATTGAGAATATCGTCTACCGCCGCGTCCTGGCTTTCGCAAATGTGGGCCGGACCTTCAAAAATCCAGATGCTCTCATCGACGCCGGCGGTTTTTACTACGCAGCCGTCGACGGCGATGTTGCCATACAGAACCGCCAGGCCGCCTTCCTGACTATAGGCGTTACCGAGGCTGCGAATGCAGCCTTTTTCACGATCCCGGTCGAGGCTTGGCCAGCGAGTTTCCTGTGAGAAAGCCTGTTGCGTTGGGATGCCGGCCGGTCCGGCCTTGTAAAATGACTTCACCGCGTCGTCCTGAGTACTAACGATATCCCATTGCTGCAGCGCCGAGGCAATGGTTTCGCTGTGGACTGTGGCGCATTCGGAATGCAGCAGTTCAGCCCGGTTTAACTCTCCCAGAATCGCCATCACGCCACCGGCACGATGCACGTCTTCCATATGATATTCCGGCGTACTGGGTGCGACTTTGCATAGCTGCGGAATCTTGCGCGACAGCCTGTCAATATCCTGCATGCTGAAGTCAACTTCACCCTCCTGTGCGGCCGCGAGCAAATGTAATATGGTATTGGTCGAGCCACCCATGGCGATGTCCAGCATCATGGCATTTTCGAAGGCGTCAAAATTGGCAATATTGCGCGGCAACACGCCTACATCATCTTGCTGATAGTAGCGTTCGCACAGCTCAACAATTGTCCGTCCGGCACGCAGAAATAGTTGTTCCCGATCTGCATGGGTTGCCAGCATGCTGCCGTTGCCGGGCAATGACAATCCTAAAGCCTCGGTGAGACAGTTCATCGAGTTAGCGGTAAACATGCCCGAGCACGAACCGCAGGTTGGACAAGCCGAACGTTCGTACTCGTCTGCCATCTCATCAGAAACACTAGGGTCCGCCGCTATGACCATGGCGTCAACAAGGTCAAGCTTATGCTCGGAGAGCTTAGTTTTGCCGGCTTCCATCGGCCCGCCGGATACAAAAACAGTGGGAATGTTGAGGCGCAGCGAGGCCATCAGCATTCCCGGTGTGATTTTGTCGCAGTTGGATATACACACCAGCGCATCGGCGCAGTGCGCATTGACCATATACTCCACAGAATCAGCGATAATCTCGCGCGACGGCAAGCTGTATAACATGCCGTCGTGGCCCATCGCGATGCCGTCGTCAACGGCGATGGTGTTGAATTCTTTAGCGACGCCGCCGACCCGTTCGATTTCTCGTGCGACTAGTTGGCCTATGTCTTTCAGATGCACATGGCCAGGCACGAACTGGGTGAATGAATTCGATACAGCGATGATGGGCTTGTTGAAATCGTCATCTTGCATGCCGGTGGCGCGCCACAGCGCACGTGCACCGGCCATGTTGCGGCCATGGGTGGACGTTTTCGAACGATAGTCAGGCATGAATGTGCTCCAGGCTAGAAGTCAGTGTTGTGTTCTGCGTACTAAAAGCGGTTAGCCAGCTTGGATTAAGCGTACTCGAACAACCTACACCTGTTTACAGAGAACTTTGGAATTACGTTGCAAATTGTACAGCGATTGTCGTTCCGGCGGCAGGGCATCAATATTATTTGGCACAAAACCTTGTTCCTGAAACCAATGTGCAGCCTTGGTGGTTAGTGCAAATAGCATGCTTAGTTTTTGCTGCGTAGCCAGTGCGCACAAATGCGCCAGTAGCTTTTCGCCGCGTTGAGCGCCCCGGTAGTCGACATGAGTTACTACGCAGGCGATCTCGCCTGCGCTGCTGGCCGGGTAGGGATATAATGCCGCACAGGCAATGATAGCGTTTTCTCGTTCAACCACCGTGAAGCGATCAATTTCGTCTTCCAGCTTCTCGCGTGACCGCTTCACCAATGTGCCGTCGGCTTCCAGTGGCGCAATAAGCTCAATAATGCCATTAATATCGTCGATGCCTGCCTGCCGGGTCGTTTCAAACGACTGCTGACTGACCAGTGTGCCGCTGCCCGCACGGCTGAACAACTCCTGTAACAGTGCGCCATTTTCCTCGCAGCTGATAATATGGCTGCGCGCAACGTTCTGCTCGCAGGCATATATTGCTTGCATGAGCAGATATTTCAGACCGCTTTCGGTTGAGTCAGTCTGCGCAACTTTTTTGGCGGCATGCAGGTCAAGCTCGCGCACTAGCTTGTTTTTCTGAATCAGCATTTCCTTTTGTTGAGCAAATAAAATCAGTTTGTCAGCGCCGACCGCCACGGCTATCTCGGCAGCCAATTCTTGTGCGCCAAGGTTAAACGTTTCGCCCGATGGCGAATATCCTAACGGCGACAGCAGCACAATATTGTGTTGTGCCAGTTGCTCTTGCAGACCACTAGCATCAATATTGCGCACTTCACCGGTGTGTTCGAAATCAACGCCGAACTGTATACCCATGGGCTTAGCGCGAACAAAATTACCGCCTATCACCCGTACACCGATACCGCGCTGACTTGGCTGCGCGATGCCGGCAGTCAATAAGGCTTCAATGGTAGCCCGCACCTGACCAACGCTGGCGATGACATGCGGCAGTGCCTGCTGATCGGTTATGCGCAGGCCTTCAACATGCCGCGCTTCGATGCCGCTGCCCTGCAGCTGGGCGCTGATTTGCGGCTTGGCACCGTGCACAATAACCAGGCGTATACCTAAACTGTGCAGCAGCACTAGATCTTGCGTAATGTTGGCAAAATTTGCGTGGGCCACCGAAGCCCCGCTGATCGCTACCACGAAGGTCTTGCCGCGGTGGGCATTGATGTAAGGCGCGGCAGAGCGAAACAGGTCGACGTACTGAGGAGAGTCCAAATTTTTTCTCTATGCTATCAACAAATGCTATAAACAAACGCGCTGAATAAACTGCCGTAACAACTTCACGCAGGGGTCTATCTGCCCCAGGTCAATAAACTCGTTAGGCTGGTGTGCTTGGTCTATTGACCCTGGGCCGAGCACAATGGTTTGCATGCCTAGCTGTTGCAAAAACGGCGCCTCGGTCGCGAAGGCAACGGCCTCTGCGCTGTGGCCACTGAGTTTTTCCGCCATTTTCACCAGCTCTGAATCAGCCGGTTCGGCAAACGCCGCAACGCCGTGAATGAGTGACTGCAGTTTAATGTCGATCTTCTGTTGTTCAGCCAGGCGCTGTAAGCGTTGCGTCAGCGAGCTGCGCACATTGTCGTTACTCATACCCGGCAGTAGGCGCATGTCAAAATGCAGCTCGCAGTACCCGCAAATTCGGTTGGGGTTATCGCCACCGTGTATGTGGCCGAGGTTAAGCGTCGGCACGGAGGTCTTGAATGCCGGGTTTGCGTTTTCGGCCTGCAGTTCAGCCCGAAAAGCCAACAAGTCTGCTATCACGTGATGCATGGCATCGAGTGCGTTGTTGCCTAGCGCCGGATTAGACGAATGCCCCGACTGGCCCTGTACCTGAATGCTCTCCATCATAATGCCCTTGTGCATTCTGATGGGTCGCAAGCTGGTAGGTTCACCAATTATCGCATGGCGCGCCAGCGGTGAGCCGCTGGCCGCAATTTCACGCGCTCCGTTCATTGAGCTTTCTTCATCCGCAGTCGCTAAAACAATCAGCGGTTGCTTGAAATCGGTTTTTTTAAATGTCCTCACTGCCTCAATCACCAGAGCGAAAAAACCCTTCATGTCGCAGGTGCCGAGGCCGTAAAAACGATTGTCTTGCTCTGTCAGTATGAAAGGATCACTGTTCCACTTGCCTTCGTCATACGGCACCGTGTCGGTATGCCCGGCTAGTACCAAGCCACCGGGACCACTGCCAAGTACTGCTACCAGATTAGCCTTATTAGCGTCGGCCAAAGGCCGCACGTCGCAATCAAAACCCAGTTCCGTCAGCCACTCGGCCAGACGATTGATAACGTCTAAATTGCTGTGGTCCCACGCCGGGCTGACGCTGCTGATTGATGGCAGGCCGATCAGTTGGCTGAACTGTGATTTAAGTGTTGGTAGTTGCATGGTTGATCATTCGTTTGTCAGTTTTGCACAACATAGCTAAAAGCCGACCAGTATGCCAGCTTTCGACCAAAGCGCTGCGGTACGGCGGCGCATTTACACTGCTCCTTCCGGCGCAATCGACGATCAACGACTAGACTCAAAATAGGGTGCGCTGTGCGCACGCCGCCCCAAGCTACAAAGTACTGCGTGCGCACGGCGCACCCTACGGGGTTAATAAATGATGCACTAATTGGCGCAGGAAATACCATGCCTCAACCCGCGAAAATGCCGCGTTCACTGGAAATGACTATCGACTTGCGTCGCCTGCTTGCCGACCTGCAGGAAGATGGCCGCATCGACAATGCTGACGTTGAACGCTTGGTCGTCACCGGCCGTGATCGGCACGAAGCCGCGCAACATCCGCTTAATTATGTGGCAGACCAGCAATTGCAAGACCTGGCGCTGCCAGGCACGCAGTTAAAAATCGACGCCTTGGTTAAATGGTTAGGTCAGCGCGCACAGCAAAGTGTTGCCCATATCGACCCACTAAAAATCGACGTGCACGCAGTGACTCAGGTGATGTCGTATGCGTTTGCCCAGCGCCATCAAATTCTCGCCTTGCAGGTGACTAATGACGAGGTGGTGATAGCCAGCGGGCAACCGTTTGTTGCGCAATGGGAATCGGATCTGGCACATGTGTTGCGCAAATCCATCACCCGGGTGGTGGCTGACCCGGCCGATATTGCGCGCTATATGATCGAGTTTTATACCCTGGCGCGTTCCGTCAGTGGCTACACGCAGGATGGTAAGAAGTCCGGGCCGGGACTTGCCAACCTCGAACAAATGCTAGAGCTGGGGCAACTCAAGGAACCGGAGGCCAACGACCAGCACATCGTCAATATTGTAGATTGGTTGTTTCAATATGCCTTCGAGCAGCGGGCCAGCGATATTCATATCGAGCCGCGCCGCGAGCAGGGCAATATCCGCTTTCGCATCGACGGCGTGCTGTGCCCGGTGTATGAATTGCCGATGCAGGTCGTCACCGCCGTGACTAGCCGCATCAAAATTCTAGGCCGCATGGACGTGGCAGAAAAGCGCCGCCCGCAAGACGGCCGTCTGAAAACGGTCAGTCCCGACGGTAACGAAGTGGAACTGCGCCTGTCGACCTTGCCAACAGCATTTGGCGAAAAGCTGGTGATGCGTATATTCGACCCAGACGTGTTGCTGAAAAGCTTTGCCGAATTAGGGCTGGCCAACGAAGACTATGACCGTTGGAGCGCAATGACGCGCACTCCGCACGGTATTGTGCTGGTCACTGGCCCAACCGGTTCTGGTAAAACCACCACCCTGTATTCGACCTTGAAGCAGTTGTCGACGCCAGATGTCAACGTCTGCACCATCGAAGATCCGATTGAAATGGTCGAACCGGCATTTAACCAAATGCAGGTACAGCACAATATCGACCTCGATTTTGCCAGCGGGGTTCGAGCCTTGCTAAGGCAAGACCCCGACATCATTATGATTGGCGAGATTCGTGATCTTGAAACGGCGGAGATGGCAATTCAGGCGTCATTAACGGGCCATCTCGTATTGTCTACACTACATACCAACGATAGCCCGACGGCGATTACGCGTTTGCTGGAACTCGGCGTGCCGTCGTATTTAATCAAGGCGACAGTGCTTGGCGTCATGGCGCAGCGCCTGGTGCGCACTCTGTGCCAGCACTGCAAGGAAAAAGTCGATCTCGATGCGTCAGCCTGGCAGCAAATGACCCAACCGTGGAAGGTGAATGCTCCGGAATATATGTTTCAACCGGTGGGCTGCCTGGAGTGCCGCAATAGTGGCTATCTAGGTCGCCAGGGCTTATACGAAGTCATGCCCCTAAATGAAAATATCAAACAACTCATCACCAACGATTGCGATATAGCACAGCTACGCACCGCCAGCATGCGCGCCGGCATGCGCACACTGCGGCTCAGCGGTGCGCAAAAGGTGGGCGCAGGTGATACCACCATTGCGGAAGTGATGCGCGTTGCGCCGGCTCCGGATAATGGGTGATGAACGGTGTGAGAATCGAAAAAAATTTACTTAAGACTTAAGACCGGACTAAACCGAGGGAAATTTTTCGAGACACGCCGTGAATCCATCCCTGGAGGCTCGATCCCTGGCATCCCTGCCAGGGACGGTCTCGAAAACTTCCCCTCGATTTAGCCCTCAATAGTTTCGATCAGCCTTTGGTGAGTACCTACAACCTGTCGGGCCTAACGCAGCTTTTCGCGCTACAATAAAACTCCCTTAACAACCGACAAAAACCATGTTGCAGCTACCGGATGCGCACATCCTCGAACCGTTGCGTGATGCGCTAACGCAATTCCTGCGGCGCTTGAATGAAAGCGCGGATGCGAGCGTGTTGCAGAGCATCATCGAGCATTTCGAACAGCAACCTGCCCAGGCAGAAGAATTCGCGCGTATTTGTGCCATCAGTCAGTTTGTAGCAGACAGTAGTGTGAGTCATTCTGAACTGTTGCTGGAATTGTTAATGTCGGGCGACCTGCAGCGCGACTATTCAGCAGACGAATTACAGCTCAGGCTGCAGGCAAGCATCACCGCCGAACAGAATCTGAGTGAAGACGCACTCGGAAAAATGCTACGCGTTTTGCGGCGGCGCGAGATGATGCGTGTTATCTGGCGTGATCTGAACCGTTTGAGCAGTTTGTCACAGCTAACGCATGAGCTAAGCTGGTTGGCCGATGCCTGCCTGCAAAACGGTCTGCGCTTCTTGCATGCTAGCTGCTGTGAGCAGTATGGCACGCCGCACGGCGACAGCGACGACGGCACGGCGACGGAGCAGCACCTGGTGGTGATAGGCATGGGCAAGCTGGGGGCGCACGAGCTTAACCTGTCGTCAGACATTGACTTGATGTTCGCCTATCCGAGTGCAGGGTCGACGCAGGGCGGCAGAAAAAGCATCAGCAATAATGAGTTCTTTACCCGTCTCGGCCAGCGTTTAATCAAGCTGATTGACCAGCAGAGCGTGGATGGTTTCGTGTTTCGGGTCGATATGCGCCTGCGGCCGTATGGCCAGAGCGGCGCATTGGCGATGAGCTTCGACGCCATGAATGAATACTATCAAAGCCAGGGCCGTGACTGGGAGCGCTATGCGATGATTAAGGCACGCATCGTAGCGGGTGACCATGTTGCCGGTGCGCAATTACTGCTAAGTCTGCGACCCTTCGTCTATCGCCGCTATATCGATTTCAGCGTGTTTGAGTCTTTGCGGTCTATGAAAGCCATGATTGTGCGCGAGGTAGCGCGCAAGAACCTGGGCGGCAATATCAAGCTGGGCGCTGGTGGTATTCGCGAAATTGAGTTTATTGCGCAAGCGTTCCAGCTCCTGCGTGGTGGCCGCGATACGGCTTTGCAAACACGTGGTTTGCTTGATGTTATGCCATTGTTGGAGGCGGAAGGCCTATTGCCTGCTGCTGCCGTCGTGCAGTTGACCGAGGCGTATGATTATTTGCGCAACGTTGAGCATACTTTGCAGGCTATGGAAGATCGCCAAACACAGGAGTTGCCAAACACAGAAACAGATTGCTTGCGCTTAGCCTTCGCGCTGGGCAGCAGCAGTTGGCAGGAATTCTCTGAATGCCTGGCGCAGCATCGCGATAATGTAAGCCAGCATTTTAACGATACAATTGAACCGGCGTCTGAGCGCGAGGATGAGCAGGTCGAAGCCCAGGCAAAGCTGTGGGAAGAAGTTTGGGATGTCGATGTCGATCAGGAGGAAGCCCTGCAGAAGCTAACCGCCGCCGGTTTTGTTGATGCTGATGCAGCCTGGCGCGCGTTAAGCGATTTGCACGGTGACGCGGCCTATATGCAGTCGATAGGGCTTGCGCGACTGGATCTGTTGATGCCGTTATTAATGGCGCGCTGTGCTGAGGCCGGGAACCCGGATCAAACTCTGACGCGCGTGCTGCCTCTATTAAAGTCGGTACTACGCCGCTCGGCGTATCTTCTACTGCTGACTGAAAACCGGCAGGCGCTGCAGCACCTCATCGAATTATGCAACGCCAGCCCCTGGATTGCCGAGCAGCTGGCCAAACACCCGGCATTGCTCGATGAATTGCTCGACGCCAGAACGCTGTTTCAACCACCCGACCGCGCCGAGCTGCAGGCCAGTCTGCGCCAGCAAATGTTGCGCATCGACGAGCATGACCAGGAGGCGCAGATGGAACAGCTGCGTTATTTTCGCATGTCTTACGGCTTGCGCGTCGCCGCGGCCGAGGTGAGCGGCGCTCTGCCGTTGATGAAAGTGAGTGACTATTTGACTTTCATCGCCGAGGCGATTTTAGACTATGTGTTACAACTTGCCTGGGCGCAGTTGGTGGTTAAACATGGCCAGCCTGAAGATTGTGTGCAACAGGGCGGGCCGAATTTTATCATTGTTGCGTATGGCAAACTGGGCGGCATCGAACTCGGTCACGATTCGGATTTAGACCTGGTGTTTGTTCACGAAGGCAATGCAACGGCCATAACCGATGGCGAGCGGCCGCTAGACAGCCTCACCCTGTATATCCGCCTTGGTCAACGCATTATCCATATTTTGAATACGCGCACCGCGCTCGGCCAGCTGTATGAAGTGGATATGCGCTTGCGACCCTCAGGCAATTCGGGCTTGCTGGTAAGCTCGGTAAAAGCGTTCGAAGAATATCAATTGCAGCAAGCCTGGACCTGGGAGCACCAGGCTCTGGTGCGCGCCCGCGTGGTGGTTGGGCCGGCAGCATTGGCAAACTGGTTTGAACAGTTTCGCCAAAGGGTACTGTGCCAACAGCGTGATCCCTCGCAGTTGCGCGAAGACGTCAGCGCGATGCGCAAGAAAATGCGCGACAACCTACTGAGTGGCGTGGCCGAGGGCGAGTTTCACCTAAAACATAGCGCTGGAGGTATCGTCGATATTGAATTTATGGTGCAATACGTAGTCTTGCTTTGGTCTGCACAACAGGCAGACCTATGCCGTTATACTGATAACATCAGAATACTTGAAAGCCTGGAAGCCGTCGGCTTGTTTAGTGCCGATGACGCTGAGCAACTACGTGCGGCTTATAAGACCTATCGGACCTGTTTGCACCGCCGCACGCTACAGCAGGAATCGGCGCTGATCGATGTAGCGCAGCTGCAAAATGAACGCAAAGTCGTGCTGCAAAAATGGCGCGAACTGTTTGAAGAATGAATTTGAGGAGTACGACCTATGTCTATGGCTGACCGTGATGGTGTGATTTGGTTTGACGGCAAATTGGTGCCGTGGCGCGAGGCCAATGTGCATGTACTAACCCACACGCTGCACTATGGCATGGGTGTATTTGAAGGCGTGCGCGCTTACAAAACTGACGACCGCGGCACCTGTATTTTTGGTTTGCAGGAGCATACCAATCGCTTGTTCAATTCAGCGCATATTATGGGTATGAAAATACCTTTTACCAAAGACGAAATTATTGCAGCGCAGCGCACTGTGGTTAAAGAAAACAATCTTGAGGAAGGTTATATACGCCCCATGTGCTTTTACGGCTCTGAAGGCATGGGCATACGCGCTGACAATCTCAGCGTACATACGATTATTGCCGCCTGGGAGTGGCCGCACTATATGTCGCCTGAAGCGCAGGAGGCGGGCATTAAAGTACGCACCTCTTCGTACACCCGCCACCACGTTAATATCTCCATGTGCAAAGCTAAAGCTAATGGCCACTACATTAATTCCATGTTGGCACTGAAAGAGGCAATAGACAGCGGCTGCGACGAAGCGTTGCTGCTCGACAACGAAGGGTATGTGGCCGAAGGTAGCGGCGAAAATATCTTCCTTGTGCGTGGCAATCAAATCCATACTCCCGAACTCACCTCCTGTCTGGACGGCATTACCCGCCGCACAATTTTCGAATTTGCCAAAGAACTTGGCCTTGAGGTGAGAGAGCGGCGCATTACGCGTGACGAAGTCTATATCGCCGACGAAGCGTTTTTTACCGGCACGGCGGTCGAAGTAGTGCCGATACGTGAGCTGGACGGCCGCCAGATCGGTGCGGGCAGGCGTGGCCCCCTGACTGAAAAACTACAAACGATGTATTTTGACCAGGTGCGTGGCCGCCGCAGCGAACACCCGGAATGGTTGACTCCGATTGAAAACGATTAACACACGCGTTTAAACGATGGCTGGCCCGCTGCTTGTCATAGGCCCCTCCTGGGTTGGTGACATGATGATGTCGCAGGCCCTGTACCGCCTGCTTAAGGCCGCCGACCCCGAACGGCCCATCGACGTGTTGGCACCCGGCTGGAGCTTGCCGCTACTGGAGCTAATGCCAGAAGTGCGCCACGGCTGGGAAATGCCCCTCGGTCACGGCCAATTGGAATTACCCGCGCGCTATCGCATGGCGCGACAATTACGCCAGTCGGGCTACGAGCAAGCCATCGTATTACCCAACTCGCTCAAGTCAGCGTTGATTCCCTACTGGGCGAAAATCCCCAAGCGTACCGGTTGGCGCGGGGAAATGCGCTATCGCCTGTTGAACGACGTGCGCATTCTCGACAAACAGGCATATCCGCTGATGGTGCAGCGCTTTTTGGCGCTCGGTCTCGAACCCGATGCAGCGCTGCCGCAACCGCTGCCAAACCCTTATATCGAGATCGATACCGGGTTGGTAGCGCAGGCATTGCTGAACCACGAGCTCAATACCGACAAGCCGATTATTGCGCTGTGCCCTGGCGCTGAGTTTGGGCCAGCGAAACAGTGGCCCGAAGCGTATTTTGCGGCGCTCGCGCAACAGAAGATTGACGACGGCTATCAGATCTTTTTGCTGGGATCGGCTAACGATCAGGCCGTGGTGCAACGCATCATCGATGCTTTGCCCGCAGCGGCTCAGCAGGCATGCAGCAACCTGGCAGGTAAAACCAAACTGGCAGACGCCACGCTGTTGATGGCCGCGGCGGCCGCGGTGGTGTGTAACGACTCAGGCTTGCTACATATTGCAGCCGCACTGAACAAGCCGCTGATCGCCATCTATGGATCCACCTCGCCAAAATTTACGCCGCCATTGGCCGACCGCGTCGCTATTCAATCGCTGGCGGTTGATTGTGGGCCGTGCTTTCAACGCAGCTGCCCGCTGCAGAATTTGAAATGCCTGACGGGGATAAAACCGGCGCGCGTCATTGACAGTTTGGATGAGCTGCTGGCAACCCAACGCTAAAAATCGTTATTTTGCCTTCAGCTTCACCTTGCGTACATCAACTGTCACTTTACCCACCCGGCTTTGTGTGCCCTCTACCCGCAGAGGTAAGCGGCTGTTGGTATCTACAGAGATTACAATCGGTCCGTTTAGGCCCAGGAATTCAAACGCTTCGTCTTCCGGTTTGGCGCTCAACAGCTTGGTCGTTAGCGCAATTTGCAAGCTGTCCAGTTTTGCGGCAACGGTATGGGAACCGCTGTAGTCATTCAGGCGGTACTTGGCCTCGACCGGCTTGCTGCCGGTAACCGTTAGCGTGGCTGCATAGAATTGCTTGTCGGTAAAAACCGTTGTGGTTATCGAGTCGCCAGTTTTGCTCAGCGCATCGCTGCTGGCAATTAGTAGCAGGGCAGAGGGGTCATGCACTGCAGAATTCTGTGCGTCAGCAGCGAGTAGAGGAATAAGCTGCTCGCTGGAGGTTTGCCACTGCGCGGAGTCAAACTGTAGGTCGCTTGATTGAGATTCCTTTCGTACTCGATAAACTGCGCTGCGTAAATATCGATATAGCTTGAGGCGGGTATTCGACCCCGTGGTCATGCGCGCACGCTGGTAGACTCGGTAATCGCGCGGATCCATCCAGACCTGCATTTCACCGCGATTACTCATCAGCTCTGAACGCACATGCAGCAGCGCCAGTGTGTCACTGAGCGGCTCCAGTGCCTGCTGCTGGCTGACTTTCAGCAACTCATCACGCGCGTCATCGGCAGCTATTTCGGTCAGCTTAAATTGCAGTTTGCCACTCACAAACAGCTTGCTGGCCTGGAATTCCAGCTGCTGCCACGGAACCTGCGTGCCTACGGGAGCAGAGTCGCCATGTGCCGGTACCGTCAGCAGCAAAGTGGCCATAATGCTAAGTAAGGAAAGCGCTAAACTGTGCCGCCTCGTATATCTATAATTATTCATAAGCTGCGCGTGGCCAGCGCCGTTTCAGGCACATCCATTCGGTGGGCGTGGAGCGAATCCACTTTTCAAATAACAGGTTAAGATCGCGCGTCATCTGCAGCGCCTGGTCATCAACTGGTGCCGTCGAATCCACCGCACTGACTGGCTTGCACAGCTCTAGCCGATAGCGCATGCCCGGCAGGCGCTTTACATGCAGTGGCACCAACGCGCAGTTGTAGCGCAAGGCAAGTCTGGCGGGCGCGCTGTTGGTCGGCGCGTCGATACCGAAAAAGGCTATCGGTTCGCCACTATCAAGCCGTGTATCAACTGCCAGGCCAATCGCATGGCCGGCACCGAGTTCGCGCATTAACACGCGCATGCTGCCGTCGCGCGGTGCTAGCTTGCATTGGAACGCCTGCCGCAGCCGCAGTAGCCTGGCGTTTAGGAAAGGGTTGGCTTCCGGCGCGTAGACCGTTGTAATCGGCAGGCCGTAATGCGGTGCGATCAAGTTACACAGTTGCCAGGCCCCCACATGCGCGGTCACAAAGACGATAGCGTTCCCGCTTTGCAGTAGCGGCGCGACCGCTGCATCCGCCACAAACTCAATGCGCTGTGCGCGTTCTTGCCAAAGATCTTCAAGTAATGCCAGCTCGACCACGGCAATACCCAAATGACCAAACAGCTCTTTGGTCATGCGTTTGATTTGCGCCGCATCTTTTGCGGGGAAAGCGACTGCAAGATTTCTACGCACCGTAGAAGCCTTTTTCGTCATTGGCCCTAAGGTGGCGAACAAGTTCTTTGCGAGTCGCATAGCAAGTGTGGAGGGCAGGCGGCGCAGTAGCCAAAAACAACCGCCAAAAAAAACGTCTTCCAAGCGCCAAGCCGTACGCTGCAGCGCGGGGAACATAGCGCTCAGCCGCTGTGGAAT
>RCMY010003758.1_pt1 | contig 15032 bp, 20 predicted proteins | sample 2041341 | NCBI WGS metagenome assembly RCMY01 (sample SAMN09708234, study PRJNA481090) | Marine sediment metagenome, whole genome shotgun sequencing project.
GCTCATCGAACTTATCAGCCCGGTTGAGCGGGGTGTTCAGACGAAACCCAGCCACGCCGGGCAATTCGACATGCTGAGGCACGCGAGGGGACAGATCGTCGTAATAGAGGAAATCGTCGGTGGAAAAGCCCATTGGGGTTTGAACCCCGTCCACCACCTCATGGATCGCCACGGTTTGTTTATAAAGCCACCCAGGATGAAAGGCGTGCAGGCGGAACAGAACGCCGTCGTCGTCCCAACGGGCGCGTTTCGGATCAAACTGAATTTTGCGGTAGTCGTCGTAATCGAGGTCCGCGATCACTTCGGGCGCGTCAGCAGGTGCAACGTACTCAGCCTGTGCGGCATCGCTCATGCGTGCGTCGAGCCACTCAAAGGAGAATGGCTGAGGGGCAGCCGGTTCAGGTGTCGGAGCATCGGGCGCACTAGAGTCTATTCCCGTCTCTGAAACAGGCTCAGCAATATCCTGAGCCAAGGCGCTGCGCGCAAAAGCGACAGCGGCCACAGAGCCGGTGAGAGCAGAGAGAAGAGTGCGGCGGTTTAGACAGCACAGACCCTGTTCAGGAGACCGTGGCTTTACAGACATTGAAACCCATTAACTTTTTTCAGACAGACGACATCCTGTCCAGACGACTCATTCGAATGACAGATCCATCACAAGTGTTCCATTAGGCCCGGTTTCGCCGCGCCGCCACATCAATCTTTTGAACTACTTGAGAACAGGCGGATTTTCGCGAGTCTAAACTACGCAAACCGGGAATTCATGTCGAGTTTGAGCCGATTTTTTTTTGCTGTCGCGAATAAACACCATAGGAGGCAATAGAGCGCTGTCTTTTGGCATTTCCCCCGATGGGTGCCTCGCTGCCCATAGCCGCTGGCCGGTGCGGGCACTCCAAAGGAGCGTGTGAGATGCGTACGGCGTCAAATGACGAACGGCAGCTTACAGGGTCTCTGAAGGTCAGGATGGCCCGCAATCGAGCGGCCGCTCAGGACCGGTTGTGTTAGTCGAACAGTTTCATCTGATGCGTCGAGATTGCAGGAAACGGCTCCAGCAGCAGCGTGAGACGGAACACGCGCGTCATGTAGGACGGTGCGATACCCTCGCGACTGGCCAGCTCGGCGATAGTGACAAACTCGCCCGAATCCGGCATTCGTTTCCAGCGAAACGCGCCGGCGAGAGCCTTGACCAACGTGTTGTCAATCTTGCGTTGGCTGGACGCTCCGTCCGGCATCTGCATCTCCTTGCGGTCGCATCGTTTCACGACTCGAAACGGAATGTGCACGGTCACGGTGTCGGGTATTGCCTTCGCGCTGGTCATGCTGCTGTTCCGAGCTCAGCCATCATTTCGCGCTCCAGCCCGGTCAAACCGTCCATGCGGAGCCTGACATTCAAGCCATCGGTGCCGATGTCGATCCGCTCGACCAGCAGCGCCACGATGCGCGCCTGCTCGGCCGGGAACAGTTCATCCCAGAGTGGATCGAGGCGGGTCAGTGCGTCACGAGCATCGGCCTCGGTGATCTCGTCGTCTTGCGCGCGTGCCGCTTTCCAAGCGCCCACAACGATGTCCGACTGGCGCAAGACCGCGCGGAGTTGGTCGATAGCCGCTGCCTCGATCTCGCCCGCCGGCACCCGGCCGACCGGGCAGGATCCCGCACCGTGCTTCAGAACCGTCTGGTTGAATTAGTAGCGATAGAGCTTGCCGCCCTTGCGCGTGTGGGTTGGCGAGAAGGCGGCGTCGTCAGGGCCATAGAGCAGCCCCTTGAGCAGCGCGGGCGTGTCAGCGCAGGTGCCCAAACATCTTTTTCGCCCGCAGTAAGCACGGTAAGGACAGCCCGTTCCTGCCGTTCACTATCCCTTCTGCTGCAGCGCAGATTTCGCATCGCTGCCGTTCGCGCGCCCTGTAGCATTTCAGATGGGATTCAGTCGTCTGGCCACGCATTGTAGCTCAGAACGTCAACGCGGAAGTAAAGCGTTCTGAACCGCCTCATCCCAACCTAAGTAGAACATATCCTGATCGCGTATCACCGGGCGAGCCATCACTTTGGGTTGGGCTGAAATCTGCGCCTCTGCCTCCGAATTCTTCAGCCAGTCGTTGAGCGCTCGATAGTCATTCGATTTTCGATCCACCAGCCGATCCCCGAACTCTGCAATCAGCTCAGCCAATTCAGCCTCGCTCAAAGGTTCGGCTCGAACATCGCGGAAACTGACATTCTTGCCCTCTGCCTCTAACGCCTTGCGGGCCTTCTGACAAACTGCGCAGGTGTTCAATCCGTAGATCATCATGTCGCAATCTCCTCTGGCGATGATCCTGCAATTTCATGCATCCAACCCTCCAGCGCAACCAATTCGGTGGGTACATGATGCAGAACTCTACTGGTTCTGCCGAAAGTAGAGCGACCCCTCCGGCTTTTATCCAGATGGTGCGTGACACGAATGCGGCCGATAGGGTATGTCTGCGCTAATGAAAAATGTCCCCAAAGAAACCACGGATGATGCTCTTATTCAGGAATTCCTGAGCAAAGGGGGTAAGGTCAGCGTCGGGAAAACCAAACCCCTTCCAAGCGAGTTGGGTTTGAGCAACAACACATGGAACAATAAGCTGACCAAAGCTGAAAAAGCCGCGCGCGGTAAGAAGTGATTGTGTAGCACGGATACTGATTTTTCCACGCGTGACACGTGCCGCTTCCGGCCCTAACCGGCCCGTCGGCGGGGCACCCGTGCCGCATTGCAGCTTCTTCAGACCGGTCACTCGTCCATCGCGCAGCATTTTCAGGACGCGGAGGTCAGCTGTCCGGGTGGTTTCAACGGATCGACGCAACACTTTACTCTTTTAGGAAAGATAGAGTCTAAGTCACGGCCTATCGTCGCCGGATATTTTTCACCGACGAGCAGAAGTCAGATATCTGGGATTGATGGCAACGCGGAGAGTCGATGAGCTCGATTGGTCGCGGGTTTGATCGGGCGTCCTCTTCGATTTACCAGCTACTGGCGCACACTGGTGGTATACGACCGCCAGGCCGCACCAGATCACGACTTGCCCTGACACTGGCTGAGCGCGAAGAGATATCAAAGGGGATCTATTACAAGGCATTCGCTGCGCTCCATCGCCCGTGCTTTGAAACGATCAGCGTCGACTATCTGTCGCGAAGTCAGGCGCAATGGCGGTGCCCACCATTATCGTGCAGCGCGCTCTTATAGTGCGACATGGGCACGTGCCCATCGCCCCAAACTGTGCAAGCTGGCGGGTAATGACTGGCTCTGTCGCGCGATATCGGCCAAGCTAATCCGCAAATGGTCCGCGCAAAAAATCGCAGGCTGGTTGGTGCGCGAACATCCAGATGATGAGGGCCGCCGGGCCCCTCACGAGACGATCTATCGCAGCCTCTTTATCCAGACCCGCGGCGTGCTCAAGAAAGAATTGCAGGTGCATTTGAGGGCCACACGTTCCATTCGCCTGTCTCGCCATGCCACGATGAAGCGCAGTGGTCTCGGCCAACCTCTCAGCGATTGCTTCGCATTCGCCTGTCGGTCAATGGATCAAGGACACCATTTCCATCCGGGAGAGACCAGCAGAGGCCGAAGACCGTGCGGTGCCGGGACATCATTGCCGACAGGGCATGCACAGCATGTCCGAGAGGGGGGAAGGAGACCTGATTGCAGGCTCTGGCAACAGCTTCATCGCGGCCTTGGTCGAGCGGCACACCCGCTTCGTCATGCTGGCAAAGGTGGGAAACAAAGACAGCCACAGCGTCGTTCAGACCCCGATTAAGCAGGCACGTAAATAGCCCAAAAAGCTCTGCCAGTCCCTCATCTGGGACCGTGGAACCAAGATATCGTGGCATCGCAACTTCACCTTGGCAACCGACATTGATGTCTTCTTCTGCGGCCCGCAAAGCTCCCTCTCGGTAGATTGCTTTGCAATCACCTGCCGGGCAATGCGTAGCAACGCGGCACAAACGAGAGCACCAACCAGCTGCTGCGACAATACTTTCCAAAAGGCACGGATTTGTCGATACATAGCCAGACAAAGCTGAGCGCCGTCGCCGGACAGCTCAACGAACGACTCCGCAAGATGCTCGGCTACGAAACACCAGCCGAGCGTTTCCAAGCATGCGTTGCTTCGATCCGTTGAAACCGCCGCCTATACCAGATTTTCGCCGATCGATATGGTGCTGCGATGCGGTTTCCCCAGTCCAGCCATTCGCCCAATGCGCAGCATTTCTGTGGGCCGGAGAATTACATTGTGGAACGAAACGGTCATTTTCAAGCCTCCGAGGGAGCCTTTTGAACAGCTATCGGCAGAAATAGACGGCTCCTCCTACTCCGACCAGCGTTACCGCACCGGTGGCAACTACCGCAGGGGCGGATAGAGCGGTGCCAATCGAGGTTCCAGTGGCACTCAATGCACTGGAGATAAAGCTGCCGGAGCCTTTCATGATCAACGCGCCGGAACTGTGACTGATGATCTCTCCAACATCCGCTGACAGTGCGGATCGTGCAGTGGTCATGGCGGTGCGGCGTGCGACATCAAGGCCGGTCCGTGCAACGGACCGGGCCTCCTCCTTCGTGGTGTTCACGCGTTCGCAGAATGTCTTTGGGTTTTTACAGATCAGGTAGGCATTGCGTTCCCCTTCGGAGAACCCTGTATAGGTATCGGCATCCTTGTCGTAGACAAGGCAAAACGGCTTGCGCTCAGCATCAGTCAAGTCGGGCGTAAATTCCCTAAGCGTCAGATAGGCGGGGCAATCCACTTTGCCCCAACGCCCAAAAAGCCGCTCGCGAACGGATGTATTCCCTTTCATTTCCTCTTTCGGGACGAGCTGGCTAGTGTCAATCTGGTCCTGCTGTGAAACAGTATAGTCAATCTGGAGAAGTTTCCCATCTAGCGATGTTGTGCAATTGGCCGCCCATGCGGGGGAGACGATCGCGCACCGTAGTAAAATGATCATAAAGACGCGCAACAACATTGATGGCTTGCTCCTTGTGACAATCACTCGGGCTGGTGAGCGACCTTTGAGCAGTGATGAGCCGGGCCCGGGCCTTTGTCCATCTAAACACCTATTGATAAGTTGGACTGCGCTCAATTGTGAAACCATCCGCGCGGAACATCGCCGAAAAGGGACAATAGGGCGCTATAGTCCTTCGTGAAAGAGGCCGCTTCCGGCCCATTCCGGACCTTCACCGGCCATTCTAACGCAGCGATGCAGCGTCCCCAAACCGGACGTTGGAGGGCAGCGCAGCTTCAAGGCATTTCAGATGTTCGGATCGCTGGACAAAACCGCCCTCAGGCAATCGGAATGCGTAGGTCCTGGCCCGGGAAAATCACATCCGAATCACTGATTAGGTGTGCGTTGGCCCGCTGGATAACGGACACTTTGCCCGGATCACCATACTGTGCAATTGAGATCGCGGTCAGCGTGTCACCCGGCGCGACAGTGTAGTTCCGATACCCAACATAGTTCGGCAAGATGCGTGGCCCATAAAACACCGGCACATGGACGATGGGGATCGGTCCTTCCCCGCCGCCACTGTCATCCGTCACTGTCACAAAAAGGCGGTCGAGCTGGAAATTCGGGTTGTCTGGAATCTCCACCGTGGCTTGAAACTGCCGCAGTGCGATGGCCCCGGCTGTGGCCGCGCCGCTGAATTCGACATGTCCTTCGCTGATAGAGATCGAAAGGTGGCTTTCAAAGCCAACAGCATTTCCCGCAATCATTATTGTACTGCCGACAAGATCAAAGGGCTTGGGTTGAAGAATTTCAATATTCATGAATGAGCTCCTTACGTTTGAATGAGATACTCATACCCCGAATTGTCCGGACGGCCAAATCGAGTGGGCTACATTCGGCCTTGACCTGCCATTGGCAAAGCCTCCTGCCGCCGCAGTGCAGCTTTCGCATTCCTGCCATTCGTTGACGATGCAAGATTTTCATCGAACGATTGCTTCCAGTGCGGAACCTTCGTGTCGTTCGCTGCACGTGAACCATTTTCGGCTTCGCCGACGCGCTCGTGGAAGGGAAGGCTAATTCTGAGCCTTCATCGCACCTACATTAATGCCTGGTCTCGACTTCATTCGACCCATCCCATTCTCGGCCAAAATGAAGAGTTATTTCGACCCGATCGACTTGGTATCGGATGGAAAATGCATTGTGTGGTTCATGTACAGTATGCAACCCTGTTGTACGGGGGAGCTTGTGATGGCGGTTGAGATTTCCGATCAGAGAAAAGAATTAAACGCAGCAGAGATTGGGGCGATTGCGCACCTGTATCGCGGCGAAGTCTACAGATCGACCCTTTGGCGAACACGGCTCGACACTACCACGAACTGGGCAGTGGTAACTCTGGGGATTGCGTTATCCATAGCTTTTTCGTCCCCAGCCGCATCCCCCCTGCCTTTGATACTTGTGGGGGTACTGATCTTCTTCTTTTTGATGCTGGAGGCACGTCGTTACCGGTATTTCAACGTTTGGCGTGCGCGCTGCAGGTGGATGGAGGTGCATTTTTTTGCACCGATGCTGCACGACGGTGATTTGCATATGGAAGACGGGTGGCAAAGAGTTTTGGCTGAAGATTATTGGAAACCGACGCACCATGTTTCCATGTCGGTGGCGCTTGGACGGCGCATTCGGCGAAACTATTTCTGGATACTGCTGATCCAAAGCACTGCGTATATCGGTAAACTGGTAGTACACCCCGAACCTTTGACCGATGCTTCGCAATTGATAGACCGCGCTGCTATTGGGCCTGTGGGTGGGCAATACATTCTTGGTTTGGGCGCAATGTATTGCCTTACTTGGGGGGTGATTTCCCTGTTGAGTTGGAGCGACGACAGAAGCCGAGCAAAGTCGCGTACTGTGCGCTCAGGCATGGGGTGAGGCATCCCTTGGTATCTTTGTGTAGACTGAGTTGCTGCGCCCAAACAACCGGCAGCAGGGCAAATGACGCCATAACATTTATGCCCGCTCAGGGCTCAAAGACAAACATACGACGATGCAGCGTGTCCAACCCTCAGGCTCCATCCTCTGCGTCATTCACGACTCTAACCGAACCTTAATCGGTCAAGTTATTGCTGCCGTGCAGCTTTCGCTTTGCGGACATTGACCCGGGACTGCAGCATTTTTACGGTCTGATGGCCGCTCAGCTGACAAACCTGCTACTGGACGTGTTCGCAAAATGCATACGTAAAAACTAACTCGATACGGTTGTGCACAGCAATCATCGTCATAACATTTTTGCTAGATCTAGCGTAGAGTTACTTGATGACTTTCAAACCCCATTTATTCTCAGGAAATTTTCCTAATCATCAAACAATGGAGTAGAAAATCATGCGTGAGATGCCATTTCATTCGATGTTGCCGCGAGTTAAGGCCCTAATTGCCGCAGCGGCCATACTCGCCTTTAGCTCCCAGTCCGCCCTTGCCTGCACAGGTATCGTGTTGCGCGCTCAGGATGGAACGGTCGTCCCCGCGCGTACCATGGAGTTCGGGTTCGATATCCACTCCAATATGTTCGCCGTGCCCGCAGGAACGCGCATCGAAACACTGGTGCTGGATCCGGATCAAACCGGCTTCACATACGAGGCGAAATACGGATTTCTCGGTGCCAACGGTCTCGACATGCCGATCGTTGCCGACCGGATGAATACCGAAGGTTTGTATTTCGGTGCTTTCTATTTCAAAGGAGATGCCGTTTTCGGAACGGTCAATGATGCTAACCGCGATCATGCAGTTTCTTCCGAAGAACTGGGTAACTGGATACTCGGACAATTCGCGACTGTAGACGAGGTCAAGGCCGCTCTGCCAACGATCGAAGTCGTGGGCACCTATATTGATGCCATCGCGGGTGTAGCACCGTTTCATTACGCCTTAACCGATGCCACCGGCGCTTCGGTCGTCATCGAATACACGGTGAACGGGCTCACCATCCACGACAACACGGTGAATGTCATAACCAACAACCCACCCTACGATTGGCACCTGACAAACCTTCGCAATTACATCGGCCTGCAGGCCGAGAACTTTTCCGAGATCACGGTTGGCAACCAGACGCTGCAGCCCTTCGGACAAGGAACAGGTATGGTCGGCATTCCCGGAGATTTCACGTCACCCTCGCGTTTTGTCAGGGCGGTTGCGTTCGCTAATACGCAACTACCGTCGCGCGATGCGAATGACGCGATCTTCAACGCGTTTCACATCCTTAACGCTTTCGATATTCCAAAAGGCGCGATACGGGAAGGCGCTGGCGACGACATCCACACCGATTATACTGTCTGGACTTCCGCTGCAGATACCAAAAACGTTCGATACCATTACAAGACTTATCTGACACAAGCGGTCGAGGTCGTCGACGTACGCGCTGTCCTTTCCGAGATCACCGAACCTACGACGTTGGTGATGGAAAGCGGCTTCGCGATCAGGGACCGGACGGGCGATTTCTGAAATCTGCTGCTACCACTACTGGACATCAGCACGAGCGCCGCACTCGTGAAGGCTGCGGCGCGTGGTAGAACGATAACCGCGCGATCGACAGCAGCGCGCACTGCTGGTCGATCGACAGGTATATGGCCGCAGTCAATCATCCCGCGCCTCACTTCCCGTGCCAAGGCTTGAGCTTTCTTTTCAAAAAAAGAGCTGGCCACTGCCAACTCCCCGATCTTGGTGTGCAGACCCTCATCGATCGCGCGCGCCTTTTGCCTGCCGCGTTTAAAAAACACCGGACGCGCGCTCGAAAAGCGCACGCTTCCATTGATTGATCATTGCCGCCTCTCAGCGCTGCCTTGCATCGCCTGCCGGTGATAGATGCACGCGAACCGGCTGGCCCGTTCCAGCGCGGTCTCTTCGCCCTTCAGCGCCTCCAGTGCCACCTTTGCCTTGAACTCAGGGGGGGCGTGCTGCTGTCGTCTAGACATCTTCGATCGCCTTCGTGGTGAAGATCAGCAGACAACAAATCAGAGCTTACTTCAGTGTCCAGTTTTCGAGGGGCACCTCAGTCACCCCCGCCGCAGCATCCTGAACAGCGCCGACGCAGCCCAGCCCGCACTGATCGCGATGGCCAGCGACATCAGCCCGTATAGCAGCGCGTTCTCACGCGAAAGCTCGTACAGCCACCGCTCCAGCCCGACCTTGTGCACGTCGATGATCGTCTCGTATTTCGACACAACCTCGCCGTTGCGCGTCAGGAAAATGCGCGTGACATAATCTCCTTCGGTCAGGTTCGACGGCAGGTCCACCGACGTCTGAAATAGCGTCTGCTGCGTCAGTTCGACGGCGCCCTCGCGGATCTGATACGCACCGCTGCGCTCGCGGATACGGATCACGGCATCGGTAAAGTTCTGCGCATCGCGCACGCTGCTTGCCGCGCCGACGGATCGGATGGCGCGCGGAATGGAAATCTTGTGGCGCAGATCCTCGACCTGAGACAGCACATCGCTCCACGGCCCGGACGTCGCCACCGTATAATAGCTGGGGGCGGAATCCACCTCGACCGCGTCGACATTTACCCAGATACCAAACCGGCGCTCCTTGCGGCGCACGTCCAGCGGCTGGCTAGGACCCTGAATGGCGACGACGACGCCCAGTTGATCAAGCGGAATCGCCACCTCTCGCTTGATCGCACCGAACAGCAGGATTTCGGAACCGTCGAACGTTGTGTCAATCGAGATGCTGTTGCGGCTGAGGCCCAGAACCACCTCTTCGGCGCGCAGGGGCAGCGCCGAGAGCACCAGAAATGCCGCCGCCAGCCACCGCGTCATGAATGCTCTACCACGGTGATCGAGAAGACCTCGCCCGGCTTCAGCAGCAGATCCAGCCCCAGCTTGAGGCAGACCGCCAGCACGAGGATCGCCAGAAGGATGCGCAGCTGCTCGGCCTTCATGCGCGCGCCGATCTGCGTGCCGAACTGCGCGCCTATCACACCGCCGACCAGCAGGAACAGCGCCAGCACCACGTCGACAATATGGTTGGTCGTCGCGTGCAGCAACGTGGTGAACGCGGCGACAAAAATGATCTGAAACAGCGACGTGCCCACCACCACCTTGGTCGGCATCCCCAAGAGGTAAATCATCGCCGGCACCATGATGAATCCACCGCCAACCCCCATGATTGCCGCCAGCACGCCCACGGCCACGCCGACCAGTGCGGGCGGGATGACGCTGATGTAGAGGCCCGAGGTGCGAAACCGCATTTTCAGCGGCAGCTTCTGAATCCATGTGTGTTTCTTGCGGCGCGCAACAGGGCCGCCGCGCCGCGACCGGCGGATCGCTCGCAAGCTCTCAAAGAACATCAACGCGCCGATGATACCCAAAAACACGACGTAGAACAGCGTAACCAGCAGATCGACCTGGCCCATCGCCTTGAGATAGTTGAATAGCATCACGCCAAACGCCGCGCCAAAGAGCCCCCCGATCAACAGGACCGTTCCCATCCTCAAATCGACCGCCCGTCGCCTGAAATGCGCCAGCACGGCAGAGAACGACGAGGCGACGATCTGGTTCGCGCCGGTCGCCACCGCGACGGCGGGCGGGATGCCGATAAAGAACAAAAGCGGTGTCATGAGAAACCCGCCACCGACCCCGAACATGCCCGACAGCACCCCAACGAGGCCGCCTAGGCCCAGCAGCAGAAAGGCATTGACCGATACTTCGGCGATTGGCAGGTAGATTTGCATAACTTGTCCTAGCCCCCGGCGCGCCATCTTGGCAAGCGCGCGGCGTCAGCGCCCCTCGGTTTTGTCCTGCACTCTAGCGCGAGCTTGCCAGTTTCCACGCCGCAAACACGAAGAACCCGCCAAGCCCCGCCTCGATCCAGCGGCGCCCGCGCGCATACGCGCTTCGGATCGGCCCGGATGACAGCAGCAGCGCCCAAGCGCAATGCGCCACCAGCGATATCGCGTAGGCGCCCGCGACAAAGGCCAGAACCACTCCGACGCCGCCTCCCTGCGTCGCCCCAACCGATGCGATGGCCAGCCAGAAAATCAGCGCCTTTGGGTTCGTGACCTGAAGCGCGTATCCAGCGGCAAAGCGGCGCGGCAGGCTGCGTCGCCGCACTGCGCGCACCTCGATCTTGGGGGGATGCGCGGCCTTGCGAAACGCGCCATAGGCCAGCCACAGCAAATATCCGGCCCCGATCACTTTGAGCACGCCCATCGCCCAGGCGGCCTGCGTCAGGATCAGCCCGACGCCCAGCAGCGTCGCGATGTTGATCGTGGCACTGCCTGCCGCGATCCCAAGGGCGACGGCCAGCGCATCGCGCCGTCCCTCGGTCTGCGCTACGCCCAGCAGCATCGCAACGGCCGGCCCAGGCGATGCTGCGGCGAACGCCAGAATGGAATAGGCGGCGACAAAGCCGGGCAGAAACAGCGCAAAATCAGTCACGGCACGGCTCCAGATCCTTGGTCAACACCAGCGCATCGACAGGCGCGCTGCCGGACCTTGCGTAGTATCCTGCACGTCGCCCGGTCTGTCGATACCCCGCCGCAGCATAGAGGGCACGCGCCACCGCATTGTCCGCCGCCACCTCCAGAAATTGCCGCTGCGCGCCCCTGCGCGCGCCCGCAGCCTCGACATCGTGCAACAGGCGCGCGGCTACGCCTTGCCTGCGATGATCGGGGTCTGTCGCCAGCGTCAGTAGCTCTGCCTCGCCCGCGATGACCCGGCTCAGGGCAAAGCCGCGCGGGCCGGCGCAAAGACAGCAATGGGGCGAGTCCAGCAGCGCGGCGAATTCCGCCGCGCTCCAACCCCGGCTTTGTCCCGCAAAGGCGCGCGCGTGCAGACGCGCCAGAACCTCAGCCGTGCTCATCCAGCATCACCGGCGGTGCGTCCCGTGCAGGTGCTGCATCTGCCGCCCGCAAATAAAGCGGCGCAGGCGCGGCACCCGGCGTAGCCTCGCCAGCAATGCGCGCAATGCGGCAAGCCAGCTCGGACGGCTCGGGAACGTAGCGCAGAGGCGCGTCCAGCGCCTCAGCCTCGGCCAAAGGCAGCATCGATTGCGCACCGTCCGGCCCCTCGACATAGATATGATCGCGCGGCCCGGCCACCGCAGGTACATGCTCTGCACCGCCGCCCGCCGCTATTGCCTGAAAGGACGTAACCCCGATCGCAGGTATCTCCAGCGCCAGCGCCAGACCCCGCGCCGCCGACACGCCGATGCGTATCCCGGTGAAATTGCCCGGCCCCACGCCGACGCCAATCCGGGCCAGATCGCGCCACTCAACGCCGCCCTCGGCCAGCACCTCTTCCAGCAAGGGCATTAGCCGCTCGGCTTGCCCGCGCGTCATGGCCTCGCCGCGTGCCACCAGAATGCGGGGCCCACACAGCAAAGCGGCCGCGCAATGCGCGGCCGATGTATCGAATCCCAGAACCAGCGCATCAGACACCGACAGGGCGCACTTCGGTCACTTCGGGAATGTAGTGGCGCAAGAGGTTCTCGATGCCCATCTTCAGCGTGATGGTCGAGGACGGACAGCCGGCGCAGGCCCCCTGCATGTGCAAATAGACGACGCCCCGATCAAAGCCGTGGAACGTGATATCGCCCCCATCCTGCGCGACGGCAGGCCGCACGCGGGTATCCAGAAGCTCCTTGATCTGGTTGACGATCTCACTGTCCTCGCCGGTATGTTCGGAATGGCCCGATGGCGCGGTGCCACCATCCTTCATTACCGGCAGGCCGGACTGGAAATGCTCCATGATCGCCCCCAAAAGCGCGGGTTTGATATGGTCCCATTCGATCCCGTCCACCTTGGTCACGGTCACGAAATCATTGCCAAAGAACACCGCAGACACGCCATCGACCGCAAAAATGCGGGTCGCCAATGGCGAGGCGTCTGCATTCTCAGGCGATGGAAAGTCGGCAGTGCCTGCGGGCAGAACTGTCTGGCCGGGCAGAAACTTCAGCGTCGCCGGGTTGGGCGTGGATTCGGTTTGAATGAACATGAGGCACCCTTGAATTGTCTGTCAAACACATGCGCCTCGCAGCGCCCCAAGTCAAGGTTTGGAACGATTCTAAACTACGCCCGATCGCATCTTTTGGTGAGAAATATCCCCGCGGGAGGCGGTGCAATCGTCGGGTCATGCGTCCTCACAACGCCAAAATTTTATAACTTTCATTATAAATCAATGACTAAAGATGTCTCGGCGCCCCGAAATATTCCCAGCAGGCTCAATTGAGATCGTAGATAGTGAAGGCGAGCAATCAATTGCAAAATCAAACGTATTTACTGCGGCTCGGGTAAAAGCCGTGCCCGTGAGCAAGCATTGCGATAGTCGGGGGGTTCCACACCGATGCAGGTGGTTCCAGCGCCGGCGACGATATCGTGCGAGACTTGGTTAAAGCCGCCTTTGGTTCCAACACCCTGACGACGAACACCAACAAGCTGGGCGCTACCAGATGAAGGTTCAGTACGCGCGCAAGCCGCTCACGATGATTGCGATTGTTCACGACCTTAGCCTACAGCACCGGGCCGATTGTCGCGATGACATTGTTCCAGATCCGTCTGTACCAGCGCCAGGCCAGCACGGTAGGCAACTCCACCCCTTCGGAGCGGCTGATATAGTCCTGCTGCCGATCGTAAACTGCTTGGGTTATGCCCTCGTTCTGCAAAAGTATGTTGTTCTCGTAGTTCAGATCAAAACTGCGCAGATCCAGATTCGAAGACCCGATCAGGCTGACCTTTCCATCGATCGTCAGTGTCTTGGCGTGCAGCAGACCGTCCTTGAACTCATGGATGATGCACCCGGCCTCCAGCAGCTTGTGATAGTAGCTGCGGCTCGCGGCGGCGACGATCCAGCTGTCGTTCCGTTTGGGGTAGATCAGCGTCACCGTGACACCGCGATGGGCCGCGGCGCACAGCGCATCCATCAGCGTTGTGTCGGGCACGAAATAGGGCGTGGAAATGGTCAAATCACTCCGCGCGCAGGTGATCAGGTTCGCGAACAGCTGCGGCGTGGCGCCGCGCCGCTCGGTCGGGCCAACGCCCATCACCTGCGCGGGGAATCCACCTTTCACCGGCTCGGACACCAGCTCGATCCCGTCCAGCGTTTCGCCCGTCGCCTGCATCCAGTCACTGGCGAACAGCAGTTGGTTCTGCGCCACGACCGGCCCGGTGAACCGCAGCATGATATCGACCCAAGGCGCGTATTTCGCCTTTGGCAGAAACTCTGGATCCGCTGAATTGCGGCTGCCGCAATAGGTGATGCGCCCGTCGATCACCGTGATCTTGCGATGGTTGCGCAGGTCGACACGGCTGGTCAGCAGGACGCGGATCAGGTTCCTGAACGACAGCGCAACAGCAAGGTTGACCCCCGCAGCGTCCATGCGTTTCCAAAGCCCGGACTTGATCAGGGCGCGCGATCCCAGCCCGTCTGCCATCGCGCGACATGTCACCCCGCGCCCGGCAGCACGGATCAGGGCCTCGGCCACATCGGTGCCGGTATTGTCGCTGAGCCAGATGTAGTAAAGCACATGCACATGATCGGTGGCCGCGTCGATATCAGCCACCAGCCGCGCCCGCGTCGCATCACCATCCGCCATCAGTTCGGCGGCATTGTCGTCCACAGGATAAAACCCGTTGATTGAGCCTGCATATCGGAATGCGGGGCAATAGGCCGGGTCGATCAGCCGTTCGGTATCGCCGGCATCACCCATAAACCTGTGCGCCTTGGCGCGGATTTCGTCGAACACCTCCTTGTGGCGCCTGTTCGCACGGCTGCCGATGTCGATCTCACCGAACAGGAAGTAAATGATGCTTCCGAAATAGGGCACGAGGTTCAGAACGATGAACCACGCCAGTCGCGCAGGCGGCGACAGGTCGTCGCGCAGTAGGATGCGGATTGTGAAGGTCGCAACCAGAAGCGCATGAAGAATAAGAAAAATTGTCATTTTGTTACCTTGAAAAATCCAATGCGCCTTGTCACCAAAGCGTTTCGCGAAATGCGGTGGCTCTGGTTATTGGCGAATTGCTTTAGCCAGTCACGTCGTCAGGAACATCTACGCGCCGATAGGCAATTTCACGCACCAGTTTGATCGTCGGACGCATCCCG
>RCMY010003027.1_pt1 | contig 15029 bp, 14 predicted proteins | sample 2041341 | NCBI WGS metagenome assembly RCMY01 (sample SAMN09708234, study PRJNA481090) | Marine sediment metagenome, whole genome shotgun sequencing project.
GAGCAGGTCTGCCCGCCATTGGTTATGATGCCACCTACGAGAAAGGGCAGTGCGGCCTCAATATCGGCGTCGTCAAACACGATCTGGGGGGATTTGCCGCCCAGCTCCAGCGTGCAGGCGATGTAGTTTTTCGCCGCAGCGATCTGGATCATCTGGCCCACTTCGGGCGAGCCGGTGAAGGCGATGAAATCGACGCCAGGATGCTCGGACAGCGCCTTGCCCGCCACGTCGCCGCGCCCCGTCACCACGTTGATCGCGCCAGGAGGAAAGCCGACCTCGCCCGCGAGTTCCGCCAGACGCAGGCAGGCGAGGCAGGCGTCCTCGGCGGGTTTCAGGACCGTCGAATTGCCCATCGCCAGCGCCGGGGCCAGCGCGCGTCCAAACATCTGCGCAGGGTAATTCCACGGGATGATGCAGGCGATGACGCCGTAGGGCTCGCGCACGATCTGCACGTTGTAGCCTGCCATGAATGGGATCACCTCGCCGTGCACCTTGTCGGCAGCGCCGCCATAGAATTCGAAATAGCGCGCGCAGGCGGTCATATCGGCCCGGGCCTGTTTGATCGGCTTGCCGTTATCGCGGGACTCCAGTTGCGCCAGCGGCTCGGCCTCTTCCAATATGCGCAGCGAGAATTTCTGCATCAAGCGGCCCCTCTCAGCGGCGGTCAACCTGCCCCATTCGCCCTCGTCAAACGCGCTCCGCGCAGCCTTGACGGCAGCGTCTACATCGCCCGCTTGCGAGGCCGCGATGGCGCTGAACACCTCGCCGTCGATGGGCGAGCGGACATCCATTTCGTCGCCCGACACGGCAGGAAGCCAATCACCGCCGATTAGATTAAGTGGCTTTGGCAAAGCCATGTTATCATTTGGCATTATGCCGTCTCCTTCTTGTCGTCCAGCGTACCTTCGGCGACCGCGCCGCGCTCGATCACGAACGTCTTGCTGGCAAAGCCGCGCAGCAGGGCGGGGTTCGATTCGGTGATGATGAGGGTGACGTTCTGGTCGCTATCGCGCAGATCGCGCAGCGCGTCGGCATAACGTTTGGCCAGCGCCGGGGCGAGGCCCTGAAACGGCTCGTCCAGCATGATCAGCTTGGTCCCCAGCATCAGCGCGCGGCCCAGCGCCACCATTTTGCCCTGCCCGCCCGACACATTTCCGGCGGGGCGATCCGCCATTTCGCGCAGCTCGGGCAGGATGTGGTAAACGCGGTCCAGCCGTTTCTGCGTGGTAGGCGCGTCCAGCTTGGCGACCTGCGCGGGCAGCAGGATATTCTCCTCGACCGTGAAGGCCGAGAAAAGGCGGCGATCCTCTGGCGCATAACCGATGCCGAGGCCCGGACGCTTGGCCGGGGCCATGCCCGATATGTCCTGCCCCTCGAACTGGATCTCGCCGGTCACGTTGGTAAATCCCATGACCGAGCGTAGCAGCGTCGTCTTGCCCGCACCGTTGCGACCAATCAACGCCACCGTGCCGGATGCGGGAATAGTGAAATTTAAACCGCGCAAAATGGGGATTTTTCCTATCGCAGCATCGCAATTGTGAAAGCTCAGCATCAGGCGACCTCTCCGATCACGTCGCGGATCACGTCCGGATCCTCCAGCACTTCTTGCGGGGTGCCGCGCATCATGATCTGGCCGCTGTCCCAGACGGCGACCTCGTCGGCGTATTTTTCGACGATGCCCATGTCATGCTCGACAAAGACGGCGGTGACGTCGGCCTCGGCCAGCGCCTTGACCAAAATCTCCATCACCTCGAATTTTTCCGAGCTGGCGACGCCCGATGTCGGCTCGTCCATCAGCAGCAGCTTGGGCTTGAGCGCCAGCGCCACGGCGATGTCGATAAGCTTGCGCTGGCCCTCGGACAGCTCGTCCACCTGCCGATGGGCGACGTCAGTGCAGTTTATCATCTCCAAGAGGTGCATCATTTCAGAGCGTGCGCGCACGTCCTTGAGCGCACGGATCGGGTTGCGCAGCCGGTCGCGGGCGGCGGCGGCGATCAGCAGGTTCTCCAACGCCGTATGCTCGGTGAACAGCTGCGGGATCTGGAACGCGCGCGCGACGCCGAGGCGGGTTATGGCGCGCGGCGACATGGGTGTGACGTCACGCCCTTCGAAATACACTTTTCCCTTGGCGGGTTTGATCCAGCCAGTGCAGATGTTCAGAAACGTGGTCTTGCCCGCGCCGTTCGGCCCAATGATGGCAAGATTTTTACCGGCGTCGATCTGCAACGTGACATTGTCGGCGGCCACCACGCCGCCAAAACGAATTTCCAGCCCCTTGGTTTCCAGCAGATGGGTCATTCGCCCTCCTCCTTCTTGCCGGCGATGCGGTCCATGGCGCTATTGTAGATGCCCGCGATGCCGCCCGGCGCAAAGAGGATGATGATCAGCAGGAACACGCCCAACACCATCTGCCACACATCCCCGGCAAAGGCCGACGCGTAGGTGCGCACGATTTCGTAAATGGCTGCGCCCACCAGCGCGCCCGGCACCGATCCGGCACCGCCAAGGACGGCGATGAACACCATCTCGCCCGAGCGAATCCAATAGGCGTATTCAGGCGTCACAACGCCCTGCACCAGCCCCATGATGATGCCGCCCGTGCCGCAGAGCAGCGCCGACAGCACGTATCCGTTCAGCATCACGCGTTGGGGCGACATGCCCAAGTATTGCAGGCGCGTCTCGTTCGTCTTGATCGTGCGGAACAGCTGCCCGACGGGCGAATCCAGCCAGCGCATCGAAAACCAGCCGAGGCCCAGCGCCAGTGCCAGCGCGAGATAGAAAATGACCAGCTCGTAAGCGCCCCGCTCAAGCTCCATCCACAGGACGGTGGGGCGCGGCAGGCGCATGCCATCGGCGCCGCCGGTGTAGTGGTAGAATTTCTCAAGGATCGACCAGAAGATCATCGAAAACGCGAGGTTCAGCATCGCAAAAAAGATGAAGCGGTAGCGCGCCACGAAAAGGCCGACGACAATGCCCGAAAGAACCGCGGCAACGAGGCCGAGGATCAGCACGATCACCAGATCGGCCCCCGGCATCAGCATCAGGGTAAACGCGCCCCCATAAGCCGCGATGGCGAAAAACAGCGCGTGACCAAAGGACACCTGCCCGCTGCGCAAGAGGACAGTGACGCCCATGACGGCGATCCCCTTGGCCAGCGCCAGGGTCAGCAACACTTGCAGGGTCGGCGCGGCAAAGGGGACCAGCGCCAGCAGAATCAGCAGAATAGTAGGGATTATGATCCGTATCGACATCCGCGCCCCCTCAGATCTTGCGCGCCGAGGGGCTGCCAAACAGGCCCTCTGGACGCACCAGCAGCACGGCAACCATGATGACATAAGGCACCAGCACCTGCGTTTCGGGCCAGACATAGACGGCAAAGGATCGGCCCAGCCCGATCATCAGCGCAGTCAGCGCCGCGCCCTCAATCTGGCCCAATCCAGCGGTCGCGACCACGGCAAACGACAGCACGATCATGTCCGCGCCGATGCCCGGCAAGATCGACGTCGTCGGCGACGCCAGCGCGCCGCCGAGGCCCGCAAGGCCCGCGCCGACGATGAATGTCAGCAGGAACACCTTGTCCGCATCGATGCCGATGGCCTGCGCCGCCTCGCGGTCCTCGGTCGTGGCGAGGATCAGCTTGCCCGCCACCGTGCGGCGCAGGAAAAAGCGCAGGCCGACCAGCAGTGCGACCGCGACGATGGGCAGAAGAATCAGCTGATAGACGGTGTAATTGACCGAAAACACGCGCACGGTGCCCATCAGTTGCAACGCGGCAGACTGGAATATCGGCTGGGTGCCCCAAATCAGGCGCTGAACGTCCTCGAGGATCATGAAGATGGCGAAGGTGACCAGCAATTGCAGCACTTCGGGCTTGTGATAGATGCGGCGTAGCAGCAGCCATTCCAGCGGGCCACCCAGCAGTGCGCCGATCAGCACGGCCGAGACCAGCATCGTCGGAAAGGCAAAGATCGGCGGCAATCCGGCAGATATGATGAAGGTGGTCAGCGAGGCCGTGAGGTAGGCCCCCATGGCATAGAGCGATCCGTGCGCGACGTTCAGGATGCGCATCACGCCGAATATCAGCGTCAGACCGACGGCAACGATAAAGACGAGGGCCGCGTAGGCGATTCCGTCGAACAAGGCGAGCAGGAACAAGGTCAGATTCATATGGGTCCAGACTGTTTCACGGCGGCGTCATGATGGCATCAGATCACTCTGGCGCATCCTGCCCGAGCCCGCCAGCCGAGGGCGCGAACGGGGCCTCAAACAGCGAGGCCCCGTAGCGATTGGCGCAGTCCGATCAGTTCTCGTAGCTGTCGACTGTCAGGCCGTCGGCCCAGCCGGGCTGAAGCGTGCCGACCCATGCGACGGATTCCTCGCCGACTGGCGTGGTCAGCTCGGCGCCGTCGAAAATCATGATGTTCTCCAGCGTGGCGAAGGGCAGATCGCCTGCCTGCACGGAGGTGCCCATCATCTGCGCCTCGATGCCCTGATGATCCTCGCGGATCGTCACGGGGCGTCCCAGACCCTGAAATTCCAGACCCCCGAAGGCTGCGATCACCTCATCCTCATTCGGCCATTCGCCGCCCTTGGCCTCGGCGGCCTTGTCATAGGCGGCCTGCAGCGCTGCGAGACCCTGACTCATGTGAAACACCGGATAGATCGCCTTGGCGCCGGTTTTCTCTTCGAACTTGGCCATGAACGCCTTGAAATCTTCGTCATCTCGGCGCTCGGGGTGGTTCCAATAGTGATCGCCGCGCGCGCCTACGATATGGCCGGCTGGCAAGCTACTGCCCAGACGCTCAAGCGAGCTTTCGGCAAGCGGCAGAACGAAGGTGGACACGTTCGTCAGCCCGCGCTGATTAGCCTGCTGCACGAAGGTATCCAGATCGCCGCCCCATGACGTCGACAGGATGATATCGGGCTGAAGCGCCTGCAGGCGCGAGATTTCGGTCGAAAAGTCAGGCGAGCCGAATTTCGGGAAAAACTCGCCCACGACCTCAACATCGGGGCGCAGTGCGCCCAGCGCTGTGCGGAAAATATCCCAGCTGTCACGGCCCCAGGCGTAGTCCTGGTTGACGACGGCGATGGTCTTGAAGTCCGGCTTGACCTTCAGCAGATAGGCGACGGCGGCCAGCATTTCGGTGGTCGCATTAGCCTGGCTGCGAAAGACGTATTTATAGCTGTCTTCCTCGAAAATCTTTTGCGTGCCGCAATCCCACATGATGTTCAGAACTTGCAGATCCTCGGCCAGCGGCGCGATCGTCTTGCAGTTGCCAGATGAAATCGACGCCAGCATTGCATCGGCGCCATTTTCGACCAGTCGGCGATATTCGGTGGTCAGCGTCTCGGTGCCGGCACCCTCGTCGATAAAGGTCAGCTCGACCGGCACGCCCTGAATGCCGCCATTGGCGTTGATATCCTCGACCATGATCTCGGCTGCGTCCTTGGCTGGCACGCCGAACACAGAGGCCGGGCCGGTCAGGAACGCGGTCACGCCGACCTTGAGCGCGTCGGGCTTGTCCTGCGCAAAAGCGGCCAGCGGCATCGCGACGCACGCGGCAGTTGCCATCAGTAGTTTCTTCATTGTTGTCTCTCCCCATTTTTCAATTTTGTCCGCGCCGGTCCGGGGCGGCCCGATATGTGATCAGCGGATCGCAATCGGATTGATGATCATCTGCACGGTGCCCTTGATACGGGCATGGCCCAGCACGAACAGAAACTCGTGAACGCTGTCCTTGGCCAATTCGCGCGTGTCCATATTTTCAAGGATATAGATGCCGTTCTCGGGTTGCAGGATCTGATGCGCGCGGAACGCCTCGCCCTCGGTTTCGGCGGGGACGACCTCGACGCCCCAAGTATCGGCACCCACGGCCATGACGCCCAGCGAGGCGAGGTATTCAGCCCCGCTGACGCCCAGCCCCGGCTCAGTCGCGCCGAATTTTTCGGGATCGGCATCGTCGCCGTCCAGCAGATTCATCCAGTTGGAGTTGAACAGCACGACATCACCCTCACCCAAGGTCACGCCTTGGGCGTCGGCGGCGGCTTTGACATCCTCTTCGGTATAGGCACGACCGCTTTCGACCATATCGACGCCGTAGAACTTGGCCATATCCAGCATCACGCCGCGCCCGACGAGGCCGGGTAGATTGTGCAGCCCCAGCTTGCTAAGGCCAGCAGCACCGGCGAATTCATCGTCGGTATGGCCGTTATAATAGACGTGATCGACCCCGGCATGGCCCAGACCGTCGATCTGCGGACCGATGCCCAGCCAGCCCATGAAGATGTCGTCGTTATAGGTAAACGCGTTGTCGCCCAGTCCGCTGGTCGAAACCTGATTGGGTTGCAGCACCGTCACCGACAGGGTGCGCGGCGGAAAGGCTGGCGTATCGCTGCCAACGATCATTCCGAGGCTGTAAACCTTGCCTTCCGTGACCAGACCAGCGGCGGATTTCACGCGCTCGGGCGTCATGGTGTTGGCGGCACCGATCTCGTCTTCGGGGCCCCATTTTGATGTTGCCCAGTCAGGCTTGGCCATCTCTTCGGCAGCGGCAGCGGTTGCAAGGCAGGCGGCAAATGCCGCGATGGCAGCAGTCCGTGCGGTGCGCATCACAAATCCTCCCAAAGTTATGATAACATGAGCATAGTCCTGATCCAAACGCTGCGACCAATAGTTTGTGCCTCGCCCCATCATAGTCATCGCCTATACCTCGTGGAGCGTCCGGCGCTTTTGCAATACGCATGAGACAGGCAATAGTAGTCTGGCCCGGCACCGTAAATTCACCGGGCGCGTCAAGGGAGAGAGTATATGAAAATCACCGCTGCCGTGCTGATGCGCGATGGAATCACATCGGATTTCGCGAAAGAGGCCCCGCTGGAGGTGCGCGAGCTGGACCTCGCCGCGCCCGGACGTGGCGAGGTGCTGATCCGCATTGGTGCCGCCGGCGTCTGTCATTCCGACCTGTCGGTGATCAACGGCACCCGCCCCCGGCCCCTGCCAATGGCGCTGGGGCATGAGGCGTCCGGCCACGTCGAAGAGGTCGGCCCCGGCGTTGATGACCTAAAACCGGGCGATCATGTCGTGTGCATCTTTGCCCCCGGCTGCGGCGCCTGCACCCCCTGCGCCGAGGGCCGCCCGGCGCTGTGCGAACGTGCGGCCAAGCATCACGGCGTGGGCGAGTTGATGACAGGCCACCGCCGCCTGACGATGGACGGCCAGCCGGTCCACCACCATGTCGGCGTGTCGGCCTTTGCCACCCATGCGGTGCTGGATCGCCGCTCGCTGGTCAAGGTCGAGCATGATTTGCCCACCCACGTATCGGCCTTGTTTTCCTGCGCAATGCTGACCGGCGCGGGTGCGGTGTTCAACACCGCGCGCATCCAACCCGGCCAGACGGTGGCAGTGATCGGCCTTGGCGGTGTGGGCCTGTCGGCGGTCCTTGGCGCGGCGGCGGCGGGCGCCGGGCGCGTCATCGCCATTGATCCGTTTCAGTCGAAAATGGAGGCTGCGCGCAGCATGGGTGCGACCGACCTCGTCAAGGCGGACGAGCATACGATCGAGGCCGTGCGCGATCTGACCGGCGGCGGCGTCGACTGCGCGATCGAGATGGCAGGCTCGGTCAAGGCGCTGGAGACGGCGTATGAAATCACCCGTCGAGGTGGTCTGACCGTCACCGCAGGCCTGCCCCATCCCGATCAACGCATGTCCCTGCCAGCGCTAAAACTGGTCGCCGAAGAACGCACATTGAAGGGCAGCTACATCGGCTCGTGCGTGCCACGGCGCGACCTTCCGCGCATGTTCTCGCTCTATGAGCAGGGCAAGTTGCCGGTCGAAAAGATGCTGAGCCATCGCATCAGGCTGGACGAGATCAACCTTGCCATGGACCGGCTGAACGACGGCGCCGCGATCCGCCAGATCGTCGATTTCGGCTAGGCGCCGCGCTTGACAATCCATAGGCGGGCCTTCTAGCTGAGGCACCCCTTGCAAAGGTCAGCCTATGGACATCCGACAGCTGCGTTACTTTATCGCCATTGCCGAGTCGCCGTCATTGTCGGCGGCGGCCAGCACGCTGGGCGTGGCGCAGCCGTCGCTGTCGCAGAACGTCGTGCGGATGGAGGAAGAGCTGGGCGTGCGTCTGGTCGAGCGCAGCCCGCGCGGCACGGTTTTGACCGATGACGGCACGTTGCTGCTGCGCCACGCGCGCAATGTCTGCGCCGCGTTCGAGCAATGTCTGGACGAGATGCGCGAGGCGGGTGGCGCGCTGCGCGGCAAGGTCAGCTTTGGCATCCCGCCCTCTGCGTCGATGGTGATGGCGGTGCCATTGGCCGAGACGGTGCGTGTCGAATTCCCCGATCTGCGGCTGCGCGCCATCGAGGCGATGAGCGGCTATATCAAGACGTGGATCGACGACGGCACCGTCGATATCGGCATTATCTACGATCTGCAAAAGGCCGACCATTTTCGCACAGTCCATGTTCTGAACGAGCGGCTGTTCTTCTTTTCCGCGCCCGATGCATGGCCGCTGGACACGCCCCCAGGTACGCCCGTGCGCCTGCGTGATTTGCAAGAGCTCGAGCTGATCCTGCCCAGCCCGTCGCATGGTCTGCGCAAGACGATCGAGGGGTACGCCCAACCGCGCGGCGTGCATCTGAACGTGACCATCGAAATGGACGCGATGACCCAGATCAAGGAGTTGGTGGCGCGCGGATCGGGCTATGCCATATTCGCCCCCGCCGCCGCGCGTGATTTCGTCGCGCGCGGCGATCTGGTCAAGGCACCTATTAGCGATCCCGACATGGTGCGCCCGGTCTATCTGGCCACCAATCCTGCCCGCAAAAGCAGTCGCGCCTGCCGCGCCATCGCGCAGGTCACGCTGGACGTCGCGCGCGATCTGGTCAAGCGCGGCATCTGGGAGGGCGAGCTGGAGGCATAGCGCGCACCAATGGCCGCCAATGCGCGCTGCTATTGGCCCACACCCGGCGTTGCTGCAAGTATCACGCAACCTGAAAACGCGAGGCGAACCGATGACATCCTTTCATCCGACGGCGGATTACGGCGACATCCGCGAAGGCGTGGCAAAGGTCTGCGCCGAATTCCCCGGCGAATACTGGCGCGATCTGGACGCACGCCGCGCCTATCCAGCAGATTTCGTGCAGGCACTGATCCGCGAGGGATATCTAAGCGCGATGATCCCCGAGGAATACGGCGGCTCGGGGCTGAACCTGACCGCCGGGGCCGTCATCCTTGAGGAAATCCATCGGAACGGCGCCAACGCCGCCGCCTGCCACGCGCAGATGTACACGATGGGCACGGTCCTGCGCCACGGCAGCGACGCGCAGAAACAGACCTATCTGCCCGGCATCGCGGACGGCTCCCTGCGCCTTCAGGCCTTTGGCGTGACCGAACCGACCAGCGGCACCGATACCTTGGCGCTGAAAACAACGGCCAAGCGTGACGGCGACGACTATATCGTCAACGGGCAGAAGATCTGGATTTCCCGCGCCGAACATTCCGACCTCATGATCCTACTGGCCCGCACGACGCCCCGCGATGAGGCCAAATCAAAAACCGACGGGTTGTCGGTTTTCCTGATCGACCTGCGCGAGCTGGTGGGCAACGGCGTCGAAATCCGCCCCATCCGCACCATGATCAACCACGCCACGACCGAGATCTTTTTCGAGAACGCCCGCATCCCGGCCTCCAGCCTGATTGGTGAGGAGGGCAAGGGGTTTCGCTATATTCTGTCGGGCATGAATTCCGAGCGTATTCTGATCGCCGCCGAATGCATCGGCGATGCCAAGTGGTTCCTGAAAAAGGGGTCGGATTATGCGCGCGAACGTGTCGTTTTCGGCAAGCCGATCGGCGCCAATCAGGGCGTTCAATTTCCGCTGGCGCGCGCCCATGCGCATATGATGGCGGCCGAGGCCATCGTCTATCGCGCCGCTGCAATGTATGATTCCGGCGACAATCCCGGCGTTGAGGCCAACACCGCCAAGATGCTGGCCGCCGACGCCAGTTGGGAGGCCGCCGAGGCCTGCCTGCAAACCCATGGCGGCTTCGGCTTTGCCGAGGAATACGACGTCGAACGTAAATTCCGCGAGGCGCGCCTCTATCAGGTGGCGCCGATATCGACCAACCTGATCCTCTGCTTTATCGCCGAGCGCGTGCTGGGCCTGCCCAAATCCTACGGCACGCCATGACAGACCGCACCCTCATCAGCGACTTTGCCGATTGGATTGGGCGCAGCACGACCCGCGAGGATCACGTCCCCCAGCGCCTCTTGCGCCAATTCCGTGCGACGCTGGAGGGCACGCTGGCACCGCTGGACGTGCCGCCGGGTGTTGAATTCTGCCTTGCGCCCGATATCTGCGCGCCGGACCTATTGGGGCGCGACGGTCACCCGCGCACTGGCCTCTTCCTGCCCGATCTGCCCCTGCCGCGCCGCATGTGGGCGGGTGGACGGATCGAGCGGATCGCACCCCTCGCCCCCAATGATGCCGTCACACGCACCTCAACCATCGAGGACGTGACGTTCAAGACCGGGCGCAGCGGCCAGCTGGGTTTTGTCGCCGTGCGCCACCTCTATTCAGTTGCGGGCGCGCCCCGCATCGACGAGCGGCAGGATATCGTCTATCGCGAAGACCCCACGCCGGACGCCCCCCCACCGCGCCTGCCGCAGGCCAGCCCTTGGCCAGATGCCAAAGGTTGGGAGGTGACACCGAACAGCACGCTGCTATTTCGCTATTCGGCCCTTACCTTCAACGGGCACCGCATCCATTACGACGCTCCCTACGCCACCGAGGTCGAGGGGTATAGTGGGTTGGTCGTGCATGGCCCGCTTCAGGCGATCTGGATGCAGAACTTGGCCGCAACCCTTTTTGGCGCGCCGCCCGCCGGTTTCGACTATCGCGGCACGGCCCCGCTGATCTGCGGCGAATCGGTGCGGATCGAGGCGGCGATGACGCCCGAAGGGGCCGATCTGCGTGTGCGCCGACTATCGGATGACGTTGTTACGATGCAAGGACGCGCCTCGCGCGCTTGAGGCGCACGCGTCAGCGCCCGTCCGACGCGCGCTCCAAGCTCTTTTTGCGAATGATTATCATTTAGCTTGAATCTTGCGAGTGCTTCGCATCTACACTATGTCACTTTCAACCGGACCGAGGCTGACAATGATACGATTTTTCCGCGCATCTACGGTCGCCGCTCTGGCGATGACCACCGCGCTGTGCGCCCCCAGCGCATTTGCCGAGAGCGGCGCGTCAATGAAGGTGGTCACCACCTTCACCATCCTGCAAGACATGGCCCAGAACGTCGCCGGGGACGCCGCCGAAGTGGTTTCAATCACCAAGCCGGGCGCCGAGATACATGGCTACGATCCGACGCCGCAGGACATCGTGCGCGCCTCGGGCGCCGATCTGATCCTCTACAACGGCCTCAACCTCGAGCTGTGGTTTGAGCAGTTTCTGGTCAACCTGGGCGATATTCCCTCGGCCACGCTGACGGACGGTATCGACACCATTTCGATCGTCGACGGCGCTTATGAGGGCAAGGCAAACCCCCACGCATGGATGGGCCTCGATAACGCGCTGATATATATCGACAACATAGCTACAGCCTTTGCCGAGCATGACCCAGACAATGCGGACACCTACAAGGCCAACGCCGACACCTACAAACAGCAGATCACCGACGAGGTGCAGCCCCTGCGCGAGCGCGTGGCCCAGATCCCCCAAGAGGACCGCTGGCTGGTCACCTGTGAGGGCGCGTTCAGCTACCTCGCCCGTGATTTCGGCATGAAAGAGCTCTATCTGTGGCCGATGAACGCCGATCAGGTCGGCACACCCCAGCAGGTGCGCAAGGTCATCGACGGCGTGCGCGACAACGACATTCCCGTCGTCTTTTGCGAGAGTACGGTCAACGCCGACCCGGCCAAGCAGGTCGCGCGCGAGACGGGCGCAGAATATGGCGGCGAGCTATATGTCGACAGCCTGAGCGAGGCAGACGGCCCGGTGCCGACCTATCTCGACCTGTTGCGCGTCGATTCCGAGACGATCGCGAACGCCTTGGCACCGGACACCCAGTAGGGCGCCGGGCGCGATCCATGATCCCAAACCGTCGCACGCCACACCGGCTGCGGCGGCATCCATCCCCCGCCGATATGCGGCACCAGACCGAGGATATCCCATGCTGGACCAGACACTGCCCAACACGCATGACACCAGCGAGGGTGGGCCTGCAGGCGGCATTATGGCCAAGGATGTCACGGTAACCTACCGTAACGGCCTTACCGCCCTGCGAAATGCCACATTCGAGATACCGCGCGGCACGATCACCGCGCTGGTCGGGGTCAACGGGGCGGGAAAATCTACACTTTTCAAGGCGATCATGGGTTTTGTCCCCGCCGCCAGCGGCGAAATTCGTCTGTTGGGCAAATCCGTCAAAGAGGCGCTGGCGGCCAATCTGGTGGCCTATGTGCCCCAATCCGAAGAGGTCGACTGGGCCTTTCCGGTGCTGGTCGAGGATGTCGTGATGATGGGGCGCTACGGCCACATGGGCTTCCTGCGCCGCCCCCGCGCTGCTGACCATGCCGCCGTCGAACTGGCCCTCTCTCGCGTCGGTATGAGCGATTTCCGCCACCGCCAGATCGGCGAGTTGTCCGGCGGCCAGCGCAAGCGCGTGTTCCTTGCCCGCTCTCTCGCGCAGGACGGTCAAGTGATCCTGCTGGACGAGCCGTTTACCGGCGTCGACGTCAAGACCGAAGAGCAGATCGTCGCCCTTTTGCGCGAATTGCGCGATGAGGGCCGCGTTATGCTGGTATCCACCCACAACCTCGGCTCGGTCCCTGAATTCTGCGACCGCACGGTGCTGGTCAAGGGCACGGTCCTCGCCTACGGCCCGACCGAAGACACCTTCACGCGCGAGAACCTCGAGGAGGCATTCGGCGGCGTGCTGCGTCACTTTACCCTTGGCGGGGACGAGTTGCACGACGACGACGATCCGCGCGAATTGCGCATCATCACCGATGACGAGCGGCCCTTCGTGCATTACGGCGAGCGGCGCAAGAAGACCCCCGCAGCCAAGGCGGGCGATACCAAATGATCGACCTGCTGCTAGAGCCCTTTTCCTATAGCTACATGTTCAACGCAATGTGGGTATCGGCGCTGACGGGCGGTGTCTGCGCGTTCCTGTCATGCTACCTCATGCTCAAGGGCTGGTCGCTGATCGGCGACGCGCTCAGCCACTCGGTCGTGCCCGGAGTTGCCGGCGCCTATATGCTGGGCCTGCCCTTCGCGCTGGGGGCGTTCATCGCAGGCGGGTTGGCGGCGGGTGCGATGCTGTTCCTGTCGGGTCGCTCGGGGCTGAAAATCGACGTGATCATCGGCATCATATTCACCTCTTTCTTCGGGATCGGTCTCTTCATGATGTCGCTCTCGCCGATGTCGGTCAGCATCCAGACCATCATCATGGGCAATATTCTAGCCATCACGCCCGAGGATACGTTGCAACTGGCGATCATCGGGTTTGTGGCGCTGGCCGTACTGCTTGCCAAATGGAAGGACCTGATGGTCGTTTTCTTTGACGAAAACCACGCGCGCACCATCGGCCTGCGCCCTGACCTGCTAAAGCTTGTCTTCTTTGCCCTGCTGTCGGCCGCCGTCGTCGCGGCGATGATAACCGTCGGCGCGTTCCTCGTGATCGCGCTGGTCGTGACACCGGGGGCCACGGCCTACCTGCTTTGCGACCGCTTTCCGCGCCTGATCGTGGTGTCGGTGGCGATCGGCACGATCACCAGCTTTGTTGGGGCCTATGCCAGCTATTTCCTTGACGGCGCGACGGGCGGCATCATCGTGGCACTGCAAACGGCGATCTTCCTGCTTGCCTTCTTTTTCGCGCCCAAACACGGAATGGTGGCCGCGCGGCGTAGGGCCGCCGCCGCCTTGACCGAAGGACCCGCGCCGACGCAAGAGGCAAGGACATGATCGACACACTCCTTCTGCCCTTCCAGTTCCCGTTCATGCAGAACGCGTTCTGGATCGCGCTTATGGTCGCGCCACCGACGGCGCTGCTGTCGTGCTTTCTGGTGCTTAAGGGCTGGGCGTTGATGGGCGATGCGGTCAGCCACGCCACACTGCCGGGCATCGTGCTGGCATGGATGCTGGGCCTGCCGCTGATCGTCGGCGCCTTCGCCGCGGGCATGACCTGCGCGCTGCTAACCGGGTATCTGTCACATAACAGCCGGGTCAAGCAGGACACGGTGATGGGTGTCGTGTTCTCGGGCATGTTTGGCATCGGCATCATCATGTACACGTCGATCCACACGAACGAGCATCTCGACCACATCCTCTTTGGCAACATGCTGGGTGTCGGGGTCAAGGATCTCTGGACCTCGGGCCTTATCGCTATCGCGGTGTCGGGCCTGCTGGCCCTCAAATGGCGCGATCTGCTGCTACACGCCTTCGATCCCGCGCAGGCGCAAGCATCGGGCCTCAGGACGAACCTGCTGCATTATGGCCTTCTGTCTGCGCTGTCGCTGACCATCGTAGCGACGCTCAGTTCTGTTGGCCTGATCCTGGCCGTGGCCCTTCTGGTGACGCCCGGCGCCATCGCCTTCCTCACGGTGCGCAGCTTTGGCCAGATGCTATGGGTGTCGGTGCTGGTCTGCGCCGCGTCGATGCTGGGTGGCACCTATGCCAGCTTCTTCCTCGATTCGGCCCCGGCCGCGACGATCGTGCTGGTCCTGACGGCGATCTTCGTACTGGCATTCCTGCGCCGCCTGTCGATCACGCGCCGCACGTCTCGGATGGCCGCGCAAGAGGGCTAAGGGCGCGCCCGCACTGACCGGGCATGGAAATTTTTACCAAGAAAAAACACCGCTCGCGCACTTTCATTGTTCTTGAAAATACTCAAACGCGGTCGCTCACAGCTAACTCGACGCTCAATCGAACGTGCCCGCCACCCGGCCCAGCAGCATAAAGGCCCGGGCGGTCCGTGTATCCGACAAATCAGAGATATCGCTATCGCTGGCCTC